>Ga0193751_1000173_pt1 | contig 58672 bp, 54 predicted proteins | sample L1c2metaG_FD_143050 | JGI IMG/M metagenome (GOLD analysis project Ga0193751, IMG submission 143050) | Soil microbial communities from a riparian zone of the East river system, Colorado, United States - L1c2 | ecosystem: Environmental > Terrestrial > Soil > Riparian zone | place: USA: East River...
AGGACGATCGGCGCTTCGGCGGCGAGATCCACCACCGCATCGATGAGGTCGAGGAACGTGGCCTCGGCGCTGTGGAGGTCGTCGACGATGAAGACGAGCGGCTGATCCCGGGCGAGGGCCTCGAGCATCCGGCGGGTGCCCCACAGGAGCTCGGCAACCGGGAACTGCGCCGTCGAGAGGTTGATCGCCGCGGCTACGCGATCGGTGATCTCATCGACCTCGCGGTCCAGCTCGCCCGCCGCGTCGCGTTGTTCGTCGGGTCCGGCAGCCACTTCGGTATCGAGCCCGACCGTGAGCCCGGCGCGGACCACGGCCCGGATCTTCTCGGTCGCCACGGCCGGGCTGTCGTCGCTCTCGATCGCCGCGACGCCCCCGACCGCTTCCGTAAGCGGCCAGAACGTGATGCCGTTGCCGTACGGCAGGCATCGACCGCGGAGGACGGTCGCGCTGGTGCCCGCCCGCTCGGCGAACTCGCGAATGAGGCGCGACTTGCCGACGCCGGCGTCGCCGACGACGGTGACCAGCCGCGCCCGTCGCTCGCCGGTCGCGCTCGCGAGGCACGCCTCGAGCCGGCCCAGCTCGGCGGCCCGGCCGACGAACGGGGTCGCGCTCGTCGTCGACGTGCGGTGACCGACGCTCACGAGCCGGAACGCGGGGACCGGCTCGGCTTTGCCCTTCAGGGCCAGCGGCGGGATCGTCTCGACCTCTACCTCATCCCGGGCGAGCCGGTGGGTCAGCTCCCCGAGGACGATCTCGCCGGGCCCGGCGGCCTGCTCGAGGCGAGCCGCCGTGTTGACCGTGTCGCCGGTCACGAGGCGCTGGGCGCTCGAGGCGTCACCGGTGGCGATGACCTCGCCCGTGTTCACGCCGATGTGGCAGACGAGATCCACGCCGAACTCGGATCGGAAGCCTTCGTTCAGGCCCGCGAGCGCTGCCTGCATGTCGGCCGCGGCCCGGACGGCGCGAAGGGCGTCGTCCTCGTGCCGGACCGGCAGGCCGAAGACCGCCATGACGGCGTCGCCGATGTACTTCTCGACCGTCCCGCCATGGTGCTCGAGGGCGGTCCGCATCGCGTCGAAGTAGCGCGACATGACGTCCCGCAGGACGCCCGGGCCGGGCTCCTCGCCTGTCGTGGAATGGACCTTGGCCAGCGCGAACACGAGGGTCACCGTCCGGCGGCTGTCCCGCGCGACCGCCTCGGCCGCCGTCAGCGGCCGGTCCGCCCGGCCCTCGCGCTCCCGGACCGAGACGAGCCGGAAGGCCTCGAACCGCTCGCTCGAGTTCTTCGGCGACACCGGCTCCATCGCCTCGACCTCCACGGCATCGCCGACAAGGGAGCGCGTGCTGTGAGCGACGAGGACCTCGAGCGGTGGGGCGTTCTGCTCCATGACGCCCGACACGTCGACCGGCGGTCCGAGGAGGACGTGCTGGCCCTCGAGATCCTCGCCGAACGTCACCTCGCCGCTGGCGACGCCGGTCCGGGTCACGAGCCGGACGCCCCAGCCGGCCTCGAGCTCGTCGTTGAGGGTGGCGAGGGCGCGCATGCTCTCGGCAGCGGCCTCGAGGGCCCGGATCGCGTCATCGTCGGCCGGCTCCGGCAGGCCGAACACGGCCACGATCGCGTCGCCGATGATCTTCTCGATCCGGCCGCCGTGCGACTCGAACACCAGCCGCATGACCGAGAAGTAGCGGTTCAGGACCTCACGGAGCGCCTCCGGATCGAGCCGTTCGCCAAGGGCCGTCGAGCCCTTGAGGTCCGAGGTGACCAGGGTGACGGTCGGCCGCGTCTCTGGCGGACCGGCCATGGCTCAGCTGCTGCCGCCGACGACGGGAGCGGGCTCCGGCGGCACCACACCCCGCCGGGGACGGCGGGTCCGCAGGTCGCGCATGTCGCGCTGGTCGAGGCCGGCGAGACGGACGAGGTCCGCGTTGGCGGTTCGGGTCAGGCGCTCGCTGAGCTTGGAGCGGATGAGGCCCTCCATGGTCGGGACCTCCAGCAGTTGCTTGACAGTCGACCCGGGCACCTGGATGAGCTCGAGGGGGTCCTCGGCCACCACATTGGCCGTCCTCGGGCTGCCGGTGATCGCCGCGATCTCGCCGAAGAAGTCACCCGGACCCATCGCCGACAGGGCGCGGTAGTCGCCCTCCGGCTGCGGGACGCCCGCAACCGCCTTGCCCCCGAGGACGAAGAACGCGGAGTCGCTCTTCTCCCCCTGCTTGATGATCGCCATACCGGGATCGGCTCGATGGAACGTCGCGCCCGTGAGGAACGCGTTACGGCGGGTCATCGCCAGGCTGCCGAGCTCGGGCAGGACATCGATCAGGCGGTCGAGATCGAGCATCGTCGCGCCGCGGCCCAGTGCCAGCGATGGCGCCGACGGCGCCGTCCGGAGCAGCTGGAGCGCGTGCCGCCACTCCGTCGACGGGCGGCGCAGGCCGGGCAGGAGGGCGTGCAACGCGCCGGCCCCGATGAGGATGAACGAGGCGATCACGATGAGCACCCGGACGTCGAAGATGTCGGCCAGGCCGGCCCCGGCCATGCCGATGAGGAATACGACGTCGCGAGTCACGAAGAAGGCCGAGAACACCCGGCCGCGCATCGCCCGCGGCGTGTTGCGCTGGAGCAGCGTCCGGCGGGCGATCGACGACGGAGCGTTGAGGAAACCGCTGATCGTCACGAACACGATCGCGATCGACATCGTGGGTGCCGTCCCGTAGAAGATGCCGACGATACCCATGCCGATGATCGAGACGACCATCCACTCGATCTCCGGCAGCCGATCGAAGACCTTGGCCATAAGCAGCGCGGCGACCGCGAAGCCCACCGATGTCAGGCCCTCCTGCAGGCCGTACTGGGCCTCGGTGCCGTGCAGCGCTCGAAGGGCCATCGGCAGGAGCAGGACGTTCCAGAAGCCGAATGACAGGAAGATCGGGATGCCCGCGAGGAGCAGCGATCGCAGGATCGGCAGGTCCCAAAGGGTCTGCACGCCCTCGCGCAGGTTCGCGAGCACCACCCCCACGGACGTGCCCTCCTCGGGCGCCTGGCCGTGCTTCGGAACCTTGACGAAGGACACGCAGGCGAACGAGAAGACGAAGGTCGCCGCGTCGATGAAGAACGGCAGGCGGATGTCGATCTGGGCGAGAACTCCCGCGGCCCCGAAGCCGACGGCGGTCGAGCCGAAGGAGCTGATCGAGAGGAACGAGTTCGCGCGGGCGAGCTCCTCCTCGCTCGCGATCTCGGGCAGGACGCTCTCCCAGGCCGGATCAAAGAACTGCCGGACAATCGCGGCCATGAAGAGGATCACGTAAAGGACCACGATGTTGTTCGTCGGCACGACGAGGAACGGGATCGTCACGACGAGCATGCCGCGCAGCAGGTCCGATGCCTGGAGGATCCGCTTGCGGTCGAAACGATCCACGAACACGCCGGCGAACAGGCCGACGAACAACGTCGGGAGCGCGGTGACCATGAGCGTGATGCCGACGTTCAGGGCCGAGTTGGTGACCCGGAAGACGAAGATCGCCGCAGCGAGATCCGTCAGTGACGAGCCGATCGTCGAGACGAGCTGGGCGGTCCACAGGAGCGCGAACCGGCGATTCCGGAAGACCGAGAACATCGACGGAGCCGCAGTCGCCTGGGACACGAGCCGACCTCCCGAGCACCACGTTGGGAAGGCGTCGAGTGTAGCGTCGCGCGGGGCGGTGTCGACCTGCGCCCGCGCACACCGCGCCGCGGGCGGCGAGTGGCCTTCGATCGGCTGGTATACTCCCGGGGAGTATGCTGATTGCTCCAGCCCTTCCCGCATCCGGCGCGCCAACCGGTGCCGATCCGGCGTTCGAGGTCCAGCTGCCCATCGAGGGCATGACCTGCGCCTCGTGCGTGAACCGCATCGAGCGGTTCCTGAACCGCACACCCGGGGTCGAGGAAGCGACCGTCAACCTCGCGACCGAGATGGCGACTATCCGGTACCTGCCCCAGGTCGCCGGGCGGGCCGAGCTGGTCCAGGCCGTCGAGGCCGCTGGCTACGAGGTCCGACCCGAGCCGCCGACGCTGGTGGGCGGGCGAACGCTCGCGGACGAGGCGGATCTCGAGGCCGCGGACCGTGCCCGCGAGGCCAGTCGCCTCCTCGTGGCCGCCGCCGTCTCGCTTGCCGTCGCCGCCGGAATCATGATCGTGATGTTCTGGCCCGCCGCCGGGTTGGCGATGGAGACCCGGAACTGGCTGGTGATCCTGCCGGCCGCATTCGTGCAGGCGTGGGCGGGCGCCCGCTTCTACCGGGTGGCGTGGCGCGCGGCCCGCCACGGCACCACCAACATGGACACGCTCGTCGTTGTCGGGACGTCAGCGGCCTTCGCCTACTCGGCGATCGTCACGGTGTGGCCGGGCAGCGTCACGGGCGCCGGCCTCGAACCGGCGACGTACTTCGATTCGTCGGCGATCATCATCGGCCTCGTCCTCTTCGGCCGGTGGCTCGAGGCGCGGGCGAAAGTCCAGACCGGCGGGGCGATCCGGCGGCTCATCGGCCTCCAGCCGGACACGGCCCGGCTCCTCCAGGGCGAGGCGGAGACGGAGGTTCCGCTCGCGGCCGTCCGGCCGGGCGACCTGCTCCGCGTTCGACCGGGCGATCGCGTGCCGGTCGACGGACTGGTCGTCAGCGGCGGCTCGGCGGTCGACGAATCGATGCTCACCGGCGAGGCCATGCCGGTGTCCAAGTGTCCCGACGACGAGGTCATCGGGGCGACGATCAATACGAGCGGATCGTTCGTCATGCGGGCGACGCGGGTCGGCCGCGACACGGCGCTCGCTCGGATCGTGGAGCTGGTGCGCCGGGCCCAGGGCAGCAAGGCCCCGATCCAGCGCCTCGCCGACCGTGTCAGCGAGCGATTCGTGCCGTTCGTCCTCGTCGTGGGCATCGTGACGTTCGCGATCTGGATGCTGGCCGGGCCGGAGCCGCGCCTGCCATTCGCCCTTACGGCCTTCATAAGCGTCGTCGTCATCGCCTGCCCGTGTGCGATGGGCCTCGCCACGCCGACGGCGATCATGGTCGGGACGGGTCGCGGCGCGGAGGCCGGGATCCTGATCCGCGGCGGCGAGGCGCTCGAGGCGGCGCATCGGATCACGACGGTCGCCTTCGACAAGACCGGCACGTTGACCGCAGGCCATCCGGCCGTCACGGGGGTCACGGCCGCCGTCGGGTTCGACGACAACCGCGTGCTGGACCTGGCGGCGTCGGTGGAGCGGGGCAGCGAGCACCCCCTCGGCGAGGCGATTGTCCGGTACGCGGACGAAGCGGGCCTCGGCCGGCACGAGGTGACCGGTTTCGAGGCGATCGGGGGCCTCGGCGTGGCGGGCCGGGTCACGCTCGATGACGGCACGGTCGACGTGCTGGTGGGCAACCAGCGGCTGCTCACGGAGCGCGGCATCGACATCGCGGCGCTGCCGTCCAGCGCCGCCGCCGAAGCCACCTCCGCGGCGACCGCAACGCCGGCCTACGTCGCCATTGACGGTCGCCTGGCCGGCGTCATCTCGCTCGCGGATCCGGTCAAGCCCGAGGCCGTGGCTGGGGTCGCGGAGCTCCACGCCGCCGGCATCGACGTCTGGCTCATCAGCGGCGACGCCCGGCCGGTCGCCGAGGCCGTCGCCGAGGCCGTCGGGATCCCGCTCGACCGGGTTCGGGCCGAGGTCCTGCCAGCCGACAAGGTCGCCGCGATCGAGGAGCTCACGAGCATCGCCGGCGTCGTGGCCATGGTCGGCGATGGCATCAACGATGCGCCGGCCCTGGCCCGGGCGGATGTCGGCATCGCGATCGGCACGGGCGCCGATGTCGCGATCGAGGCATCGGACGTGACCCTCGTCGGTGGCGACCCGCGCGGCGTTGCCCGGGCGATCGCGCTCTCGCGGGCGACCATGCGCGCGATCCGCCAGAACCTCGTCTGGGCCTTCGGCTACAACGTCGTCCTGATCCCCGTCGCGATGGGCGTGCTGTATCCCACCTTCGGGCTGCTGCTCAACCCGGCGCTCGCCGCCGGGGCCATGGCGTTCTCATCGGTCTCGGTGGTCCTGAACTCGCTCCGGCTGCGGGGCTTCCGAGCCGGCACGGCGGCCTAGAATCCTTCCATGGCCGAGCCGCGCTCCCGAGTCGAGGTCCCATCGGACGCCCGCGACCTGCCGGGCGACTTCGCCCATCGGTCCGAGGTCGAGGTTCGCCTGAGTGACACCGACGCGATGGGCCACGTCAACAACGCGCGCTACCTGACCTATGTCGAGATCGCCCGCGTGGCGTACTACGAGCAGGTCATCGGCAAGCCGCTGCCCCTCGGCTACCACGGCGCGGAGGAGGGCATGATCCTGGCCGAGGCGACGATGACGTTCCGGAGCCAGGCGTATTTCGGCGAGACATTGACCGTCGAGACGCGGGTCGACCGGATCGGTAACACCAGCTTCGTCATGAGCCACCGGATCACCGCGCCGGAGAGCCGGTTCGGGCCCGCCCGACTGATCGCGACCTCGGTTGGGACGCTCGTCTCGTACGACTATGGCGAGGATCGGCCCATTCCCGTGCCCGACGACTGGCGCGAGGCGATCGCCGCCTACGAGGGCTGGCCCACTCCCTCGTCCTAAGGCTCGAAGCGCTTGAAGATCGCCACCGCATTCTGGCCGCCGAAGCCGAAGCCGTTGATCATCGCCGTCTCGACGGCGACCTGGCGCTTCACGTTCGGCACGTAGTCGAGGTCGCAGTCCGGGTCCGGCTCGTGGTAGTTGATCGTCGGCGGGACCCAGCCCTCGCGAATCGCGCCGATCGCGGCAAGGGCCGACGCCGCGCCCGCGGCGCCGAGCATGTGGCCGACCATCGACTTCGGCGACGAGATCGGGATCTTGTAGGCCCGATCGCCGAACGCCCGCTTGATCGCCCTGGTCTCGGTGACGTCGTTGAGCGGCGTCGATGTCCCGTGGGCGACGATGTAGTCGATCTCGTCCGGTGCCACGCCGGCCTGGCGCATCGCGCCGGTCATGGCCATCGCCGCGCCGCGGCCGGTCGGCTCGGGCGCAGAGATGTGGTAGGCGTCCGAGGTCAGGGCCGCACCGATGATCTCCGCGAGGATCGGCGCCCCGCGATCGAGGGCGTGCCGGGCCGACTCGATGACGAGGACCCCGGCCCCCTCGCCGAACACGAAGCCGTCGCGGGTCCGATCGAAGGGTCGTGACGCCCCGGCCGGGTCGTCGTTGCGCTTCGACAGCGCGCCCATGTTCGCGAGCGCGGCGAACGAGACGGCGAGGAGCGGCGCCTCGGAGCCACCGGCGACCACGAGGTCGCACTCGCCCATGCCGATGAGCCGCAGCGCGTCCTGGAACGCGATGACGCCGGAGGCACAGGCCGCGACCTGGGTGATCACCGGGCCCGTGATGCCGTACTTCATGGAGACCTGGGCCGCGCCCATGCTGCCCGACAGCGCCGGGATGGCGAAGGGGCTCACCTGGCCCGGGCCGCGGTCCTTGATGACGTAGGCCCCGTCGATGACCTGCTCCATGCCGCCGCCGCCGGTGTTGATGACGACGGCCGCGCGATCGCGCTGCTCTGGCGTCCAGCTCGAGAAGTCGAGCTTGGCGTCCTCGACGGCCTCGGTCGCGGCGGCGACCGCGAAGTGGATGAAGCGGCTCATCCGGCGGGCCATCTTGCGGTCCATCGCGACGGTCGGGTCGAAGTTCTTGACCTCGGCCGCGATCTTCACGTCGTGGCCGGTCGTGTCGAACGAGGTGATCGGGCCGCCGCCGGGCACGCCGGCGAGCAAACTCGACCAGAAGGTCTTCGCATCGTTGCCGATGGGGGTCACGGCGCCGAGGCCGGTGACGACGGCGCGTCGGGACAGATCCTCCCGGCGCCCGGGCTCCTGGCGTGACATCGGGCGGATTGTAGCGGCGCGAGGCCGAGGCACCCGCTCCCGCCCGGCCCGCCCCGCCCGGCCCCGCCCTGCGCCCGCGGACCCGCAAGGCGATCGTGCTGGGCCGCGGCGTCCGTTGGTCATGCCCGTCGCGGTCATACCTGGGCGAAGAGTCGCGAGTACGCGGACCCGCAAGGCGATCGTGCTGGGCCGAGGCGTCCGTTGGTCATACTCGTCGCGGTCATACTTGAGCGAAGAGTCGCGAGTACGCGGACCCGCAAGGCGATCGTGCTGGGCCGAGGCGTCCGTTGGTCATGCCCGTCGCGGTCATACCTGGGCGAAGGGGGCGAGCAGCTGGCTCGGCCAGGAGAGTGGCGAGTACGTGCGCGTGAAGGCACGCCTGATCCAATGAGGGTCATGGACCGTGAGCCCCACAGGAACCAGCGAATGCGGATCTTGCTCGGGCTCGCGATCGGCCGCGCTCGACGCCAGGTGGGATTGAGCCAGCAGATGGCTGCCGATCGAAGCAGCCTCGCCCAGTCGACGATCTCCAGGTTGGAGACCGGAACGGTAAACGGGCTCAGATATCAGACCCTTATGCGAATCCTCGAGGCCCTCGACGTGGTCGAGATCCAGATTCGCGTGGCGCCGCATGGCTGGTTCGCCGACCTCGCGTCGCGATATGACCGCGACGGGCATGGATCGCAGGGTCCACCCTAGCGACGCCATGCCGGTTCCGATCTCCGACGGCGATCTCGCGAGCGAGCCGGGCGTCGCACGCGAGCCGCTCGGCGAGCCCGGTGGGCCTGGAGGACCCGGTGGGCCCGGCGCCTCCGGCGCGACGCTCGAGCGCATCCGACTGGCGGATAGGCGGACGCTGATCAGGAAGGCCTTCGACAGCAGCTCGGACTGGATGATGCGGGCGACGCATGACCCCGGCCGTGCCGCGACCCTGTGGACCTCCGGCGCGATGGACCGCCTGCCCCGCGTCATCGACCCGGCGATCGTCCGGATCGAGCGAGGACCGTCCGGGCCGGCGGCCGCGTGGGTCCTCTACCTCGAGGACGTGTCGGCGCACTTCCTGCGGCGAAGCACGATGGTCGATGTGGCCGAATGCCGCCGGGTGCTCGAGGCGCTCGAGTCCATGCACGAGGCATTCGCCGGGGAGCCGGGCGCCGACCCCATCAGCGCCGACCTGTGCTCGCTCGAGGACCTGCTGCTGCTTGCCTCACCCGCGACCGTCGAGCGGGAGGCCGGGGATCACCCGTTCATCGACGTCCTCCGAGGCGGCTGGGCTGCGTTCGACGAGCTCGCACCCGAGGATGTCCGCGAGGCGGTCCACCGGATCCTCGCCGAGCCGGCAGGGCTGGCGAGGGCCCTCCGAGCCGAGGGCTCGACGCTCATCCACGCGGATCCCCACTACGGCAACATCGCGCCGGCACCGGACCGGTTCTACGTCATCGACTGGGGCCTGGCCGCGTGGGCACCAGCCGCGGTGGACTTCGCGTGGTGGCTCGACCAGAGCTCGTCCTTCCTCGGTCCGAGTCGGGACGAGCTGCTCGTGGCGTTTCGCCTGGCCGAGGGCGGACGGTATTCACAGCCGGCGCTGGAGCTGGCGCTGCTCGCCGAGCTGGTGCTCGCCGGCTGGCAATACGGGACGGCGCTCGACTCCAACGACCCCGAGCGTCGGGCGCGGAGGCGCGCTGATTTCGAGTGGTGGGCGGCGAGGGCGCGGATCGGGCTCGAGCGCCTGGGCTAGGCGGTGGACTGGGCTAGGCGGTGGACTGGGCGCTCAGCGGGCGCTGGGCTGGGCGCCGGCGAGTGAGCCAACGGCGAGGCGTCCGGCTGAGCGCAAGGCTCAATCGCCGTCGTAGCGCTTGAAGATGACCGCACCGTTGTGGCCGCCGAGGCCGATGTTGTTCGAGAGGGCGTAGCGGACGGGCATCCGAACCGTCTCGTCGACGACCCACAGGTCGCACTCGGGGTCGGCCTCGCGGTAGTTCAATGTGCCGGGGACCGTCTGCTCGGCGACCGACATGACCGTCGCGAACGCCTCGAAGGCCCCGGCGGCGCCCATCATGTGGCCGGTCATCGACTTCGTCGCGGAAATCGCGAGCGAGCTTCGATCGCCCGCCGAGCGGTCCCCGAAGACGGTCCAGATGGCCTCGGCCTCCCGGGCGTCGCCGACCGGGGTGGATGTGCCGTGGGGGTTGATGAGGTCGACCTCGTCGGCCGGGACGCCGCGGCGATCGAGGGCCATCTTCATCGCCCGCGCCGACCCCGTGCCGTGGTCGATCGGCTGGATCATGTCCCAGCCGTCGGCGGCCGAGCCGTAGCCCACGACCTCGGCATAGATGTGCGCGCCGCGCGCCTTGGCGAGATCGAGGTCCTCGAGGAAGAGCGAGCCCGCGCCTTCGCCGAGGACGAAGCCGTTGCGCGTGAGATCGAAGGGTCGCGAGACCGTCGCGATGGGCTCGCCGGGGCGGGGCATGCCGAGGCCGCGCATGTTCTCGAAGCCGGCGTGGGCGACCTCGATGAGCGGCGCCTCGGTGGAGCCACTGATGACCGCGATGCAGTCGCCGCGGCGGATCGCCTCGGCCCCCTCGGCGACATTGTGCGTGCCGGTGGCGCAGGCCGAGACCATCGCGACGTTGTGGCCGATCGCGCCCGTTTCGATCGCGATCATCCCCGAGGTCGAGTCGACGAGGGCGTTGGCGATGAACGTCGGGGGGACACGATTGGCGCCACGCTCCTTGAGCGTGACGAAGCTCTCGATCATCAAGAGCTGGCCGCCGGCGCCCGAGCCGAACACAACCCCGACATCCTCGCGGTTGTCGTCCTTGATCTCGAAGCCGGAATCGGCGATGGCCTGTTTCGCGGCCGCGACGCCGTAGTGCATCTCGTGCTCGCTCCGGCGGACCGCCTTGGGCTCCATCCAGGCCGACGGGTCGAAGTCGCGGACCTCGCCGCCGAACCGGTGCTCGTACTGCGAGACATCGAAGCGGGTGATCTCGCCGAGGCCGGAGACGCCATTGGTCAGGTTCGACCAGGCGGTGGCCTTGTCGTTGCCGACGGGGCTGACGACGCCGAGGCCGGTGACGACGACGCGGCGCTGGTAATCGGGCTTTCGCACGGTGGGCGGAACTCCTTGGTGGGTTGGGCTGAGGCGGTGGGCTGCGGGCGCTGGGCTGCGGGCGCTGGGCTACGTGGGCAACGCGAAGCGGTCCGGGGTGCTCGAGTCGTCGAGGGCCTGGGCGCTCGCGTCGGGGGCGATTCGCTTGATGAGATTGGTCAGGACTTTGCCGGGTCCGACCTCGACGAACGTGGTCACGCCGGTGGCCAGCATCGATTCGACGGCGCGGACCCAGTCCACGCCGGCGGTCAGGTGCTCGACGAGCTCCGCGCGACACGCCTCCGCGGTCGTCAGTGGCCGCGCGTCGGCATTGGCCAGCAGCGGCACGCTCGGATCGTGGAACTCGACCGAGGCCAGCACCTCCCGCATCCCGGCGGCGGCCTCGGCCATGAGCGGCGAGTGCGCCGCAACGGAGACCGGCAGCGCGATGCTGCGCTTGGCGCCGAGCGACTTCGCGATCTCGGCGGCCGCGTCGATCGCCGTTCGCTCGCCGGACACGACCACCTGGCCGGGGGCGTTCCGGTTCGCCACGCCGAAGATCCCGTGGCGCGCGGCCTGCGCGACGAGCTCGGGCAGCCCCCTGTCGTCGAGGCCGATGATCGCCGCCATCGCGCCGTCGCGGCCGGAGCCGCTGGCCTGCATCAGGCGACCGCGCTCGCGAACGAGGCGAACGCCGTCGGCCAGGGACATGACTCCGGCACCGACCATCGCCGAGTACTGACCCATCGAATGGCCGGCCATGAAGGCCGGGGTCGCGGCCGGGCTTCCGGCCGACGCACGCTCGCGGAGGACAGCGAGGTAGGCCATCGAGGCGGCGAGAATGGCGGGCTGCGCGTTCTCGGTTCGGTTGAGCTCCTCCTCGGGGCCCTCCCAGGCGAGGCGCGACAACGGCTCGCCGAGGGCCGCATCGGCGTCGACGAACACGCGCGCAGCGGCAGGAGACGCGGCGGCAAGGGCCTGGGCCATGCCGACGGACTGCGAGCCCTGGCCGGGGAAGACGTAGGCAAGGAGGGTCATGAAGGAGCCTATCGTGCGTCCGCCGGCGGGTCCCGAGCGTGGAACCCGTGCGAGATTGCACACGTTCGCGCGATATCGGGGCTACGATCCCGGGATGACCGATGCCCAGGACGGCCTGTCTGCCCCCGGCGACCTGCCCGCCCGCGAGGTCGTGGATGCCCCCGACATCGAGCCTGCCTCGAGCCGCCCCGCCCGTCGGCCTCGCAGCGCGACGGTCCGGACCATCGCCCGCCGGTTCGAGGCGGACCTCGGATCATCCATCCTCGCCCGCGGGCCGCATCTCCCGAACGTCCGCCAGATCTCGGAGCGCGTCGCCATGGGCCGCGCGCTGTGGCGCGAGCTCGTCGTGGGGTTCGCCTCACAGCTGGCGGAACTCCGCCTGGGCTTCACCCAGCTCGCTGCCCTGTACGTCCTCGCCGATGGGGGCACGACGGTCGGGGAGCTGGCGGAGCTCCTGGGCCGGTCTCCGTCCGCGACGAGCCGCGTCGTCGAGGGCCTCGTGCGTCGTCGGCTGGTGGAGCGGCGAGCGGAGCCGGAGGATCGGCGCCAGCGCCTGCTCGCCCTGACCCATCGGGGCGAGGCGCTCCTGCGAACCTTCGATCGGGCTCGAGCGGATCAGTTCCTGACCGCGGTCCGGATGCTGCCCACGCCGGAGCGAGCCCTGGTGGCGATGGGCGTCGCCTCGCTGGCCACGCACGCCCTGTCGCGGCGGGGCCGGTTGATCCGCACGGACCAGCGCGCCGAGTGACCTACGGCCCGGGGTTCATCCGCCGGTAGACGCGTGTCGACCCGAACAGGACGACGAGCGCCACGAGCAGGACGGCGCCGGCGATCAGCTTCGATTCGACCGGGATGGGTCCCTCGTCGGTTGGGACCGCACCGTTGGCGTCGAGGACCGTAATCGTGCCGGACATCGTGTCGGGATGGACCTGGCAGAAGAACGGGAACGTCCCGGCCGTCGTGAACAGGTGGCTGAACGTGTCGCCATTGTTCTTGAGCTTGATGCCCGAGTCGAACTCGGTGCCCGGATGGGCGTCCTTGTAGCTTCCGGACGTCACGGAGTGGGAATCGCTGATGGCCTGGGTGACCGTCCACGTGACCGTGTCCCCGGCGTTGATCGTCAGGGTCGAGGGCTGGAAGGTCTTCAGGATGATCGAGATCGCGTTCGCCCCGCTGGCCGCGGGTCCCGCACTGCCGGCTGGCGTCCCCGCGGCGGTCGCCGCGCTTGCCGGTGCCTCGGAGCCGGGGGCCGGGCTGTCGGCCAGGACGCCCAAGGTTCCGACCAGGGCGAAGAGGACCGTCGCCGATCCGGCGAGGACCACTGTGCGCGTCAGGCGCAGGCGTCGAGCCGTCGAGGAGCGCTCAGGCGTCATCCACAGAACCTCCGAACCGCATCGTAGAGGACCGGGAGCCCCCACCGGAGGCCCTCGATCGAGACTCGCTCATCGACGCCGTGGAACCGGTCCAGATAGGTCTCGTCCGGGTCCTGGCGCAGCGGCGAGAAGCCGTAGGCCCGGACGCCCAGCGCGACGAGGTGCTTCGCATCCGTCGCGTAGGGTGCCATCACGGGCAACGGCGTGCCGTCGGGGTCTGCGGCGGTGATCGCGTCGGCGAGGACGCGGTAGAGCTCGTCGTCGACCGGAGCCTCCACCGGATCGGCGGTGATCAGGAGCTCGACGGTCGAGACGGCGGCCAGCTGGGGACCCAGCCGAGCGATGACCTGGTGTCGCATGTCCGCCTCGGACGTGCCCGGCAGGCGCCGGCAGTCGAGCTCGATGACCGCCTCGCCGGGGATGACGTTGTACTTCACGCCGGCATAGACGATGTCGGGCGAGATCGTGTCCCGGACGAGCGCGCGAGCCGCGCTGACGTAGACCGGTGAGCACGCGCTGCCGAGCGCGGTCTCGAACGCCCGCTCGTCGCCGCTCGCGAGGGCGCGGAAGGCGCGGGCCGCACCACCGGTCACGGCGTTCGCCGCGCCTTCGAGGAACGCCCGCATCGCGGCGGTCAGGCGGATCGGGCCGGGCTCGGCGAGGCGAGTGATGGCTTCCGCCGCGAGGACGGCCGCGTTGTCGTCGCGGGGCATCGAGCCGTGGCCCCAGGTCCCGCGGATCGTGATCCGGTAGACCGAGTAGCCCTTCTCCGCGACCTGGATGGGGTAGAGGCGCGTGCCGGCCACGTCGAGCGAGACGCCGCCGGACTCGTTAATCGCGCCGGCGGCCCGGAGGTGCTCGGGATGATTCGCCGCGATCCACGCTGCGCCGGCGAGCCCGCCGGCTTCCTCGTCGGCGGTCGAGGTGAACAGGATGTCGCGCCGGAGACCCGGGATCGGATCCGAGGCCGGATCGCGACCGGAGGCGCGCGCCTCGGCCGCGAGCAGCCGGACCACCTCCAGCTCCATGGCGACGAGATCCTTCATGTCGACCGCGCCGCGCCCCCAGACGTAGCCCTCGGCCAGATCGGCGCCGAACGGGTCATGGGTCCAGCGATCCGGCGGGGCAGGGACGACGTCGAGGTGCGACAGCAGGAGCAGTGGCTCGCCGCCCGTGCCGTCACCCCGGAGGCGCGCGACGACCGAACCGCGACCCGGCACGGGCTCGAGGACCTCCGGCCGCAGGCCGGCTTCGGTGAGCGCAGCGGCGAGCCAGCGGGCGGCGGCCAGCTCGGCGCCCGCTGGATCCGGCGGGTTGACCGACGGGATCCGGATCAGGTCGCGCAGCGCCTCGACGAGGCGGTCGTGGGCGCGGTCCCACGCGGCCGGCTCGAGGGCCGCCGATGCCCGCTCAGCCACGTCGGCGCTCAGCCACGTCGGCGCTCAGCCACGTCGACGCTCAGCCACCCGGGCGCTCAACCACCGAGGAGGTTTTCGACGACGCCCAGGGCGAAGGCCCCGATGACCACGATGACCACCATGACGATGAGGATCCGGAGGTAGCGCCGCTCCTCGCGCCGCGTCCGCTCGAGGTCGGGATCCTGGCCGCCGGGGATGTACGGCGCGGCGAGGCCCTTCGCCCGGGCCCGCTCTGCACGCGGCGAGTCGTAGGCCTCCGGATCGGGCGGCAGTCGATTCGTCATCGGCTCGATTCTGCCCCAGCTGGCCCATCTCGCGGGTTCGTCGCCGCGACCGACCGAACCCTCACGTCTGGGCGGGCGTTCGGGCGAGGCGTTCGCGAACCACCCGCTCCATCAGGGCGAGCGCGGTCGGACCCGAGACGGCGGCGCAGAAGTCGCCGGCCCCGATGGTCACCGCACGCACGTCCGTCACGGCGACCACGGTCGCGGTGCGGGGCGACGCCCGCAGGAGCGCGACCTCGCCGATCCCGGCGCCAGGTCCGAGGCGCTGCACGGACCTGCCGTCGATGCGGATGTCGACGTCGCCCGTTTCGATGACCAGGAATCGATCGCCGACGTCGCCCTGCTCCATGAGGATCGCATCGGCCGGGTGGCGCTCGAGTCGCGCCGCGCCCGCGAGGCGCTCGATCGCGGTCAGCGGCAGCGCCGCGAACGCCGGAACACGGCGGAGGAGCGCGACGATCGTCTCGTCGACCGTCGACACCGCGGCGATCCGCCCGATCCGGGTGTAGATCACGACGGCGACGATCGGCAGGATCGCGCCGGCGACGACCATGGCCTGGCGGTCGCCGAGCGCGTCGATGAGGACGGGCGCAAGGAGGCTGCCGACGACGACGCCAAGCCCCGCGATCGCCTCGAACACCGCGAACACCGGGCCGCGTTCCTCGTTCGAAGAGCCGCGTTGGAAGATCGTCAGGATCGCCACGTCGAAGGCGGCATTCGAGACCCCGATGACGGCCATTGCCACGATCGCGACGTCCGCTCGGGGCACCAGCCCGACTACCGCGATCGGGAGGCCCCAGAAGGCCAGCGCAACCATCCCTGCGCCGATCAGGTTGGCCGGCCGGACGATCGACATCGTGAACAGCCCGCCGACGAGGCCACCGACGCCGATCAGGGCGTTGAGCGTACCGACGCCGGCGTCGCCCAGGCTCAGGAGCTCGATCGACGCCACGACGATGAGGGCGTTGAGCATCCCACGGGTCATCGTCTGCCCGAACACGGCAAGGATGCTCCACCGCGGCACCTGTCGCCGCCGCAGCGCCCTGATGCCCTCGGCCAGCTGGACGCCCATCGCGGACCCGGCCGCCGCTCGGTCGTCTGCGGCCTGCTCGAACCGGAGGCCGAGGACGGCGAGCGCGCTCGCCGCAAACCCGACTGCCGCGAGACCGGCGACCGCTGCGAAGAGCCCCGCAGCGATGAGCCCGGCCGCGATCGCCGGTCCGACGAGCGATCCGATGCCTTCGACCGTGCCCCACGCGACATTCGCGGCGACCAGCTCCTCGGGCGTGCGGGCGAGCGCCGGCATGAGCGTCGCCTGGATCGGCCGGACCACCGCTCCGGCGCCGCCGCCGACCGCCGCGAGCAGGAGGAGGACGACGGTCGGGGCCTCGCCCTGGATGGCGAGCAACGCGAGGATCGCGACGGCGGTCCGGACGACCGCGGCGGCGAGCAGGATCGTGCGGCCCGACCATCGCCGCAGGAGGGCGCCGCTGCCCGCCCCCGACAGCACCGCGGGCGCCATCCGGAACGCGCCGAGGAGGCCCGTCGCGACCACCCCGTCGCGCGAATACGCGACGACGAGCAGGACCACGAAAAGGGCGACGTCCGCGGCGATACCGAGCATCCACGCGATCTCGAGCCGGCGGATGCCGGGATTCGTCATCGCATCGCGCAGGGCGGCGGCGGCCTGGCGAATGGCGGCGCGCACGATCGGAGCATGACACGCGGTCCGGCACCGGTCCGAGGCGCGGTCCCACACGCGGTCCGCCGCCCGGCGGGCGGCTATCCTCGGACGCGATGAGCCCCGTCGAGAACAAGGTCGAGCTGCTCCGTGCGGTCCCGCTGTTCGCCGAGCTCGACGACCGCAGCCTCCAGGCCGTCGCGCTGCTTGCCCGGGAGCGCGACGCGAAGGCCGGTGAGGTCCTCATGCGTGAAGGCGAGCCGGGCGACGAGTTCATGGTCGTCCTCGACGGCACCGTCCACGTGCAGCGGGCCGGTCACGAAGTGCGATCGATGATGGCCGGCGGCTTCATCGGCGAGATGGCGCTCATCGAGCACGCGCCTCGGACCGCGACCGCGACGTGCGTGACCGCGTGCCGCCTGCTGGTGCTGGGCCACTTCGAGTTCGATCGCCTGATGGCGACGTTCCCTGACGTCCGGACCAGGGTGCTGGCGGCGATGGGCCGGCGAGCCCACCCGCGGGGCTGACTGTCGAGGCTAACCGCCGAGCTGGCTGGCCCCGCGCTCCGCGACCCAGGCGTCGACGATCTGGCCGAGCGTCGCCAGGCTCACCGCCCCCGACCCGAGCACCGCGTCGTGGAAGCCCTTGATGTCGAACCGCTCGCCGAGGCGCTCCCGGGCGTCGGCCCGCAGCCGCAGGATCTCCAGCTGGCCGATCTTGTAGGCCAGGGCCTGGCCGGGCCAGACGATGTACCGATCGACCTCGTTCTCGATGTTGTTCTCGCCCAGCGCGGTGTGCTCGCGGAGATAGGCGACCGCCTGGTCGCGTGACCAGCCGAGGGCGTGCATCCCGGTGTCGACCACGAGCCGCCCGGCCCGCCAGGCATCGAATGACAGGATCCCGAAGTGGTCCAGGTCGCCGGTGTACAGGCCCATCTCGTCGGAGAGGCGCTCGGTGTAGAGGCCCCAGCCCTCGGCGAACGCCGTGGATCCGAGCGTCCGCTGGAATGTCGGGATGCCCTCGAGCTCCTGGGCGATCGCGATCTGGAGGTGGTGGCCGGGGACGGCCTCGTGGAACGCGAGGGCCTCCGCCTCGTAGCGCGGCCGCGTTTCGGGCGCGTGGAGGTTGATGTAGTAGCGGCCGGGCCGGCTGCCGTCGATCGCTGGCCACGAGTAGTAGGCGATCGTCTGGTGCGCCTCGGCGTGGCTCGGGATCGGAATGACCTCGCAGGCCGCCTTCGGCAGCCGGCCGAACCAGTCCGGGATGGCCGCGACGGCCCGCTCCAGGGATCGCCGCGCGGTCGAGAAGACCTCGCCGGACGTGGCGAAGTGGAGCTTCGGGTCGGCCCGCAACGCCGCGAGCGTGCTCGCGAGGTCGGTGGTTCCGAGGAGCCGGCCGCCCAACTCCACGAACTCGCGATCGATCCGGTCCATCTCGCGCAGGCCGGTCTCGTGGATCGCCTCCGGCTCGAGCGGGAGCGTCGTGTGGACGCGGATGAAGGCGTCGTAGGCCGCCCGGCCGCCGGGCAGGTGCACGAGCCCGGCCTCCTCGGGTGGCCGGGCGAGCGGCAGGATCTCCGACTCGAGGACCTCGCGATAGCGTCGGAACGCCGGCACCGCCACGTCCTCGACGACCGCCACGAGATCCGTCCGGAAGGACGCGAGGTCGGCGTCCGACCAGTCGGCGTGCTCGTCGCGTGCCGGCGCAGCGAGCTTCCAGTCGTCGGCCGGAAGGGCCTCGAGGCCTCGCAGGATGTCGATCGTCCGCTCGACCGGGGCCCGTACGGCGACGCGGCCATCGGTGGCGGCTCGGCGGACGTTGGCGATCAGCTCGTCGAGATACGGCCCGATCGCCCGCCAGCGAGCGATCATTCGCGCGCCGTCCTCGGGCGTGCCGATCGTCTGGTACTCGACGAGGTCCAGGAAGTGGGTCTGCGGGCCGTTCAGCGGATCGACGGTCCAGTCGGTCGTTCCCGCCTCGATCGAGGCGGCCTGGGCTTCGGCCTCGTCGATCAGCATCTGGCGGGTGAACCGCTCCGGTTGCGTCAGCTGATCGCCATCGATGGCGCCGGCCGCCTGGGCCGTGGCGCGGCGCCGCCTGGCCACGGCCGTGAGCGCGGCCGGCGTGGGATCGTCCAGCCGATCGTCGAAGCGCCGATCGCCCAGCACGGTGGCGAAGGTCGGGTTCGTCTCCAGGACGTCCTCCCAGAAGGCCGTCGCGAGGCGGTCGAGCTCCGCCGAGGCGGCGGTTCGATCGCGGCTGCCGCCGTCGCTTCCGTCGGTGCTTCCGTCGGCGCTGGGGTCGGCGCGACCTTCGGTCAGTGGATGCATGGCCCGGTCGAGACCTCCTGGGTGCGATGGAGCGACGATGCGATCCGGTCCGCGACGGCGACGGGCGAGAGGGCATAGCCGACCGTCGGGTCGGCGCGCGACTCGGCGAAGACGACGCCGCCGACGGTCCCGTCGGCGAGGAGCAACGGGCCGCCGCTGTCCCCCGGCTCGATCTTGGATCGAAGCTCCACGAGCTGGCGGGTGACGCGATTGGTGCCCGTCACGTCGAGGCCCGTCGCCTCGTAGACCGCGGCGACGATGGCCGGCTCCACGACTGCGTTGCCGCCCCCCGGATAGCCGAACGTCGCGGCGATGTCGCCACGCTGTGGATCGTGCGGATCGAACGTCAGGCTCGGCGCATCCAGCGACGACACGTGGAGCAGGGCGATGTCCAGCTCGAGGTCCACGAGCACTGGTGTCGCGGTGAAGCTCGCGGTCGAGGTCTGCACGGCGATCGTCCGGGCGCCGACGATGACGTGGGCGTTGGTCACGAGGTAGCCGGGCGCGATGACGAAGCTCGTCCCGCGTGACTCGAGCTGACAGCCGTCGGCCACGACCCGCAGCACCGACTTCGCCGCGCGCTCGCCGATGGCTCGCGCGACGGCATCGCTCGGGAGGTCGATCGGCGCGGCCGGCAGGGGCTCGAGGCCAATGAAGACATCCGGCAGGCCCGTGTCGTCGAGGAGCCCGCCGAGCGCCAGGACGATCTCGGTGGGCGGCGGCAGGACGTTGTCGATGATCCGGAGCGCCCGCGAGGTCTGGGCGAGCTGGCTCAGGCTCGGGAATGGCCCGGACGCGAGCACCCCGCCGGTGAGCCAGATGATCAGGATGGCCTGGGCCGCGCCGACCGCCGCGCCGCCGACCTGGTCCAGGGCGCCGAGGAGCCCCCGGCCGAGGGCCTTCGAGCCGGCCCGGCCCAGGCCAGCGCCGAGCCCTTCACCGAGGCCAACGAGCCCGAGGAGCGTCCCGAGAGTAAGGATCGCCCGAACCGTCGGATCGAGGCTCTCGAGGAGCGGCGTCGCAGCCGGCAGCAACGTGAACCCGATGACGGCGCCGATCGCTGCCCCGATCAGGCCGGCGAGCTGCGGCAGGGCTCCCGAGCGAGCGCCGAAGATGATCGCGAGCACGACGAGCAGCAGCGCGACGACGTCGAACAGGTTCACGGCTCGATCCTGACACAGGTACCGCGGATCGGCGGGAGGTCTGGGCGCTTCACCCCGTGCAGGAGGGTCACGCGCCGCCGGTGACGGTGGTGACGATGAGCGCGATCGCCGCGACGCCCATCACCGCGGCGGTGAGCCAGCCGACGACGCTCACGACCCGCCCGTTCGTGCGCCGGCCCATGATCTTGCGGTTCCCGGACACGACCATGACGAGCACGAGCAGCGGCGGCGCCACGAGGCCGTTGATGACGGCGCTCACGACCAGGGTCTCGATCGGGTTGATGCCGATGAGGCTCATGGCGAGGCCGAGGATCATGGCGATCGCGATCACGAGGTAGAACTGCGGCGCCCGGCTGGCCGGCTTGTCGAGCCCGTACGGCCAGCCGAACGCCTCCGACAGCGCGTACGCGGCCGAGCCCGACAGGATCGGGACCGCGAGCACGCCGCCGCCGATCAGCCCGACGCCCAGGAGCGTCGCTGCCAGGTCGCCCGCGATCGGTCGGAGCGCCTGGGCAGCTTCCGTCGCCGACCCGATCTGGGTGTGGCCCTGAGCGTGGAGCGTCGCCCCGGTTGCGAGGATCACGAAGAACATGACGAGATTGCTGAACAGCATCCCGGTGCCGACGTCGAGGCCGGCGTAGTGGAGCTCCTTCGTGGTCGCACCCTGGCGCTGCCAGAGCTTCGTCCGGCCGCGGCTCTGCTCCTCCTCGACCTCCTGGTCGCTCTGCCAGAAGAACAGGTACGGCGAGATGGTCGTCCCGAGGATCGCCACGAGGGCGGTGATGAACGTCGTGTCGAGGGAGATGCTGGGCACGAGCGTCCCGGCAAGCATCGCGCCGACGTCCGGGCGGGAGAGGACGCCCGCGCCGACGTAGGCGACGAGCACCAGGGCGAGCCACTGGAAGACCCGCGCGATCAGGCGGTACGAGCCGAGGACCTGGATCCCCAGGATCGCGACCGCCGCGACCACGATGACGGGAGCGGCCGGAATCGCCGGGACGATCAGGTTGACCGACGCGCCGATCGCGCCGAGATCCGCGCCGACATTGACGGTATTGGCGACGAGCAGGCCCACGATGGCGGGGTAGAGGAGCCAGCGCGAATAGTGCTGGCGCAGGACGCCGGCCAGCCCCTGGCCCGTGACGAGCCCGATCTTGGCGCAGGCGTACTGGACCGCGGTCATCATCGGGAAGGTCACGAGGGCGGTCCACAGGAGCCCGTAGCCGAAGGCCGCTCCGGCGTTGGCGTACGTCGCGATGCCACTCGGGTCGTCGTCCGACGCGCCGGTGACGAACCCCGGGCCGAGGAGCCGGAAGAACCGTTTCAGCGGGTTCGACTCGCGACCGGCCAGGTGGACGTCGGGGTTGCGCGGCTTTCGCCGCTGCGGGGCAGCCGGCGGCGGCAGCGTCACGGCGCGGGGTGTGGGCTTCGACCCGGATGGCACGTCGGGAGGATGGCGACCGCGGCCTTGCATGGGCCGTTCCGGGTGCACCCGGCGTACGATGGTCGAACCGACAACGAGGTGTCTCCCGCCATGACCATCACCGCGACCCAGCCGCACAAGATCTATCTAGCCGGCCAGTGGGTCGAGTCCCCGGATCTCCTGTCGATCGACAACCCGGCCGATCCGCCGACGCCTGCCGGTGCGACTTACAACGCGACGCCGGAGCAGGTCGAGCGGGCGGTCCAGGCGGCCGTGGCGGCCTTCGAGGAGACGCGGGTCCTGCCCGTGTACGAGCGCGCACGGGCGCTTCGCGAGATCAGCGCCGGGATCAAGAACCGGCGCGAGGAGCTCGCCCGGATCATGAGCCTCGAGGCAGGCAAGCCGATCCGCGACGCCCTCGTCGAGGTCGATCGGGCGGTCTTCACGTTCCGGCTGGCGGCGGAGGAGTCGGAGCGCATGCTCGGCGAGGTCATCCCGCTGGATCTGATGGCGGCATCGAAGGGCCGCGTCGGGATGACGCGCCGCTTCCCCGTCGGACCGGTCCTCGGCATCAGCCCGTTCAACTTCCCGCTGAACCTGGCCGCCCACAAGATCGCGCCGGCCATCGCGGCCGGCTGCTCGATCCTCCTCAAGCCGGCGTCGAAGGACCCGCTGACGATGCTGACCGTCACGGAGATCATCGACTCGGTCGGACTGCCGGCCGGTGCGGTCAGCGTCCTGCCGATGACGCGCGAGCTCGGCGACAAGCTCGTCTCCGACGAGCGGTTCAAGCTCCTCAGCTTCACGGGCAGCCCGTCGGTTGGCTGGCGGATGAAGGAGCGGGCCGGCAAGAAGAAGGTGGTCCTGGAGCTCGGCGGCAACGCCGCGGTCATCCTCGATCGCACGGCCGACGTCGAGTGGGCCGTCAAGCGGATCCTCGTCGGCGGCTTCGGCTACGCGGGCCAGTCGTGCATCAGCGTCCAGCGGATCTTCGTCCACGAGGCGATCGCGGGCGCCGTCCGCGACAAGCTCGTGGCGGGCGTCGCGAAGCTGAAGATGGGCGACCCGCTCGATCCGACGACCGATCTTGGCCCCATGGTCGACACGGCGGCGGCCGAGCGAACCACCCGCTGGGTCGACGAGGCCGTGAGCCTGGGCGGGAAGGTCCTCGCCGGCGGCCATGCCGACGGCGCCTTCTTCGAGCCGACCATCCTGGAGGATGTCCCGCCGACGGCGCAGGTGTGCAGCAACGAAGTCTTCGCCCCGGTCGTGGTGCTCTCCACGTTCTCCGACTTCGGAGAGGCGATCCGGGAGTCGAATGACTCCGCCTTCGGCCTCCAGACCGGCGTCTTCACGAACGACCTCGGCCACGCCTGGCAGGCCTTCAACGAGCTCGAGGTCGGGGGCGTCATCGTCAACGACATCTCGAGCTACCGGGTCGACCACATGCCCTACGGCGGAATCAAGGATTCCGGTCTCGGCCGGGAGGGCCTCCGCTGGTCGATCGAGGACATGACCGAGCTGCGGCTCATGGTGTTCGCCCAGCCGCAGTGATGGAGGGCGCTCGGATGACGTGGAGCTACGGTTTCGGGCCCGGGATCGGCATCGTCGGGCTGATCGGGATCCTGCTCGTCGCGGCGTTCTGGACCTTGGTCATCGTCGGTCTCGTGCTGGCCGTGCGGTGGCTCCTCCGCGCGGATCGGAACAGCCGGCTGCCGGGCCCGCCGCCTGCTCCCGGTGCCGCCCCCGGCCCGCGGCCGGGCGATCCTCTGGAGATTCTTCGCCAGCGCTACGCCCGCGGTGAGATCGACGATGACGAGTACGAGCGCCGCCGGAAGACGCTCAGCGGCGGCTGACGCCTAGATCGCGCTCGCGCAGGCGCGGCACTTCGAGGCGTCCGTCGCGTTCGACTCCTTGCAGTACGGGCAGGTCTTCGTCTCCGGGATCGCCGCGGCCGGCTCCTCCTTGATGAAGAGCTTCGAGATTCGCCAGACGACGAAGCCGATGATGATGAACGCGATGACGGCGTTGAGGAAGGCGCCGTAGCGGATCGCGACCTCGGTCGTCGGGTCGTTGGGGTTCGTGGCCGCCTGGAGGACGACCTTCAGGTTGTTGAAGTCGACCCTGCCGAGCAGCAGCCCGATTGGCGGCATGATGATGTCGTTCACGAGCGAGTTGACGACGGCTCCGAGCGCCGCGCCGATGATCACGCCGATGGCGAGGGCCATGGCGTTCGTCTTGACCAGGAATGTCCTGAATTCAGGCCACATGGCCGAACCTCCGGAACGGGAAACGGTTGAACGCCGCCTGATTACCGTAGCGCCTCCCCGAACCCGCCGCCGGGCACGGCGACAGGCGCCGGTACACTGCCGCCGTGCCCCGCCCGACGTACCGGACCGCCGCCGACCTCCTCGTCGCCTGCCTCGAGGCGGAGGGCTGCGACACGGTCTTCGGGGTACCGGGCGAGGAGACGCTCGACGTCCTCGACGCGCTGTCGCGGAGCGACCGGATCCGGCACGTCACGACCCGCCACGAGCAGGGCGCAGCCTTCATGGCGGACGTCCACGGCCGCCTGACCGGCCGCGCGGCCGTGGCCCTCTCGACGCTCGGGCCTGGCGCCACGAACCTCCTCACCGGCATCGCCGACGCCTACCTCGACCGGTCGCCGATGGTCGCGATCACCGGCCAGGCCGGCTCCGACAAGCTCCACAAGGAGGCCCACCAGGTCGTCGACGTGGTGGAGATGTTCCGACCGGTGACGAAGTGGAACACCCGGGTCGAGCAGGTCGACGCGGTGCCCGAGATCGTGCGGAAGGCCTTCCGCGTGGCCCAGCTCGAGAAGCCGGGTCCGACGCACATCGAGCTCCCGGAGAACCTCGCCGCGGCGGCGCCCGAGACCGAAGGCACGAGCATCCAGCCGCTCCATGCCGGTCGGGCCTACTTTCCCGAGCCGACGGACGAGGCGATCGAGCACGCGGCTCGCCTGATTGCCGACTCGGAGCGGCCGCTGATCCTCGCCGGCAACGGCGTGCTCCGGCGTCGCGCCTCGCCGGAGCTGCGGGCGCTGGCGCGGGCCCTCCACGTGCCGGTCGCCGCGACGTTCATGGGCAAGGGCGCGGTCGACGACCGGTCCCACCTCTCGCTGATGGCGGTCGGCCTCCAGGCTCGCGATCACGTCCTCACGGGATTCGACCGGGCCGATCTCGTGATCAGCGTCGGTTACGACCTCGTCGAGTACGCGCCGTCGCACTGGAATCCGGATGGCACGAAGCGGATCGTCCACATCGACACCCAGCCGGCCGAGGTCGACGTGGCGTACCAGCCGGAGGTCGAGCTGATCGGGGACATCGGTGGCGCGCTCGAGCGCCTGCAGGCCGCGGTCGAGCCCATGGGCGTCGGTGGCCGGACCGCAAGCGAGCGCCATGCCTCGAAGGAGATCCTGGTGAACGCGGACCTCCGGACCTCGCTCCTCGAGGATCTCGCGGTGGGCAGGACCGACACGGGCTATCCGATCAAGCCCCAGCGGGCGATCTACGAGCTGCGCCGGGCACTGGGTCCGGACGACATCGTCGTGAGCGACGTCGGGGCCCACAAGATCTGGGTCGCGCGGCTGTACCAGGCCTACGAGCCGAACACGGTGATCATCTCGAACGGCTTCGCGGCGATGGGCATCGCCCTGCCGGGGGCGATCGCGGCCAAGCTCGTCCATCCCGATCGGAAGGTCGTCGCGCTGTGCGGCGATGGCGGCTTCCTGATGAACTCCCAGGAGCTCGAGACGGCGAAGCGGATCGGCGCGGCGATCGTGGTGGTCGTGTGGCGCGACGACGGCTACGGCCTCATCGACTGGAAGCAGCGCAACGCCGCGAGCCGGCCGTTCGCGGTCGAGTTCGGCAATCCCGACCTCGTGGCCTACGCCGAGTCATTTGGCATCCCGGGTTTCCGGCCCGCCTCGGCCGACGACCTCTACCCGACTCTGATGAAGGCGCTCGACGTCGATGGGCCCGCGGTCGTCGACGTCCCGATCGATTACGCCGAGAACATCAGGCTGACGGAACGGCTCGGCGCACTCGCGATGGCCTAGCCGAGCGCCGCCCCCGCGGCGTGCTAGCTGCGCTGGTCCCGCCCGGCCTTCAGGAACGACATCGAGCGGCGGCGCACGTCCGAGAGCCGGCCTGCCGCTCCGGCCGCCGAGTCGTCCTCGCGGATACCGGCCTGGGGCTTCGTGCGCGCGACCTCGAGGACGTCGCCACTCACCGCCTCGAGCAGGTCCGTGAGCGAACCCGCTGTCCGCGCCCCGACCGGCTCGGACGTCGCACGGAATGGCGACTGCGGATCAAGCGGCTCCTCGCTCGCGCTCAGCGCCTCGACGTCCACCCATGCCTGCTGATGCTCCGGCGCGGGCCGGCCGAGCAGGTAGCCCTGGCCCGCAGCAATGCCGAGCTCGCGGATCGTCCGGAGCTGCGCCGGCGTCTCGACGCCCTCGGCGATCGTCAGCGCACCGAGGCGGTCGGCCATCTGGACGAGCGAGCCCAGGACCGAGAGGGTCTGGTCGCCGCGGCTGCCGCCCTGGACGAGCGACAGGTCGATCTTGACGACGTCGAACTGGAACTGGCTCAGGAGTCGCAGACCGGCGTTGCCCGCGCCGACGTCATCGGCCGCGACGCGCACGCCGGCAAGCTGGAGGCCGCGCAGGGCATCCCGCAGCCGCTCGGGCTCGCGAACGACCTCGCGTTCGGTCAGCTCGAGGATGACCCGGTCCGGCGCGACGCCGTGGCGCCGCAGGATCGCGAGGAAGACCGTCGCGTTCATCTCGCCGGACTCGAGAGTCCTGGGCGAGACGTTGAGGCTGAGCGTGAGGTCATCGGGGATGCCGGCCGCACCGGCCAGGACGACCTCGAGCGCCGCCCGGTCGAGGTCCTGGACCCGGCCGGCCGCCTCGGCCGCATCGAACAGCGCGCCCGTGTGGGCGAAGGCCGATTCGCGCGGGACCCTGACGAGGCCTTCGTAGCCGAGGACCCGGCCGCTGCTGAGCTCCACGATCGGCTGGTAGACGGGCGTGAGCGTGCCGCCCTCGATGACTGCGGAGATGGCGCTCGACAGCTCGGCGCGCATGCCGTCGTCGACGTGGCCGCGGTCCGTCGTCGGGTCGTAGACCGTGACGACCGTGCGGCCGGCCCGCTTGCCGCGATACAGCGCGGCATCCGCCTGGGCGGTGAGCTCGAGGCGGGTGGCCCCGAAGGTCGGGCAGGCGGTCACGCCCGCGGAGAAGGAGATCGGCCCGCGATAGGCCCCCGCGCCACGATCCTCGAGGCTTCGGGCGAGGATGCGGCGGCAGAGGCCGACGGCTCCCTCGGCATCGGTGTGGGGCATGAGGATCGCGAACTCATCACCGCCGACCCGGAACCCGGCATCGGTGTGGCGGATCGTCATGCGGATGACGTCGCTGAGCTGGGTCAGCAGCTGGTCACCGACGGCATGGCCCCGCGTGTCGTTGATCCGCTTGAACTCGTCGATGTCGAGCAGGATGAGGCTGAACGCCGTGCCATAGCGGCGAGAGCCCTCGACCATCCGGGCCACCGCTTCCTGGAAGGCGCGGTGGTTCCCCAGCCCGGTGAGGCTGTCACGGAGGGCCGCCTCGCGGGCGCTCTCGTAGAGCTCGCGGAGGCGCGAGCGGGACGCCTCGAGCTGGGCGGCCGGCCGGAGGATCTGGCGGGCCATCCAGAGGGTGAACCCGCCGAGGAGGACGATGAGGGCCGCGAGCGCGACGACGGCGGGGATCGGCAGCTCGGCGATGGGGATCGGACCGGCGATGCCGACGGTCCAGCCGGTCAGGCCCTGGACGTCGAGCGTGGCCGACGCATCGGAATCGCGGGCCGCCTCGGTGGCGAGATCGAGCACCTGGCCGGCGATTGCCGCGGCGTCGACCGAGCCATGATGGATGGCGATCGGCGTGCCGGTGGATTCGCTCAGGACGACCGTTTCGCCCGGGACCGGCGGGTCCGGCGTCGCGAAGCCGAGGAGGACCGAGAGGGAGACCGTGGATACGACGGTGGGCCGGTGGCCGATGCCGGCCGCCCGCGACACGACGAGGAGCGTCGCCGGCTGATCGGCCGTTGCCGGGACGAGCGTGATACCCGGGGTGGGTGCCGTCGGAAGGGCGATTCTCGGTCCCCAGCTGGCGACGACGGCCGAGCCGTCGAGGACCGCGGAGCCGACGACAACGCCGGACCGCCGGGAAAGGAGCGCGCCGAGCCTGGAGCCCGCGGCGGCGCGATCGGCGGCCGTCGCCCCTGTCGCGACCGCCGCGACGACGGCCGGATCGATCGCGAGGGTGTCGCCGGCGGCGCGAACCGCGTCGATCTCGCGCTGGATCGTCCCGGACGCCTCGCTCGTCTGGGCCTCGAGGCGCAGGTGGTGGGCGACTCGGGCCTCCTCCGCGACCGCGCGGACGAGGGGCGCGACCGCCGCGACCGGCAGGATCGCGACGGTGATCAGGGTCAGCGCGAGGCGCAGCTTGACCAGTCGAAGGCTGTCGCGGCCATCGAGGATCGGATCGCGCGAGACATCGTGCTGTGGCGGCTCGGGGTGCATGCGCCCTCATCGAATGGATGAGGCTTCATGAACCGCCACGGAGGTGCCTGCGGGCACTCACCCGTTCGTCCTGTCGCGCCCCTGACATCGGGGTCGGCCGTCAGCGAACGATCGTCTCGCCCGGCTCCGGCTCGTGGACCTTGACGTGGCCGAGGCCGCGGGCGGCAAGGGCCTCGCGGAGGGCCGCCGGCGTGCCATTGAGGATCGGGAAGGTCCCGTAGTGGAGCGGCAGGACCTCCTGGACGCCGAGGAGCTCCACGGCGCGAGCCGCCTCGGCGGGACCCATCGTGTAGTGACCGCCGATCGGGAGCATCGCCAGGTCCGGCTCGTGGACCTCGCGGATGAGCCGCAGGTCGCCGAACAGCGCCGTGTCGCCCGCGTGGTACAGCGTCGAGCCGTCCTCGAGGCCGAGGACGAAGCCCACCGGCTCGCCGAGGTAGAGCGGCCCTTCTCCCGCGGCCGACCAGTCGCCTGCGGAGTGATCCGCGTGGACCATCGTCACGCTGATGCCGCGGGCATCCACCGTGCCGCCCTTGTTCATGCCGACGATCTCCACGCCCGCGTCGCCGAGTCGATCGGCCAGCCACAGGCTGAGCTCGTGGACGCACGGCCAGACCGGCTTCGTCCGTCGGGCGATCGCCAGGGCATCGGCCTCGCGCACGCCGCCCGGCCCCGAGCCGAGATGGTCGTGATGACCGTGCGTCACGAGCATGACGTCGCAGCGCTCGACGGCCTCTGCGGGCATGGGGCTGCGGGGGTTGCCGAACCACGGATCGACGAGGACCGTCAGGCCGCCCGGCGTCCGGATCTCGACACAGGCGTGGCCGTACCAGGTGATCGAGGTCGCGCCGGTAGCCATCTGCGATACCTCCCGGGGTACTTCGTACGAGCGACAGACACGATCGCGGCGTCTCTGCGAGACTCCCCGGAGATCCTCCCAGAAACCACATGACCGTACCGCCGCGTAACCCTGGCCGGTTCGGTCGCCCGAGGATCGAAGCCACCCCCCGCCGGCGACGTGCAACGGCATGACGCTGCCTGCGCGCCGCGGACGGGCCATCGAACCGTTGTCGGTCGCCACGCGCGGCCGGCTCCAGGAGGAAAGGAGACTCGGGCAGCGCTCCGGCGCGCCCTCAACGCTTCATGCGAAAACGAATTGCAGCGCTCTCGGCCGCGATCCTCGCGGCCATCATCCTCCCAGCGGCGGTCCTTGCTCACTGGCCCGTCGAAAACCGGTCCTCCTACGTCAGTCAGGGCTACTGGTCCGGTCACCGGGCCTACGACCTCGCCTCGCCTCTCGGCACCGAAATCGCGCCGGTCCGCAGCGGCAACGTCGTCTTCGCCGGCTGGCGAAGCAACTGCGGCGGTCGCCAGGTCTGGGTTTCCCACGGCAACGGCCTCTACACGGCCTACTACCACCTGAGCTCCATCCAGGTCGTGAAGGGCCAGTGGGTCACCGATTCCGTTACCCACATCGGTCGGGTCGGGGCATCCGGCTGCGCGACCGGACCGCATCTCCACGTCGAGGTTTGGCGTGGCTACCCGTGGGCGAGCGGCTCCTATCGGGTGAACCCCTGGACCTACATCGATTCGGGGACCTGGCTGCCATATCGCTATCGCTGACGATCTCCGATCGTTGACACTCGGCGGCCGCGCGGGGGGCGCGGCCGTTTCGATTCCCGGATTGCAGGGCCGGCGCGGGCCCCCGACTACACTCCCGCCGTGCCCGCGCAGCAGATCGCCGAGAACCTCGCCTACATCAACTGGACGGTGCTGACGGGCGCCGCGGTGGGGTCGTTCTGGGCGGCCGCGCTGGGCCGCCTTGCGACCGAGGCCACCAAGGGGTATCTCGCCTTCGTGGCCCTGTCGGCGGCGCTGCTCGGCGCCCTGGCCGCCCTGTCGGATGGAGCGCTGCCCGTCTCGAGCTCGAACGCCGGCTCGGTCAGCGGCGCGGTTCCGGCCGCTGGCTCGTCGCTGGCGCTCATGCGCGAGGTGGCCCTCTGGGCCCTGGTCGCCGTTGCCCTGGTCTACGGTGTTGCCTTGCTGCGAGGAGCTCGGGGAACCTGGCTCGCCGTGGCCGGCAGCCTCGTCGGGGGCGTGGTGCTCCTCGGCGGGGCGATCTCGTGGGGCGGCGGGCCGGATCGCCTGCTCGCCGGCGCCTGGTTGCTGGTCCAGCTCGTGACGCTCGCCGCCGCGACCGGCGGTGCCTGGGCGGCGATGATCCTGGGCCACTGGTACCTCGTGACCCCCAAGCTGCCCGAGGGTCCGCTGGTGCGGTTCGCCCGAACGCTCACCGCCGTGGTGGCCGTCCAGCTCGTCCTCTTCGCGGTCTGGACCGCCGCGGGGGCCGGTCCGGCCGGTCTGCCCGGCTTCCGGGCGCTGCTCGGCACATGGGCGCTGTTCGTGTGGCTTCGCCTGATCGTCGGGCTGGCGATGCCGCTCGTCGTCACGTGGGCCGCCATCCAGACCGCCCGGTCCCGATCGATGGAATCCGCGACCGGGCTGTTGTACATCGACGTCGGGCTCATCGCCGCCGGCACGATCCTCGCCGCTGGGCTGTACTTCGGCGCAGGGCTCCTGGTCTGAAGGAGGCAAGGCACGAATGGCACGCTCGGATCGCGGCTGGAACCCCGGGCCCGCAGACATCGACTGGATCGAGACGGCGGCGCGACCGCCGCACCCGGTGCTGGTCCGGATGGAGGAGGCGGCCGGTCCTGAGGGCATCCCGATCCTGGATCGGGCCAGCGGCCGGGTCCTGGCGGCGCTCGCGGTGGGTCGGCCGCGGATCGTCGAGGTCGGGACCGCGATCGGCTACTCGACGCTGTGGCTGGCCCTCGGCCAGGGCGAGACAGGCCGGATCGTGACGATCGACCCGGACCGCGATCGGACCGCGCGAGCCCGCGAGTTCTGGCGGGCCGCGTCGGTTGCCGACGCCCGAATCGAGGTCGTCAATGCTCCGGCCCTGGACGCCTTCGCGGCGAACACCCCGGCGTTGGACGGCCCGTTCGACCTCGCCTTCATCGACGCCCTCAAGCCCGAATACCCGGCCTACGCCGCCGCCCTCCGGCCGCGCCTCCGACCGGGTGCGCTCCTCGTGGCCGACAACGTCCTCTGGAGCGGGCGGACATCCGGCGATCGCCCCAGCCACGCCGGCGACGGCACGGACGAGCTGCGGGTCTTCGTCCGCGAGGTCCTCGGCGACGAGGCGTACGAGGGCACGATCCTGCCGGTCGGCGACGGCCTCCTCGTCGCGACATTCCGCGGCTAGGGAGTCATGCGGATCCACGTCCGACTCTTCGCAGTCCAGCGCGAGCTCGTCGGCACCCGCGACCTCGACCTCGAGCTCGCCGACGAGGCGTCGATCGAGGACGCGTGGCAGGCGCTCGTCGAGCGCTACCCGGTCCTCGCTCCGGGCCGGCCGTCGATCCGGTTCGCCCGCAATGCGTCCTACGCCTCGCCAGCCACGATGCTCGCGGATGGCGACGAGGTGGCGATGATCCCGCCCGTCAGCGGCGGCGCCGATGCCGGCGACGTCGCCGGCGTAGCGGGGCGCCGCCGGATCGTCGAGCTGCGCGCCGAGCCGTTCGATGGCGGGATCCTGGCCGAGCTGGCGGATCGGCTCGCGCTGCCGGAGGACGGCGCCATCGTCGGGTTCCTCGGCGTCACGCGGGTGACCCCGGGAACGCCTGCCCCGGGTCAGGAGGTCGAGACGGAGCGCCATGCCGGCCGGACCGTCGAGGCGCTGGAGTACGAGGCGCACGACGTCATGGTCCGGCGGGTGATCGAGGCGATCGCTGACGAGATCGAGGCCCGCTTCGGAGTCATGCGCCTCGGGATCGTCCATCGCACGGGCGAGGTGCCACTCGGGGAGCCATCGGTGGCGATCGTGGCCTGCGCGCCGCACCGCGACGCCGCGTTCGACGCGGCCCGCTACGCGATCGACGAGACGAAGGCTCGCGCCCCGATCTGGAAGGCGGAGCGCTTCAGTGACGGGAAGGTCTGGATAGGGGAGCCGCCACGCGACGCTCCGAAGACCGAGGCGACGCCCCGCGAGCCATCGGTCTGAGGATTCGGGGAGCCGCCACGAGACGCTCCGAGGACCGAGGCGACGCCCCGCGAGCCATCGGTCTGAGGATTCGGGGAGCCGCCACGCGACGCAGCGGAACGCAAAGCGCCGGCGCGAGAAGACCCCGACGCCGGCGCGTGATCCGCGTGCCGCTCGCCCTGCGGCGGCCCATCGATGATCTAGCCGATCAGTGCGGCCTCCGGCGGCGCCTTGATCTCCTCGGGGGCGGACTCGCGCTGGGCCTGCGGCGCCTCGACGTCGAGCAGGTAGCCGATGCCCTGGAACGTCCGGATGCGGCCCGGCTCGCCCGGCGCGGCGCCGAGCTTGCGGCGGACGCGGCTCACCCAGACGCGGAGGTACTGGAGGTCGTCGCGATATTCGGGACCCCAGACCTTGGTCAGGAGCTCGGTGTGGAGCACGACCTTGCCGGCGTTCGCGGCCAGGTGCTGGAGCAGCAGCCACTCCGTGCGGGACAGCTGGACCAGCTCGCCGCCGCGAGTGACCATGCGCCGCTCGAGATCGATCTCGACGTCGTCGAACTTGATGACCCCGGCCCCCGGCTCGGCCCCCCCGGAGCGGCGGATCACGGCTCGAACGCGCGCCGCGAGCTCATCGGGATGGAAGGGCTTGGCGATGTAGTCGTCGGCCCCGAGATCGAGGCCCTTGGCCTTGTCCGCCGTCGAGCCCTTGGCCGTCAGCAGGATGACCGGCACGGGCCGGCGCTCACGGAGCTGGCGCATGACCTCGATGCCGTCGAGATCGGGCATGACGATGTCCAGCAGGACGATGTCCGGCCGAACCTCCTCCGCCTTCTGGAGCGCCTGTTCGCCACTGTTGGCCGTCACGACGCGGAAGCCCTCCTCGGACAGGGCGATGGCCACGAGCTTCGTGATCCGAGGCTCGTCGTCGGCGACGAGCACGAGCGGCTGTGTCGACATTGAGTTCCTCCCAGGAACGGACGAGAGTCCGCACCGCTTTGGCGTGCGCCTCAAGGCGCTGGATTCGGTTGCGCTGCGCGCCACGATTGTCAGAACCGACCCTGCCGGGCGTGGCGAGGGACATTGCAGAACCGTTACATGCGCATTACAACGCGCGGCCGCGTCGCTCGTTCTCGGAGGGCGGTCCAGGGCGCGTCACGCGCCTGAGAGACGCGTCGCAGGGCGCGAGAGGTGGCCCGCGACCCGACCCGGAGTACGCTGGTCGCGAGTCCGGGGGTTCCGGCGCTGCGCCGCACGGAGATGCCGGCCGCCGGGGTCCCAACGAACGAAGGGAGTCCTGTTCCGTGCCACCGACCACGGCCCTCGCCGGGGCCGGTGCGGCTACGAGCGCCGCACCTCGCCGCCTCCGGATCGCCCAGGTGGCGCCGCCCCTGGAGCGCGTCCCGCCGGTGGCGTATGGCGGGACCGAGCGGATCGTTCATGAGCTGATGCAGGAGCTCGTTCGGCGCGGCCACGAGGTGACCGTCTATGCGAGCGGTGATTCCGACGTCCTACCCGCGAAGCACGTCGTGACCGTGCCCGAGGCCCTCCGGCCGGCAAACTCCAAGGACGACGTCGGGGCGTGGTTCGCGGCCACCGCCGATGCCGTCCTCCGCGACGCCGACGCGTTCGACATCATCCACTCCCATCTCGAGTGGTGGAGCCTGCCGCTGGCGCGTGCGTCGCGCGTGCCGGTCGTCTCGACCTTCCATGGCCGGCTCGACCTGCCGTTCTCGTCACGCCTCCTCGAGGGCGCGAAGGAAGGCATCGTGGCGATCAGCCGCCACCAGGCGTCGACCCACCCGGAAGCGCCCTGGACCGTGGTCCACAACGGCCTGCGGCTCGAGGACATGCCCTTCGGGCAGGACCGATCCGAGGCGTTCTGCTTCGTCGGTCGCGTCGACCCGGAGAAGGGGATCGTCGAGGCCATCGATGTGGCCCTGCGGGCCGGGCGGCCGCTGCGGATCGCGGCCAAGGTCGGGGTGCTGGCCGCCCAGCGGGCCTACGACGAAGAGGTGTTCCGGCCCGCCCTCCGACGGGCCGGCTCGAGCGTCGAGTACCTCGGCGAGCTCGCCCCCGACGACCGGAATCGACTCTTCGCCGAGAGCTATGCGACGCTGATGCCCGGTGCGTGGCCGGAGCCATTCGGGCTCGTCGCGATCGAGTCGCTCGCGACCGGGACGCCGGTGGTGGCTCGTCGGATCGGCGCCCTGCCGGAGATCATCCGCGAGGGCGTGGATGGCGTGTTCGGGGACGACGTCACGGAGATGGCCTTCCTGAGCGATCGCGTGGGCGCGCTCGACCGCCAGGCGATCCGCGATCGGGTGATCGAGCGATTCTCGGCGGAGCGGATGGCCGATCGGTACGAGGAGCTCTACGCCCGGATGCTCGCCGAAACGCCGGTGGCGGCGCCGGAGATTGCCCCGCGCGCGGAGGCCGCTGGCGCTGCCGCGACATCCTCGAACATCGAGGCCGCCACGGCGCATCGCCTGGAGCTCGACGCGACGGACATCCAGCCGGCCGAGCCGGTCGTCGGGATCCGGCCTCGCTCGACGGGCAGTGTCACGCTCGCCGATCGCCCGGCCCGCCCAGGGCGCTGACGAGCGCAGCCCGGGCCGTGGCTGCGTCGCCGCCTGCGGCCCGGAGCGCCGCCGAGGACGCGGCCGAGGTCGGCCTGCGGTATGTCAGTGATGCGCGGCCCGGCATCGAGCGAGCCCGCCATGGCCGGGGGTTCTCCTATCGGGCGGCCGATGGCGCGAGGATCCGCGAGAGAGCGACGCTCGAACGCATCCGCAGCCTGGCGATTCCGCCGGCCTGGACGGACGTGTGGATCTGCCCGGCGGCGAACGGCCACCTCCAGGCAACGGGTCGCGACGCGCGTGGCCGCAAGCAGTACCGGTACCACCGCGAGTTCCGAGCGCGTCGCGATGACGACAAGTACGCGCGGACGGAGCGCTTCGCTCGAGCGCTCCCGCGAATCCGGGCTCGGATCAAACGCGATCTCGCCGGGCGGACGCTGTCGCGCGAGCTGGTGCTTGCGGCGACTGTCCGCGTCCTCGAGCGGACGCTGATCCGCGTCGGCAACGACGAGTACGCCCGCGAGAACCGCTCGTTCGGGATCGCGACGCTGCGTGACCGTCACGCCAGCGTGGTCGGGTCGAAGGTCCGCCTGCGGTTCCGGGGCAAGGGCGGCCGCGAGCACGACATCTCGCTCCGCGACCGTCGCCTGGCAGGCATCGTCCGCCGCTGCCGTGACCTGCCGGGCCAGGAGCTCTTCCAGTACGTCGACGACGACGGTGAGGTCCGCGACATCCGGTCGGACGACATCAACGCCTACATCCGCGAGGCTGCAGGCGACGAGGAGTTCAGCGCGAAGGACTTCCGCACGTGGGCCGGCACCGTCCTGGCCTTTCGCGCACTCGCTGCCACGGGCCAGGCGATCGACGATTCGGCACCGCTGCCCGAAGCCACAGCCAGGACCGTTCGGGCCGCCATCGAGGCGACGGCAGAGCAGCTCGGCAACACCCCGGCGGTCGCCCGCCAGGCGTACGTCCACCCCGGCGTCATCGACGCGTATCTCGAGGGCGGCGTCCGCGACGCGATCCTCGCCGCCGGCGACATCAATCCGGGGATGCCCGTGCCGCCGACCCCGGCCGAGGAGCGCGCCGTGTTGCGGCTCCTCCGGGAGCAGGCTGCAAGGGTCTCGACACCCAAGCGGATCTCCAAGCCGGCGCGACCGCGCCGCCATGGTCGCTAGGATCAAGCGGGCCCGCACGCGCGGGCGATTGGCCATGCGAGGTGCGAGATGTGCCTGAACTGCGGCTGCGGCGAGCCGGCCGACGATCGCGGCAAGCCCGAGAACATCACGATCCGGGATCTTCGCGACGCCGCGGCCGCCAACGGCCAGACGCTGCACGAATCGGCCCAGCACATCATCGACACCGTCGGCATCTACGAGCGCCGCGGGCCTATCGCGGGAGCGTCAGGCGCGGCGGGTACCACGAGCGACGGCATGCCTACCACCGGCAATGGCGCGGCTGCCGCGAGCGATGGCGCCGCCGCGGGCCAGGATGGACTGGCGCAGCCGGCCGGAAGCGAGCCCGCGCCGGCGGCCGGCAAAGGCACACCAGGCTCCGAATCCTGACCGCGTGGCCATCTTCGGGGGCCTCGTTGCACTCTTCGGGCGGTTCGTCGGCCGGATCCTGACGACGACCCTCGGTTGGGCCTCGACCCTCCTGTTCGGTCGCGTGCCCCAGTCCCGTCAGGTCTGGCTCGCGGCGCTGACGTTCGGATCGCTGGTCTGGATCGTCCTGCTGCTCGGCGTCCTCGTGCCGTCGCTGGGGACGATCCTCCTGGCCTTCGCGCCGCTCCCGGGCTGGGTCGACCAGAACCTGGTGCGACTGGCGATGCTGGCCGCCGCCGTGCTGCTCCCGGCCGTCCTCGGGGCGCTGACCCTCCTCCTCGCCGAACCCGAGGATCGGCCCAGGGGACGGGCCCTCGTGACCACCGTCCTCCGGGGCTACCTGCTCGCGCCGGGCCTCGCCATCACCCTCGTGATCCTCGCCGTGGCGGGCGTTGTCCGCCGCATCGATGCCCTGGTGCATCGGCGCGAGGAGGCGCACGTCCCGGTCATCGTCCGGCCGGGTCGGTACGAGCCGCTCGTCGCCTCCATCCGGGCGTCGCTGACCGAGGCGGATCTCGTCCAGGAACGCCGCCCCGGGTCGCGGATCCTGACCATTCCGGCCCATCTTCTCGCCTCGATCGCCGGTCCCGGCGTCCGCCGGCTCGTGCCGGATGAGCTCGCCGAGCTGTACGGCCCCCGCCTCGTCGCGGCGATCTACCCATCGGACCTGGCGCTGACCGGGCGCAAGGACGCCGTTGCGGAGGCCCGGGCGCTCGTCGCCCGCGATGTCTGGTCGGACGATGCATGGTTCACGACGACCCGCGAGGCGCAGGTCCTCGAGGACCGCATCACCGCCATGGCCCACCGGCCACGCGTCGACCCGCTGGAGCTCCACGACCTCGATCGCGCGCTCCTGCGCCTGACGATTCCCCAGGAGGAGTGGGAGGTGCTCTATCGCCGCCGGCTCCAGCTCGTCGACGGCGGCGAAGGCGACCTCGCGGGTGGCCGCGCGGGCGATGCGCCCAGGGCGGTCGCGCCGGCGCCGGCCCCAGCGCCGGCCCCAGCGCCGGCACCAGCATCGGCAACCGCGGCGGCACCAGCGCCGGCACCCGCCTCGGCACCCGCGTTGGCAGCCCCGTCGGCACGACGGCGCGGCCGGTCGGCCCTCGATCTTGGATCGGTCATCGGGCTGGTCACGACGGTGCTCGTCGCATTGGACCTCATCTTCCTGGCAAGGGCACTTGGCCGGATCCGCCGGCTGGCGCGAACGCGAGGTGGGCGTCAACACTGATTCCCCCGACGAGACACGCCGGGCCGGGTAGCCGCACGTGGCACGCGGACACACCGCGAAGCGCGGCGCGACACGCATCTGCAAGCACGGCCCGCCGGCAACTCGCATCCCGGTGACGGCCCACCCGGAGACTGACGAACGTCACCGTGAGACGAGAGAGGCCGGCCGTGCGATGAACCAGCTCTTCGACAGCATCGTCAATGACCCGGCGGTCGGCGCGATCGGCCTTGCCCTCGCCGGTGCGGCGACCGGGCTCTGGCTCGCCGCGGCGTGGTGGACCTACATCGACGTGAGCCGACGGACGACGATGGAAGTGGCTCGCCTGCTGGCCGTCGCCTGGATCCTGCTCTCGACGCCCGCGCTGCTGCCCCTCTCCCTCGGGATCTACCTGCTCGCCCGGCCGCATCTGACCGTGGCCGAGCGCCGGGCCCAGCGGCTCTTCGAGGCCCTCGAGCCGGCGCTCGACAGCGGCTCGTGTCCGGCCTGCGGTGTGCCGGTGACCGCGGGGTGGCAGCGCTGCCCGGCATGTGCCTCGTGGCTGGCCGCCGCCTGTCCCACCTGTGGCGAGACCTTGGCGCTTGGCCTCGAGATCTGCCCGTGGTGCGCCAGCGATACGAGCGAGGCGCCGACCCGGCTCGACTTCCCCGCGGCGGCCGTGGCGGACGCCGCCGCGTCCAGCGCCAGCGGTCGGCGCGTCGGCGCACTGGCGCGGCCGGCAGCCGCGTTCGCGGCCAATCGAGCTGCATCCGCGCAGGCCGGGAATCGCGGAGCCCGCGACCTTCGCCGCACGCGCGGTGCGGATCGGGTCGCGGGCTCCAGCCGCCTTGGGATCGGCTCGTGAGCCGACCCCGGCGAGCGTCCGGTTCAGACGCCCGTGTCGTCCGTCGCGTCGACCGCGCCGTCGACCCGGCCGTGCTCGTAGGCGGCGTCCCGGCTCAGCTCGTCGGACTTCTCGTGGACTTCGTCGCCGGCGTCCTTGACGGCGTTGCGGGCACGATCGCCCGCGTTCGCCAGCTTGTCGCCGATCGACTCGCCGTCGGCCTTGCGCCAGGTCTCCTTGGCGTCGGCCTCGGTGTCGCGGATCGTCCGCTTGATGTCGCTCATGAAGCACCTCCTTGGGTCGGAGCTGTTGCTCCGGTCAATCGAGGCTATCGTTCCGAAGGTCCGACGCACGCACCCGGGCGGGACCTTGGACTTGCAACCCGGTGACAGGCCGAACAGGAGGAATGCGATGACGACCGCGACGACGACCAGCAAGGAACACTCCGGCGCCTCGACCGACACCATGATCGGTGGGCTCCCGATCTCGGCGACCGATATTCGAGACGCGGTGGACGGCGTCGCCCGATCCGTCCCCGACGTGGCTCGAAGCTCGAGGATCCTGGTGGAGGACGCGATGCAGGGAATCGAACGCAGCTCCGACGAGCGGGTCGCCGCAGGCGTCACGCTGTCGCTCGGCCTCGCCCTGGGCATGCTCATCGGCGGCGCTCCGCGCCTGCTGACGATCCTCGCGCTGCTGCCCGTCGCGGCCTTCGGGCTCGTCCTGATGGACCGCCGCGCCTCGGCAGCGACGGTGCGCGCCAAGGCCGGCTGATCGGGCTCTTCGCTCGGCCTGAACTCGGCCTGAGGCTCGCTCGGCCTGACAACGGGCACGACCGTCCGGCATGCCGGACGGTCGGAGGAGGGCGGGAGTCCGGCCGGGCAGACCGGGTCCCAGGGAGGGAACGTGGCGACGAGGGATCGCCGCGTCACCGTGATCCTCGCAAACGCCGCCTCACGCCGACGCATCGGGGCGGCAAGCCGGACCTTGCATCCGCATCGCAGCGGCTGCCTCAGCGCCGAGGCGCCGCAGCGAGGCCCCGTGGGATCAGCGCGGGAGCATCAGCGCGGTGGCATGGCCTCGGAGGCGAGGAGCTCCAGCGCCGCGGTCTGGAGGTCGCGGGCGACCGCGTCGCAGCGGTGGATCGAGCCGGCTGGCGGCGCCGCTCCGATAAGCACCGTCCGAAGCTTCGCCGAGGCGCCGAGGCAGCGCTCGACCTCCGTCGTCAAGTACCACGCCGACGCCTCGGGCCGGACCGGGACCTCGTTGACGACCTCGTGAGCGACCGCCCGCAGCTCGGCGGCCGGCTCGGTCTCGGCCGCCGCCACGACGATCACCTCGTGGCCGGCCTCGGTCAGGAAGGCGAGCGAACGGAGCGCAGCCGGATCGAGGTTCGCGGACTCAGGCGAGCCACCGATCGCCGCGGCCTCGATGTCGACGTAGACGCGCGTCACTGGACCTGCCGATCCTCGACGCGGCCGCGCCACGCGCCGGTCGCCTGGCCGCGCGTCTCGATGAACTCCTTGAAGCGCTCCAGGTCGCCCTTCACTCGCCGGCTCACGAACCCCAGCGCATCGCCGGTTGCCTCGATCGCGCCCTCGGGCTCGACGTCGAGTTCCAAGGTGACCCGCGAGCTCGTGGCGTCGATCGGCTCGAAGCGGACGACGCCGTCGTTGCGTGCGCCCTCGAGGCTGCGCCACGAGATCAGGGCGTCGGGCTGCTGTTCGACGATCTCGGCTCGCCAATGCTTCGTTCTGGCGGCGATGCTGGCCGTCCAGTCGAGGGTCTTCGGATCGAGCTGGACGACCCGCTCGACGCCTTCCATGAACTGCGGGAAGGACTCGAACTGGGTCCACTGGTTGTAGGCGACGCTCACTGGAACGTCGACATCGACGTGATCGCTGATCCTCGACATGAGACTCCTCCGTGAGATGTCGACGCCCACCGCGGCCGGCGGGCGTCAGTGGCGAGACATACCCCGCCGGGGAGCGTCGCGCCCTCGGGGGACGCGCCCGACAACGCAGGCGGCGGCGGGCGTTGCAAGTCCCTGACGGGCCGCCCGGGCCTCGGATGGGCCAGGTTCAGCCGGACCGAGCTGGACCTCAGACCCGGATGACCAGCTCCATCGGCGCGCTCCGCCGGAGGACCTCGGCGCTCGTCGTCGTCCCGCGCCAGCGGTGGAACAGCAGGTCGACGGTCTTGTCGCCGACCCGCAGGTCGTGGACGGTCACCTTGCCGAGCCAGCCCGGGAGGTGGGGCCGATCGAGCTCGAGGAGGCCGTCGGCCGCCTCGGCCCGCATGCCGAGCATGGTCTGGAGCAGGAACAGCGGCGTGGCCGCCGCCCAGGCCTGGGGCGAGCACGCGACGGGGTAGGGCACCGGCTCTGTCGAGACGCCACGATCGAAGCCGCAGAACAGCTCCGGCAGCCGGAAGTCCGGCGAGTGCTGGGCTGCCTCGAACATCCGTGAGGCGATCCGGTCCGCCGCCTCGTGCCGGCCGACCCGCTTCATCCCGGCCGCGATGATCGCGTTGTCGTGCGGCCAGACCGAGCCCGTGTGATAGCCCACGGGATTGAAGCCGGGCTGGCCCGACGCATAGGTCCGGATCCCCCAGCCGCAGTCGAGGGCCGGGTCGAGGAGCCGGTCGACCACCGACCCGACGCGCTCCGGCGGGACGATGCCGCTCCAGAGGCAGTGGCCGGCGTTCGAGCCGATCGACCCGATCTGGCGCTTCTCGGCGTCGAGGCCCATCGCATAGAACGCCCGATCGTCCATCCAGAACAGCTCGTTCACGCGGTCGCGCAACGTGGCCGCCTCGGCCGTGAGGCGCTCGGCGAGCTTGGTGTCGCCGAGGCGTCGGGCAAGGCCGGCGATCCGGAGCTTCGCGTCGTAGACATAGCCCTGGACCTCGACGAGCGCGATCGGAGCCTTGGCGTAGCTGCCGTCGCGATGGCGGATGGCATCGCCCGAGTCCTTCCAGCCCTGGTTGATGAGCCCGCGCGGCGCCCGCCGCTGGTATTCGACCAGGCCGTCGCCGTCGAGATCGCCGTGGTGATCGATCCAGTCGAGCGCCGCGAGGGCATTCGGCCACAGCGACTTCACGAGCTCGATGTCGCCGGTCCAGCGGTGGGTTTCCTCGAGGAGGATCAGCCAGAGCGGGGTCGCGTCGACGCTGCCGTAGTACGGCCGGTGCGGCAGTTCGCCGGTCCGCGCGAGCTCGCCGACCCGGAGCTCGTGGAGGATCTTGCCGGGCTCCATGTCGCGCTCCGGGTCGTCCTCGGTCGCCTGCCAGTCGGCCAGGACACGGAGGGCCTCGACGGCCACGCCGGGCATGAACGGCACGACCTCGAGGGCCGTGATGATGCTGTCGCGCCCGAACAGGGTCGTAAACCACGGGACCCCGGCCGCAACGTAGTGCTCGCCCGACCGCGGGCCGTCGTTCTGGAGGAGCCGCAGGTCCGCGATGCCGCGCCGGATCGCGAGGTCGAGGAGCTCGCCGTCGGAGCGGATCCGGGCGGTCTTGTCGTGCCATTCGCGATATTCGGTTTCGGCGACATCGCTGCCGCGGAGATCCGCCGTGGAGCTGGCATCGCGGGCGCTCGCTCGCGCGAGCCGGGTCGGGATCTTCTCGCGGTGGGGATGGGGGCCGGGCACGGGCCGCAGGTCGGTCGTGACGTGCCATTCGATGTCCGCCGAGGCGCCGGGGGCGATCGAGCGCTGCCATCGGACCCGGACGGCGCCTTCGCCGCCTTCCTCGGTGCGCTCGAGGCTGGCGGTGACCTCCGCCGGCGTGCAGCGGAAGATCGTCCGGCGCTCGAGCCCGTCGAGGCCCTCGTAGGCGAACACGATCTCGCGATCCGTCGCCTCGATCGGGCGGTACGTGCCGCGGCCGGCCCGGGGATAGCCCCGGACCTCGAAGATGTCGGCGTCGTCCGCATCGAGCTCCAGGTCCAGCGTGACGTCCTGGGCCATGCCGCTGAAGTTCGTCACGCGGATCCGCTCGGCCAGCCCGTCGGCGATCCAGCGGTCACGGGCGATCGAGATCGCCCGCCGGCCGAGCGCCTCCGTGGGCTGCTGCTTGCCGACTGGATCGCGCCACCGCTCCGGCGCGGTCAGCTGGATGGAGCCGGCGTGGTTCGCGCCGACGACGCTGCGGAGGAGCGTCGGCCGCTGGCCGTTGAGTCGCAGGACGGCGCACGACAGGACCCGGGTGTCGAGGTCGTACAGCCCCAGGCCGCGGGTGTCGGGATGGATGTCGCCGAAGCCGTCGCTGAGCAGGTAGAGGTTGCCGTGCTTCAGGACGGCCACGCCGCCGAGGTCGGTGGCCGCGATGATCGTCGGGGTCGATGGGGGCAGCGCCACCGGCCGTGCCGGGGCGTCCGGCGGGAGCGTCGCGGGCTGAGCCACGTATCCATGATGCCCGCCGCGCCCCGACCGCGCCATCGACGGGATCGGGTGATGGTCGCGCCGGGCATCGCAGCGGCGCGACAGGCCGCCCTCGGCGCCTCGCATCGGTTGCGCTCCGAACCCTCGTGTCAGCGGACTGCAAGCGCGGCACGCCTCGCGTCGAGCCCGGCGCAGCCTCGGCGTGCCTAGCCTCGGGACATGACGATGCTCCATCGGCTGCCGCCAGCCGGCGACCCGCCCGCCGACCGCTCGTCACCCGTCGAGGTCGCGCCCGGCGCCGACGATCCGTCCTGCGCCGAGGGTCGCTCCCATGACGACGATCGATCCCGCCAGCCGGCTCGGGCGCTGATGTGGAACCTCGAGGCCGGCGGCTGGACAGCGCGCGAGGCGGGCAACCTGGTCGGGCTCGCCCACGGCCTACGGCCGGCACGGGCCGGCTGGAACGAGCGCGAGATCGAGCAGCTGTGCTTCCTGCGGGCCCTCGTCGAGACCGGGCGCCTGGACCATTGAGTTGACGACGCCCTCTCGCAGGGTCCCGCCCGGGGGGCCGGCGCTGGCGGCCCTGTCGCCGCGGTCGCGGGCGATGCTCGCGAGACGTGCCGCCGCGCGAAAGCGCCCGCCGCGCACCCCGATCGGACAGATGCTGCTCCTCGGGAGCGTGGTCGTGGTCGTGCTGCTGGCGGCAGCTGCTGCCGTGGCCGCGATCGCCGCCGTCGGCGTGGTCAACGCCCTCTCCCAGGGCCTGCCCGATCCCTCGAGCCTGACGACGCTGACGTTCTCCCAGCCGACGATCATCTACGACCGGACGGGCAAGATCGAGCTCGCCCGATTCCAGCAGCAGGACCGCCGCGTCGTGACGTTCGACGAGGTCCCGAAGGTCCTCCTCGACTCGGTCACGACCGCCGAGGACCGGACGTTCTGGCAGAACGAGGGCTTCGATCCGGGGGCGATCATCGCTGCCGCGGTCCAGAACGCGAGCGGCGACGGGTCCGGCGATCGCGGCGCGTCGACCATCACCCAGCAGCTCGTCCGGGCGCGGCTCCTCCCACCAGCCGTGACCGACGGCGACCGCTACGTCCGGAAGGTCCTCGAGATCATCCAGTCGGCCCGCGTGACGCAGACCTACCCGGGCGACGTCGGCAAGCAGCAGATCATCACGGCCTACCTCAACGAGGTGTACTTCGGGCATGAGGCGTACGGCATCGCCGCCGCCGCGGAGATCTACTTCGGCGTCGCCGACCTGTCGAAGCTGACGCCCGCCCAGGCGGCGCTCCTCGCGGGCCTCGTCAAGGCGCCGTCGCTCTACGACCCGTACCGCTACGCCGTCGCCGACGCTCACGGCCACCTGGTCGTGCCGCAGGACTCGCCGCCCGTCATCCGGCGCAACTGGGTCCTCACGAACCTCGCCACCGCGGCCCGCTGGACGAAGCTCTCGCAGGCCGACATCCAGTCGGCCATGAACGAGCCGGTGATTCTGTCCGGCCCGCCGAAGGAGATCATGAAGGCGCCCCAGTTCTCGTGGCAGGTCCGGGACCAGCTCGAGCAGATGCTCGGCGGGGCGACCGCGGTGGACACGGGCGGCTACAAGGTCATCACCAGCCTCGACTGGTCGGCCCAGCTCCTGGCCGAACGCGACGTTGCCGCGGCCGCCATCGCGCCCAACCTCAAGTCGTCGGCCGCCGCTGCGCTCCTGACCGAGCTGAAGGTGCCGAAGGCCGATCAGCAGTGGATCTCCAACCTCCGCGGCAAGGACCTCCACAACGGCCTGCTCGTCGCCGTGGACTACCGCCATGGCGACGTCCTCGCGTACGTCGGCAGCGCGGGCTACTACCGCACCGACCTGGCCTCGGCGCGCTTCCAGCCGGAGTTCGACGTCGCGAGTGCGGGACGCCAGCCCGGGTCGTCGTTCAAGCCCATCGTCTACTCGACAGCGTTCGACCAGAACGTCCTCGACCCCGGAAGCATGCTGCTCGACATCTCGACCGACTTCGGCGGGTGGACGCCGCACGACGCCGACCAGGGCGAACGCGGCCCGGTCCTCGTGCGAACCGCGCTCCAGCAATCCCTCAACCTGACCGCGATCCGGGCGCTCCAGCGGGTCGGCAGCCCCGCGGTGGGCGACGTCGCGGCCAAGCTCGGGATCAACTTCACGGGCGGCCCGAACGCGTTCCTCCAGGCCGGCCTGGCCGGCGCGATCGGGACGGTCGAGACACGCGCGATCGACCTGACGTCGGCCTTCGGCGGCCTCGCCAACGGCGGCGTCCACATGCCCACCCGCATGATCCTGAGCATCGCCGGTCCCGACGGCCACGCGGTCTTCCGCGCGCCGGCCCAGCCCGCGGGCACCCAGGCGATCTCGGCCCAGAGCTCGTTCCTCATCAGTGACGTGCTGGCCGGCAACAGCGACCCCGCCCAGAACCCGATCTGGGCGACCGCGCTGGCGCTCCACAACACGCCCCACGGGCAGCGCCGGCCGGCAGCCGCGAAGACGGGCACGACCGACGACGTCCGCGATCTCTCCACCTACGGTTTCCTGGCGCCGCCGACGGATCCGAATGCTGCGGGCCTGGCCGTCGGGGTGTGGCTCGGCAACAGCGACCACTCGCAGCCACGGACCAGCAACCCCGCGAACTCGCTGGCCGCCGCCAACATGTGGCGGTCATTCGTGCGCGACTACACGAAGGCCTGGCCAGTGGCGACGTTCAAGCCGCCGAGCGGGGTCGTCCGGGCGACCATCGATGCCTGGTCCGGCGGTGCCCCCGGACCGTGGACCCACGACACCCGCCAGGAATGGTTCAAGAGCGGCACCCAGCCGGGCGCCGCCCACGCGATCGACAAGCCGGGCCTGCTCTACACGAGCGACTGCGGCGGTTGGGCGGTCGACCCGGTGAAGGCCGAGCTCGGGCCGAAGGCGTGGGACAAGGATGTGGCCAACTGGCTCGACCGCGCGCGCCGTGGCGCGGGCGTGAAGGGTCCCTACGGGTCGCACACGGCGTACCTGCCGGGCAAATCCTCGTGGGGCGGGACCCTGGCCGGCGACTGCCAGGGTCGCGGGTGGCCGGGCCCGGGTTCCGCGTCCCCAAAACATCACCCGCACCGGTGACGTCACCGGTGCCGCAGCCGACGCCGACCCCACCGCCTCCGTCGCCGACCCCGGCGCCGACATGAGGCGGGCCCCATGAGTGGCGAGGTGCTCCTCGGGCGGCGGGAGACGGAGCACGGCGACGTGCAGGTCCGGCTCGCGGAGCTCGCCCGCGCGGAGCACGCCCGTGCGGCGGAGCTCCATGCGATCCTCGGGGCGATCCGCGACCCGATCATCGTCGTCTCGACCGAGGGCGCGATCGTGCTCGCCAATCCCGCGGCCGAGCGTCTCCTGGCGGGCTTGGCGTCACGCACGCTGGAGGCCCTCCTGGGTCGGTTCGCGAACCCCCCACGCCCGGACACGGCCGCGCTCGTCGCACGCGGCCAGCATCAGCTTCGTACGACGGAGGACCCGTCACGGTGGTTCGACGTTGCCGCCTATCCGGTGGCCGGAGCGGAGCATCCGGACCAGGGGACCGAGGAGACCATCCTGATCCTGCGCGACGTGACCTCGGCCCGCGAGCGCGAGGCGGTCCGGGACTCGTTCGTCGGCGTGCTGTCGCACGAGCTGCGAACCCCCGTCACCACGATCTACGCGGGCTCGAAGGTCCTCGCCCGGAGCGGGTCGCATCTCGACGAGGCCGCCCGAGCCGGGATCCTGGAGGACATCCACAGCGAGGCGGAGCGCCTCCACCGGCTCGTGGAGGACGTCGTGGCGCTGACGCGGTTCGGCGAGGGCGCGCTGGAGATCGGCAACGACCCGGTCCTCCTCCAGCGCATCATCCCGAGCGTCATCAGGTCCGAGGAGGGCCGCTGGCCAGGCGGCCACTTCGAATCCGAGTTCGCGCCCGATCTACCGCCGGTCGCGGGCGACATGACCTACGTGGAGCAGGTCATCCGCAACCTGCTGGCCAACGCGATGAAATACGGCGGTCCATCGGCGACCGCTCGGGTCGAGGCCGAGGCCGAGGGTCGCGAGGTGAGCGTCCGGGTCCTGGATCGCGGACCGGGCTTCGACCCCAGGGAGGCGGCCCACCTGTTCGAGCTGTATTACCGCTCGCCGGCGGTCGCGAAGACGATGTCGGGATCGGGCATCGGGCTCTTCGTCTGCGCCGCGCTCGTGGAGGCCATGGGCGGCCGGATCTGGGCCAGGAACCGGGCCAACGGAGGCGCCGAGTTCGGGTTCACGCTGCGGGTCCTGGCCGACGAGGACGGCTGAGCCGCGACCGTGCGGTCGCGGCTCGGTGGTGGTGGGAGCCGCCGGCCGTCTCCGGAAGGGCCGGAGGGCGGGCCGGCTGCGCGGGCAGTGGTGCTAGCGGGCGAGGCTCAGCAGGATCGCGACGGCGAGGGCAGCCGCCGAGATCAGGAACTCCAGGACCCGCATGGATGCGCCTGGCATCGGGACGACGGTCTCCGACAGCTGGAGGATGTCAGTGTCCCTCGTCCTTCGACCCCGCCGCAGTTGGTCGACGACGATTCGTGCGGTCAAACCCTGCCTCCTTCGCGACCGATGAATGCGTGCCGTGGATGGATGAGTTCGTGCTGGACAGAGCCTCGCGCTCGAGGCCCATCCCCCGCGACACGACTCCCGATCCGGCCCTCACAGGCCGCTTACAGCGCAGCGCCCGTCGTCCGCGACCCACCGCCGATGGCAGGGCGATGCAACGGCAGGCCCCGCTCCGGGCGCCGGGCGCGTGAGGCACCGGCCGGTAGGGTCAGGGCGTTACCTGGAAGGATTGGTGACCCCGGCACCCGACCCTCGCGGCGGCAGCCGGTGCAGCTCGGTTCCAGAGGTCCGTTCATGTTCAAGCGTCTTGTCGCCATCCTCGCGCTCACCGCCGCGGCCACGCTGGCCGCTGCGTGCAACTCGGGGGCATCGCCGATTCCAACCCTCTCCCTCTCGACGCCGGCCGGGTCGGAGATGCCGATCGCATCCCCCGCAGGGTCGCCGTCGTATTGACGGCTGCGCCGTAACCCCGTACGGCGACGCCGTTTCCTTCGAGCGCCGAGGTCGCCCTCCCCGACCTCGGCGCTCTTCCGTGTCCAGCGCCAGGCAACCTCCAGGGCGCGAGCGACCTCGGAGCCGCACGGAAACCGGACTGCGGGAATCGGAAGGGCGGTCCGGTTTGTCCCGGACCGCCCGTCGTCGTCAGGTCCCGCGCTGTCTCCGGCGATATGCGTCGCAGCGTTGGCAGCGGAGCCGCGCTCAGTGTCGTTGGCGGGCCTTGCGCCGCCGTCAAGCCTCAAACGCTGGTCGCCTTACGCCCGTATCGCAGCCCTCGACCTCGAGGCCGTGCCCGGAGGACTAGGAGCGATGGTCCTCGTCGGACCGGTGCTGGCGTCCGCAGATCGCACAGAACGCGGCGCTGTAGGACCGTCCGCCCTCGAGCTCGTGCTGCTTCTGGCGCGACAGCTTCTCGAGCTGGCAGTGGCTGCACTGCGCGCAGGTCCCGACCGGCAGGAACGACAGCAGCCCGGCGATGCCGAGCATCGCGAACCCGAGGATCGAGATCACCATCTGGGGGTCGTTGCCCATCATGGCAGGGGCTCCTCGAGCGACGAGATTCCGGCGTCGCTGCCGTAGCCGCTGCCGCCGAAGCCCGAATCGGTGCTTCCGATGATCGAGGCCTCGCCGTAGGCCGACGTCACGCCGATCCCGGTGTCGTTGCCTCCGGGCAGGCCGGATCCGGCGCCGGTCCGGCTCATCCAGCCGGGCTTCCGGCTCCAGCTCAGGAGGGCCGCCGCCGTGCCGATGATCCCGGTGATGCCGATGGCGGCGGCGAGCCAGGGCCACACCGAGGGCCGCTCTCGGCCGAGCAGACGGTCGACGGCCCGATCGGCCTGCCGGCCGGCCCGCTCGATCGACGGCAGCTCGATCTCCGAGAGATGGAGCGACGGCATTCGCTTCTTGAGGTCCTCGAGCGTCGAGCGATCGATGTCGGGCAGGACGATGGCAGTCATGGGGTTCCTCCTACGCGAGTTGGGCCGGGGTCGCCGGCCTCACCCGATGCTCGGCCCCGGTCCGGCTCATGGAGACAACGCATCCCGGCCTGCTCTTGCAGCGGCGTGTCGCCGCGGCAACGGCCGTGTGCTCCGCAGCGTCGAGGTTCGCCGCCGCAACCCCGCTGCAAGCGTGTCGAGCGCGGCCAGCGGTCAGGCGGCAAGGTCGGACGGTCAGGCTCGATGCGGTCGCACCGCGACCATGGCAACCATCCGGAGGACACCACGATGACCGACAACCTGGCCCCGGCAGAGGGCCGAGACGACATGGACCTGCCCGGAGCGGATCACGAGGACATGCCGAGCGAGAGCCCCGAGGGTCCACTGGGCATCGAGCAGCCAACGCGCGACATCGGCGATCAGCCGGATTCGCCCGAGCGCCAGGGCCGCGACGAGCTCGCCGACGATGTGGGCGTCGGGATGCCGACTCCGGCCGGAAAAGACCGGCCTGACGTCCTGCCTGACGTCGAAGTCCCGGAGGAACAGGCCTGACTCGGGGCGCCCGATCACGTTCGGGAGATCCGACCTGCACGGCCGCTGCAAGGCTCGGATCGGGCCCGCCATCCCGTGCGGCACTCCGGCGCGAGCAGGCTGGGACCGTGGGCGGTGGTGCTCTGCGCCGTCGCCGGCACGGAAAGTGAGGGACTGACATGACGTTCCAGCGCCGGGTCGTTCGGCAAACGGACGACCAAACGGTCTATCCGGACAGCACGAACGAAGTCGTCGACAGCACCACCGTCGTGAGCCCGAGCGGCGGCGAGCTGGGTCGCCGGCTGGTGGTTCTCGTGTTCGGGATCATCCAGCTCCTCATCGTGCTCCGGATCGTGCTCCTCCTCCTGAATGCCCGCGAAGGCAACGACCTCGTCCGGTTCATCCTGGACGCGAGCCAGCTCTTCGTGGCCCCGTTCGTCGGCATCTTCAACGTCGACGCCCTGAAGTCCGGGGGCTCGGTGTTCGACGTCGCCGCGGTCGCTGCCCTCGTGGGTTGGACCGTCCTCGAGGCGGTCGCCCTCTGGATCGTCAACCTGTTCCGGCGCGAGACGGCCTGACCCAACTCGGGTCGCCTGAGGCGGCCTGACCCAACTCGGGTCGCCTCTGCGCCGCCCCCTCCTCGGCCCCGAGGTCGCCGGATCAGCCGAGTCCCTGGTGCCGGCCGCGCCCGGCCACGGCGAGCGACCCGCCGGGCTGGGTATCGGCCGGCACCGCCATGCCCGCTGGCCGGTCAGCCTCCGATCGGGACCTCCACGGGAACGGCTGCCGCGTCCGTCGCCGAAGCCACCTCGACGAGCCGGCAGAGCGCGTTCGCGAGCCGCATCTGCCGTGGCGTGTGGCACTGCACGCGGACCAGCTCTGGCGATGCGAGGACGACCGCCGCGCACCGGGCCCGCGACGTCGCCACGTTGAGCCGGTTCAGCGAGTACAGGAACTCGATCCCGCGTGGGGCATCCTCGGCCGAGGAGCTGCCCATCGCGTAGATCGAGATGACGGCCTCCTGGCCCTGGAACCTGTCAACCGTGCCGACTCGGGCGCCGGAGAACCCGACGTCGGCGAGGCGTTCCTTGATCAGGTCCACGTGGGCGTTGTACGGCGCGATCACGAGGATGTTCTGCAGGACGAGGTCCCGCGTGACCCCCTCGCGATCCGTCCAGCGAGCCTCCGAGGCGAGCAGGTCCGAGACGAGATTCACGATGACCTCCGCCTCCTCGGCCGAATCGGTCGTGTTGCCGGCATGGTCCACCGGTCGCCAGCGCACGCCAGTGCCGTCGGCCGGTGGGCGGCCCTCGAGCGCCTGCCGCTCGAGCCCGTCGACCGGCTCGAGCTGGCCCGCATAGAACACCTCGGAGGTATAGGCACAGAGATCCGGATGGAGGCGCCACGTCCGGTCGAGGAAGAGGCCCTCGTCACCAGGCAACGTCGCGCGGCCGTCGAGGAGATGGCCGAGGGCGCTCCGTTCGGCGCCCGGCGGGTGCACGCCGCGCAGGGGCTGGTCGAGCTGCTGCGGATCGCCGAGCAGCACCAGGCTCCGGCTTGCCGGCGCCACCGCCACGGTGCTGGCGAGCGAGAGCTGGCCGGCCTCGTCCACCACGAGGACGTCGACGGACCCGGCGAGTGCCTCGTGCGACCAAGCCCAGGCCGTCCCGCCGAGGACGTTGATGGTGCCGTCATCGAGGCCCCGCCGGGCCGACGGGTTGTCCTTGTAGGGAATGGCCGCCTCGCAGGTCCGATCCGTTTCCTGCCCCGGCCGCTGGCCGAGCCGAACGCGCTCGTCACCCTCGGCAGCCTGCACGACCTCGTCGAGGAGGTGGCCGATGACTTTGTGGCTGTTCGCGACGACCCCGACCTTCCGGCCGGCCCGGACGAGCTCGACGATCATCCGGGCACCGGTATATGTCTTGCCGCTGCCCGGCGGCCCCTGGATCGCCAGGGTGCCCTCGCCCAGGACCAGTGCGAGGCGGCGGCCGGCCTCGAGCGCCGTCTCGAGCGGCCCGCGCAGCGAACCACCGGGGCCCTGGCCGACGTCGGGTGGCCGACGAAGCAGGAGCTCTCGAGCTGCCCGGTACGGCCCGTCGCCGGCGATCCCGCCGGCCAGCACCGCGCGACCGACCCGCATGAGCGAGTCCTGGAGCCCGTCAGACCCGATGAAGTCGAACGGGACGATCGAGGTCGGATGATCGCGGCCCCGGTGTGCGGCGGTGCGCCGCAGCGTGACGATCTGGGCGGCCTCGTCGACGGAGTGGAGCGTCCCGGTCGAGACCTTCGTCCGAGGGTCGGTCATCTGCTGGCCGAGCCTGACGCCGTACTCCTGGTTCGGGAACCGGAAGCGCAGGAGCTGCGCGTCGCCCTTCGCGTCGTCCAGCTGCTGGAGGAACGTCAGGCTGCCGATCGGCTCGCGCGCCTCGAGCAGCTGCTCGTCCGACATCCCCAGGAGCTCGTAGTAGCGCCACCAGAACGCCTTGTCCTCGCGGCGGTGCCAGCCGAGCAGCTGGGCCAGGAGCCATGTCGCGTGCTGCTCCGGCGTGCCCGTGGTCGGATCGGCCGGGATCCCGAGGGTGAGCTGTGCGGCGAGCTCCGCGACCGCCGCGTCGCGCTCCGTGGCCGGCTTGGGCTCCGCGCCGGGCGCGCCGGGCCCCGGCCGCCCCGGTCGCTCGTTGATCTTCGCCTCCAGGTCCCAGCGGCGCGCCTCGAGCCAGTTGCGGAGCTTCCAGTTCGAGACGACGTCGTCCCGGTTGTAGCCGGCGATCTCCCGCAGGATCGCCTCGCCGATGGCGCCATCCTCGGTGGCTTCGCCGGCGAGCCACGCCTCGAACTGGACGATGCTCGAGCCGGCATTTCGGAGCTCGACCTCCCGCCGAAGGCCATACAGTGGCTCGAGCTTCTTGATCGAGTAGCTCTCGACGGACGCGCGGATGCCCTGCCGAACGACCCGGAAGAGGTCGACGAGCACGCCCTCCCGGAAGAGTCGGTCGACCTCGGCCTCACGGGTCGCGTGGCGCTGGGCGAGGCGACCGAGGGCCGATCGCTCGTACGCCGCGTAGTGGTAGACGTGGAGTGTCGGATCGGCCTCCCAGCGCTTCATCAGCAGGTCCACCAGCTGCCCGAACGCGCGCCGCTCGGCCGGCCGCGTGACCTCGCCCGCCTCGTCGCGGCTCCAGATCTCGTGAAACAGCGGCCGCGTCGGATCGCCGGACTCGCGCTTGCCAGGCTCCAGGACGCCGAACAGGTATTCCACCCCGTCATCGAGCGCGAACGGGTCGCCCTCGATGTCGAAGAACAGGTCGTTCGGCGAGGGTTCGGGCAGCGCCAGCAGCCCGCGGTCCGCCACGAGACGGCCCTCCGCATCCCGTTCCGGTTCCAGGAGCTCCCACAGGACCCGGCCATCGTCCTCGCCCTGGACCTGGAGGCGCGACTGGTCGCGAACCCGGGCGAGCGCGTCCGAGCCGACGCGCTCCAGGCGGGGCGACATCGGCAGCTCGAGGCCGGCGAGGCCACGCCGCGTCACCACGCCGCGGGCCTTGAGCGCCGTTCGCTGCCGGGCCGAGATTCCCGCGACCAGCGAGAGGTCGTCGTCGGACCGGCGCTGGGCCGCGCAGTGGGCCGCCCAGCGGCAGACGCCGCAGTGCTCGACGGGCTCGGGGTAGGTCGCCGTGACCGGGTAGACGGCTTCGCCGGCTGCCGTGGCCTCCTCGAACTCCGCCTTGACCCGGCGGTAGTAGGCCATGTAGTCGGCGACCCGCAACGACTCCGTCGCGCGGGCGCTGCCGCCGAGGGCGACATGCAGCTGCTCCGGCTCGATCCCCTGGATCGCCGTCAGCTGCTCCACGTACGAGCAGATCTGGAGCACCGCGCTCGCCTTCACCCGCCGAGCGAGCTTCGTGTCCGCGACCTCGTACGACCACGACCCGAGGTCGCTCGGTCGTTCGACACGGAGCAGGAAGTCCGCGTGCCCGCGCCAGCGGCCATCGAAGAACGTGGCCTGGAACACGACGTCGACGCCGGACTCCAGCGCCCGCCGCGTCGCCTCCGCAGCGCTTCGCAGCGCGGTCGCGGCGTCCGTCGCGGAGCCATCGGGCAGGATCTCGACGACGGTCTGGCCGCTCGTTTCGAGGTCCGCGCGGTAGCGGCGCTCGTGCTCGAACCCTCGCTTCCGGATGAGCTCGATCTCGGGGTCGACGCGGTTCGGGCGGTTGACCAGCTCGGCCAGGGCGGCACGCTCGAGCGCGAAGCGATGACGGCACGCGAGGAATCCGACCAGGTCGGTCGCCGCGTACACCGGCGACCCATCGATGAGCTGCACGGTCGAATCCTAGGCGGCCGTCATGCCGGGTTGTCTGTCAGTCCATCGGTGCGGCCCCAGGCGCAGGTCACAGTCCGCGGTCCGAACCTCAGTCGACCGGGGCGATCTCCACCGGCCGGGCTCGGCGGGCCGAGCCGATCGTTCGCTGGGTCGTGACGTCGACCCGGGTGTCGTCGCCCTCCTGGGCCGGGTGCTCGACGAGCGCGATCAGCCGGCTCGCCATGAACCGGCCGGTCCGAACGGGCGTCCCGCCTCGCGTGACCTCGGTGACCTCGACGATCCCGCGGGCGGTCGTGACCTCGATCCGCCGGCCGTTCTTGGACGCGACGATCTCGAAGATCTGGACGCCCTGGCCGGTATCGACGACGGCCTCGACCCGATCGCCCCTCATGACCGAACGCCCGAGCTACGGCTCAGAGTCGCGGTCCGGGACCTCCGGTCATACCGCCGACGAGGAAGGACCCCGCGAAGAACGCGAGGCCGAGCGCGATCAGGCTGATGTCCACCTTGAGTCCGACTGCCGCCAGGGCGAAGCAGATGACCGCGATGATCAGCAGGATCGTGCCGATGCTCCATGTACGCATGGTTGCACTGAACCACGGGGGACGTAACCCCGACGCTCTCATCTCGGCCTCAGGCGTGCCAACCACCGATCGGTCCGTGCTGCGGCCCGTTTGCGCCGTGCCGGGAAACGCGAGACCCCTCGTGGTGGAGGGGCCTCGCATGTATCCGGTGCTGGACCGCCGGCGGGGCCGGCGGCGGGAGGCACAGATCAGGCGGGCTGCGCCGCGGCTGCCTCCGAGGCCGACTCGCCGCTCGGCGTCAGCTTCATCAGGATTCCGTACAGGAGGAACGACACGACGAGGCCGACCACCCAGCTGTAGTCGGCGAACGGGAAGGGACTCTTGAGGATCGGGATGATCCCGTCGGCCGGGAACGGACCGGACGCGCCGGCGGGGGTATACGAGCCGCCGATCGCGAACACGATCCCGACGAGGAGCGCGACGACTGCCTTCCAGTTCCAGCCTCGGGCATAGGCATACGCGCCCGCTGGCCGGTAGAGGTCGGCGAGCTTGAGGTTCGTGCGCCGGATCCACCAGTAGTCGGCGATCAGGACGCCCGCGATGGCGCCGGTGGCGCCGCCGTAGGTCCCAAGCCACGTGAAGATGTACGAGTGGGGATCGTTGTACAGGTTCCACGGCTGGATGAGGACGCCGATGATCCCGGTGATGATCCCGCCCGTTCGGAACGAGATCCGCTTCGGCCAGGCGTTCGAGAAGTCATACGACGGGCTCACCGTGTTCGCGGCGACGTTGACCGAGAGAGTCGCGACGGCGAGCGTGAACAGGGCGAGGACGATGACGATCGGGTTGCCGAACTTGCCGGTGAGCGCCACCGGATCCCAGATCGCGGTGCCGTAGACGACCTGACTGGCCGAGGTCGTCAGGACCGCCAGGAGTGGGAACAGGGTCATGGTCGTCGGCAGGCCGAGGATCTGGCCGAGCGCCTGCGCTCGCTGGCTCTTCCCGAACCGGGTGAAGTCCGGCATGTTCAGGGACAACGTCGACCAGAACGCGATCATCGCCATGAGGGACGGGAAGAACACCGGCCAGAACCTGTCGCCCCAGCCGAGCGTGCCCGCGTCATTGACGATCGGGCCGAGGCCACCCGCCTGGCCGACCATCCAGACACACAGGAAGATGCCCACGAGCAGGACGAACGGGGCGGCCCAGTTCTCAAACCGCCGGATGGCGTCCATGCCCCGCAGGATGATGAACATGTTCAGGGCCCAGAAGATCGCGAAGCTCAGCCACAGGGTCGCCGGCTGGCTGGCGAACTGCCCGAAGCCGAGGGTGAGGGGCGCGGCCTTGGTCCACGAATCGCCGATCAGCGCGCCGACGAGGACGAAGATCGCCCCGCCGCCGATCCAGGTCTGGATGCCGAACCAGCCGCACGCGACGCCGGCCCGGATGAGCGCCGGCAGGTTCGCGCCGTAGACCCCGAATGACGCCCGGGCGAACACCGGGAACGGGATCCCGTACTTCGTCCCGGCATGGCTGTTGAGCAGCATCGGGACGAGGACGATGACGTTGGCGAGCATGATCGTGAGGATCGCCTGGTACCACGCCATGCCCAGGGCGACGAGCCCGGCGGCCAGGGTCCAGGTTGCGACGTTGTGCGCCATGCCGATCCAGAGGGCGACGTAGTTGTACGTCGTCCAGATGCGCTTCGGCAGCGGGACCGGCGCCAGGTCGGCGTTGTGGAGGCTCGAATCGCCGAGCGCGGCGTCGACCTCCGGTCTCAGCTCGTGCCGGCCGTCCGGCTGGACGATCTCTTCCATGGACGCTGCGGTCATGGGCATCCTCCCGCTGCGAAAAAGGGGCCGTCGCCGCGAAATGTAGTCCGTTGTCGACGCCCTGCAACACCCGAATTCACACGGCCCCGGCGACGTCGCCGGGGCCGTGTTCCTGCTGGGGATGGGCGTTCGCCCAGCGGTCAGCCGATCAGGTACACCACCGCGATCGTGACCGAGACGTCGGTCGAGCCGGCCTGCACGGGCGTCGCGACGTCCTTGCTCGCCGGGGCCGCGCCCATGGTCCCGTAGTTGATCGGGTAGGGGACCGGGGCGACGGTCTCGCTGATCGAGGCGACGCCGGCGATGGAGACCCCGGCCGAGGTGGCGAGCGTCTGGGCCTTGGCCTTCGCCTCGGTCATGGCGGCCTCGCGGGCCTGGGCCTCCGCGGCGGCCTCGTCGGCGACCCGGAAGGACACGCCGTCGAGGCTCGTTGCGCCGGCGGCGAGCGAGTTGTCGATCGCGTCACCCACCTTGTCGAGGTCCCGGATCGTCACGGCGACGCCATTGCTGAACTGGTAGCCGGTGAGATGCCCGGCTCCGCCGGACGAGTAGTCGTACATCGGCTGGAGCGAGACGATCGAGGTCTGGATGTCCTTGTCGGCGATGCCGAGGCTCTTGAGTGCCGCGACGACGGCGGTCATCGACTTGGCCGCGGAGGCGCGGGCCGCCTTGACGGTCGAGGCGGTGACGTTGACCCCGAGGCGCAGGTCGGCGGTATCGGGGCTCAGCACGACGTGGCCGGTCCCGGTCACGGAGATCGTGTGCTCGTTGGCGGTCGGGCTGGGGTTCGACGCGAGGAGATGCGGCGCCGAGAAGAGCGGGCTCGCCAGGCCGGCGACCAGGAGGCCACCCGCCAGGCCGACGGCGAGCCAGCGGCCCGCGGACCCCGGCAGCGGCAGGGTGATCGAGATCGTGCGATCGGACATCGGAGGCTCCATCGGTGCGAGCCGGCGCCTGGATTGCGCCGCGTGCCTGCCAGACGGCGCCCGGGCCCGATCGGTTTCCCGGGCTTCGCCGCGAGTCAGCGGGGCGCCGAGTCAGCGGGGCGTCGCCTCGCTCGGCGTGAAGGCCGGCCCGTGGCCCGGCACGATGCGGTCTGCGATGGCCAGCACCCGCGCGCGGCCGGCGTGGACGCCGGCCGGGTCCTCGGCCACGGGATCGTCCACGGGGCCGTCGGCGGTCCACCACAGGTGGGTCAACACGGCGATCCCCTCCGGCGTCCCGACGACCGTCGCAATGTCCTCCATCGTGTGGCCTGGCACGGCGAGCAGCCGGACCGAGGGCGTGAGCTCGCGACCGTCCGCGTCGGCGTCCTCCCAGACCGTGCCGCGATAGGTCGCCCAGAAGTCATGGACCGCCGCGTTCGGGAACAGGCCCGCCCGAACGGTGTGATCAGGGTGGTGATGGCCGAGCACGACGTCGGTGACATCCGCCGGCGCCACCCCGAGCGCCCGCAGCGGGTCGAGGATCGCCGCGTCATCGGCGGCCATCCCGGGGTCGACGACGACGATCCGGTTGCCGTCGCGGATGAGCGAGCACGAGCTCGCGACGCCGCCATCCGGCCCGGTGAGCGAGCCGCGCAGCAGCAGGTCGAGACGCGCGCCGCGCTCGCGCGGCAGGTCGGCCGATGTCGGGCTCATCGCCGGCAACGATACCCGGCGTTGACGGGGCGGACCGCCGGGCAACGTGAAACGGCCGAGCCATCGGGCTCGGCCGTCCTGCCAGGGAGAGGTCGCTCAGCCGCCGATCGGCACCCCTGGCCCGGCGGCGGCGAGAACCGCCGGCAGCACCATGAGGATCAGCACCAACGTGACGGCGATGAGCGCCGCGGTCCGCATCGCCATGATGGCGATGGGCCGGGCCTGGCTCCTGAAGACGGTCATGCGTCCCGCATCAGGCGGTCTGCTGGCGCCGGAAGATCCCGATGGCCCAGATGATGATGAGCTCGAGGATGGTCCAGCCGACGAACGCCACGATGGCCGTGATGTCGAGGGTCGAGCCAGCCGCATGGAGCGCATCCGTCCGGAGGATGCCGTCGAACGGCGCAACGAAGATCTGGCTGAGATTCAGGATCCCCGATACAAGGCCGTTGGCCTCTCGGGCATCGAGCAGCAGGAGCACGAAGCGCAGCGCGATGACGATCTGGATGAGCCCGAAGACGAGCATGACGACGCGGCGGGTCATCTCGGACGCGCCGGGATCGTCCGCGCTGACGTGGCGGCTCTCGGTGCGGACGGTCTCGCGAGTCATGGGCGCCGGAGTCACGGGTGTCGGAGTCGCGGGTGCCGGAGTCACGGGTGTCGATGGCTCCTGTGGAGTGACGGTCTGATCGACGGGGTCCATGGTCATGGTTCCTTGCCTTCCCGGACACCCGGTGACGCCGGAGCGCTCCAAGACGAAGTCAGGAGACGCTTCGGCCCGGCCCGATGTCCATCTGGAGGGTCCGGCCCGCCCATCACAAG
>Ga0193751_1000174_pt1 | contig 58319 bp, 55 predicted proteins | sample L1c2metaG_FD_143050 | JGI IMG/M metagenome (GOLD analysis project Ga0193751, IMG submission 143050) | Soil microbial communities from a riparian zone of the East river system, Colorado, United States - L1c2 | ecosystem: Environmental > Terrestrial > Soil > Riparian zone | place: USA: East River...
CGTCGCGATCGAGGGGTTCACCCACCTCATCTCGTTTGCCGCCTGCCCTGGCGGATGATCTCGTGGCCGGCGGCAAACGAGATGAGGTGGGTGAACCCCTCGATCGCGACGGTGTCGCCGTCGCGCACGACCTCGGCGATCGCGTCGCGCATCGTCGCGACCTTGCTGGCAGTCATCGGGTCGAAGTATCGGGGACGGCCGGACGACTGCGCGGGGCGAAGCCGGGTGTCAGGCGTCGACTGTCAGGCGCCGACGGTCAGGCGTCGACCTCGCCGTCGTGGAGGGCACCCGCTCGGGCAGCCTCGCGGGCAACGCCGGACCCGCGCGTAGCCACGTCGCCGATCGCCTCGCCGAACAGCCGAAGGCCCGTCGCCATCTCCTCGGTCGAGACGACGAGCGGCGGGCACAGCCGCACGGTCTGCTTGCCGCATTCGAGGACGAGCAGCCCCCGCTCGAACGCCGCGAACTGGACCATCTCTGCGTGCTCCGGGCTGTCGAACTCGACGCCGAGCATGAGGCCCTTGCCACGGACGTCGGTCACCAGCCCGGGGTGCTTCGCGGCGATCGCGCGCAGGCCGGTCAACGCCTGGTCGCCGCGATCACCCGCGTTGGCAACGAGGCCGCCCTCGAGCAGCTCGATCGTCGCGAGCGCAGCGGCGCACGCGACGGGGTTGCCGCCATAGGTCGAGCCGTGGGCGCCGACCGGCCACGATTCCATGATCTCGGCCTTCGCGACGAGCGCGCCGAGCGGCATCCCCGAGGCGATGCCCTTGGCGGTCAGGAGGATGTCCGGCTCGATGCCCCAGTGCTCGACCGCCCACATCTTCCCGGTCCGGCCGGTGCCGGACTGGATCTCGTCGGCGACGAACAGGATCCCGTGGCGGTCGCACAGCTCGCGCAGACCCTCGAGGAACCCGGTCTCGGGGACGATGTAGCCGCCCTCGCCCTGGATCGGCTCGATGACGATCGCGGCGACCTCGTTGGCCGGCACGAGCCGCTCGAACAGAACCTCGTCGAACCACTTGAGGTCCTCGACGTGACCGTATGGCGCGTGGTGGATGCCCGGCAGGAGCGGGTCGAAGCCGGCGTGGTATTTCGCCTTGGACGCGGTGAGGCTCACCGAGCCGTATGTCCGGCCGTGGAAGCCACCGAGGAAGCCCACGATGTACGGCCGCCGGGTGTGATGCCGGGCCAGCTTCATCGCGGTCTCGACCATCTCCGTGCCGGAGTTGCCGAGGTAGGTCCGAAGCTTGCCGGACATCGGCGCGATTCGGGCGATCTCGCGGGCCGTCTCGGCATAGATCGGGAGGTAGAAGTCCGACGCCGAGTAGTGGAGGAGCTCGGACGCCTGCTCCTTGATCGCCGCAACGACGCGGGGGTGGGCGTGGCCGGTCGAGTTGACCGCGATGCCGGCGGCGAAGTCGAGGAAGACGTTGCCGTCGATGTCCTCGATCGCCATTCCGAACCCGCGCACCGGCACGAGCGGATAGGCCCGCGGCAGGCTCGGCGACGTCCACTCCTCGTCGAACGTCACGTGGGCCCGGGCCTTCGGGCCCGGGATTGCCGTCACGAGATCGGGAATCGGGCGGTCCCGGAGGTCGCGAGAGCGGGGCTCGATCGATGCGGCGGACTGGGCCACGGGAACCTCAACGCATAGGTTTTATGCAAGCTGGATAGAACGCGAGTCTACCAGCCGGCCCGGGTCGATTTCGGGGTAGGCTTCCGGCCATGCATCCACGAACACGCGAGGTCCGAGCACCCGACTCGGGCATCGATCCACGCGGCTCCGGCAGCGGTCAGCCGCCCCTGCTGCAGGGCTACCTGAAGCATCGGAAGGCCGGCCAGGCAGCAGACGCCGACACAGTCCCCGGCTTGCCGAAGGCCGCTCCGAAGACCAGGACCGCTGGCGAGCCCAAGGCGGCCGCGAAGCCCGCTGCGAAGGGACCGGCCGCCAAGTCGAAGACGGCCGCGAAGCCGGCTGCGAAGGGGACCGGCGCCGAGCCCGCAGCAAAGCGACCTGCCGCAACGCGATCGGCCGCGAAGGCACCGGCAACCAAGGCCAAGCCGAAAGCCTCCTAGCCGAGGAGCCGCCACTCAGCCCGGCGGGAAGCTCGGATTGACCCCCAGGACCTCGTAGCTGTCGACGACGACGTGCTGGCGGCACCAGGTCGCTGCGTCCCCCGGGCGGACCGGCACGGGCTTGGCATCGAATCCTTCAGTCGTCGGAATGGCGACAACGCATGTCGAGGACCGCTGGTCGTCGAGATGGCCGTGGACTCGCAGGATCTGGCCCTCGGTCGGTTGGGTGACGCCGGGCGGGAAATACAGCTGGAGCGGCCCGACGCGGACGCTCGGATCGACGCTGAACAGCTCCGCCAGCGGGGTGGCCAGCCAGGTCGGCGTGAAGATCCCGGAGAACGTGCCGCCGCAGCCGCCGCATCCGAACGTCCCCTCGAGGACGAGCGGCGTCGGTCCCAGGCACGCCAGCTGCTCGCCGGGCAGCATCGCCGAGAGCGTCAGGAGATCGACCGTCGCCGAGCACCGCGCTGGGAGCGGCGCAACCCACGGCGTCGAGCCCGTACCCGTCGCGATCCAGCCGGTGAGGTCGGTCCAGTCGCCGCCCTGGAGCGGATACGTCGGCAGCGGTGGCAGCGGGCCGTGAAGACCCTTGACCCGGGCCGCCTCGAACCAGGTGTAGCCGTTGGCGCGGATCCCGCCGTAACCGAGCAGGACCGCGACGTCGCCCTTGGCCATCGCCCCGACCTTCTTGGCTGACGTCGAGGGCGAGGAGCGGACGTTGAGCGTCGTGACGGTCACGCGGACGGCGATGTTCGGCTGGAGCGCGAGGATCGGAGCCACCGACGAAGCCGGCGTGCTCGGCGCAGCGGACGCCACCGCGGAACCATGGGTGCTCTGCCCCGGCGCCACGGAGGCGGGCCCCGACGCCGAGCTCGGGGACGGGCTCGTCGTCGGTTGGCAGGCCGCGACAAGCAGCGCCACGACAGCGGCCGCGACCAGCGACCTGACAAGGGCCCCTCGTCCCGCCGTGGTCCGCCGTCCTCGAATCCCCCGTCCCCTCATCGTGCCTCGCGCTGGTGCGGCCCAGCCGCTGATCGCTCAGTCCACGACGGTGTGGCTCTGTTCCCGCATGAACTGGCCGACGTAGTACATGGACAGCCCGGACTTGCCGGTCGAGCCGCTGCCCTTCCAACCACCGAAGGCCTGGACTCCCGGCCACGCTCCCGTCGTCGCGCCGGCGCGACGGTTGACGTACAGGACGCCGGCCTGGGCCTCGTCCAGGAAGCGCTCGACCTCGGCCGGATCCTCGCTGTAAACGCCCGCGGTCAGGCCGTAGGTCGAGTCGTTGGCGAGGCGCAGCGCCTCGTCGAGCGAATCGACCGGGGCGACCGCCGTGAACGGCACGAACAGCTCATCGCGGAACAGGCGGTGCGAGCTCGGCAGGTTGCCGACGACCGTCGGCTCGACGTAGTGGCCGCGGGCCAGGGCTCCATCGCTGAGGTGCTCGCCGCCGGTGAACACCGCGCCGTCGCGACGGGCCTCCGCGACCGCCGTCTCGTACTTGCCGACCGCCCGCTCGTCGATGACCGGGCCGAGCCAGTTCCCGCGCTTGATCGGGTCGCCGACGGTCAGCTTCTCGGTCTTCTCGACCAGCATCCGGACCAGCTCGTCGTGGACCGGCCGCTCGACGTACACCCGCGAGTTGGCCGAGCACTTCTGCCCGCCGAAGCCGAAGGCCGATCGCATGATCCCCTCGGCCGCCTCCTCGAGATCGGCCTTGCGGGAGACGATCGCGGGATTCTTGCCGCCCATCTCGATGATGCAGGGCCGGGGCCACAGGGTCGAGAAGTTCTTGTAGAGCTTGAAGCCGACGTCGTACGAGCCGGTGAACGCGAGACCATCGATGCCCTGGTTCGTCTGGAGCTCCTCGCCGACCGTGTCGCCGGGGCCCATGACGAGGTTCACCGCGCCGGCCGGGACGCCTGCGTCCTCGAGGGCGTGGATGAGGTTCACGCCGGAGAGGGGCGCCGCCGATGCGGGCTTGAAGACCACGGTGTTGCCGGCGAGGAGGGCTGCCGCGACGGGGCCCGAGGCGAGGGCCATCGGGAAGTTGAACGGCGAGATGATCGCGAACACGCCGTGCGGCCGGAGGACCGAGCGGGTGTGAACCGCGGCGTCACCGAGGTTGTCCATCTCATGGTCGTAGCCGCCGTTGTCCTGCATCGTCTTGGCGTAGTAGCGCAGCAGGTCGGCCGCTTCCTCGACCTCGCCGAGGGCCTCGAGGCGGCTCTTGCCGACCTCGTACGCCATATCGGCGGAGTAGACCATCTGGCGCTCGGAGATCAGATCGCCAGCGCGGGTGATGATCCGGACCCGATCCTGCCAGGGCGTCTGGCGCCAGGCCTTCTGGGCCTTCCGCGCCGCGGCAATCGCGTGCTGCGTGTCGGCCCGATCGCCCTTCGCGAAGGTCCCGACGAGGATCTCGCTGTCGATCGGCGAGCGGACCTCGAACGTCCCAGCCGAGCCGTCCACCCAGGCACCGTCGATGTAGTTCCGGTTATGGCCGCCGAGCTTGGCCCTCGACTGCTCGACGCCCGCCTCGTACAGCGCGTGGAGCTCGTCGTTGTCGGCTCGGAGCGTGGCGTAGGTGATCTTGATTCGCGGCTTGGCCGGCTGCGTCTCGGTCGTCATCGGAGGATCTCCACGGGCATCGGAAGGGCGGTCGGCGGGCGAGGTGGGCCCGGCGGCTGAACGTGGCGCCAGTCTAGCGCGTGCCGTTTCCGCCGAGTCCGCCGAGGGCCGCGACGACCTCGCCAAGCGAGCCGGCGACCGCATCCATCCGGACGCGTCCCGCGGCTGCCGCTGCCTCCGTGGCGTCGACCTTGCCGGTCAGGACGAGGATGCCCCGCAGTCCGACTCGTCTCGCCGCCGCCACGTCGGCGCGCGGATCGTCGCCGACCATCGCGACCTGCCCGGTCCGGAGCACGCTGCCGCCCGCGGCCGCGATATCTCGTCGGAGCTCGGCCACCGCCTCGCGGAACACGACCGGCGAGGGCTTGCCGCAGATGGTCGCGCGGCGCCCGAGCGCGAACTCGAGCCCGGCGATGACCGACCCGCTGTCGAGGGTCGGCCCTCGCCGGGTGACCCACCACGGGTTCCGGTGCATCGCCACGAACTCCGCCCCGGCCCGGAGGTGGCGGAACGCGATATCGAAGTTCCGGAACGACAGATCGTCGCCGGCGTCGCCGATCACCACCGCGTCGACGCGCGCCCCGTCAGCGTCAGCCTGATCAAGTGTCATCACGTCCTGGCCATCCCACTCCCGGAGCGCGTCAGGTGAGGCCAGCACCAAGAGCCGAGCCCCGGGATGCCGACCGGCCGTGTAGCCGGCGGAGGCGGACGCGGCCGTGATGATCAGCTCGGGCTCCGCGGGCAGGCCGGTGGCCTCCGAGAAGGACCGCGCGAGCGAGTCGCGGTGCGTGGCCGAGTAGTTCGTGACCACCCGATACGGGATCCGCCGGGCCCGCAGCGTCTCGATCGCCGCCACCGAACCGGGGATCGGGGCGCCGCGGTACATGAGCACGCCATCGGCGTCGAGCACGAACGCCCGCACGCCCGCGAGGGCGGCCTCGAGCTGGCTCGGTCTCCCGGCTGGCATCGGGGCGATGGTAGTCTCGGGCGAGCCTCGCCCTGGCCGATCGACGGCCCGCGGGCGCCGAGGCTGGAGGACGACGATGGGCCTGCTCGACGGCAAGAAGGCGCTGATCTTCGGCGTCGCGAACGACCACTCGATCGCCTGGGGGATCGCCAAGGCCCTCCACGACGAGGGCGCGATGGTCGGCTTCTCCTCGGTCGAGATGCTCATCGAGAAGCGGGTCCGCCCGCTGGCGACCTCGATCGGATCGACGTTCGTCGAGCCGTGCGACGTCCAGTCCGACGAGCAGATCCGGGCCGTCATGGACAAGTGGCGAGCGGCGCACGGTGAGATCGACATCCTGGTCCATGCCCTGGCATTCGCCAAGCGCGAGGACCTCGACGGCGCGTTCGTCGACACGTCGCGGGACGGCTTCGCACTGGCCCTCGACGTCTCCGCGTATTCCCTGGTCGCGCTCGTCCGCGAGGCGAGGCCGCTCCTGCACCGTGGCTCGTCCGTGCTGACGCTGACCTACTACGGCGCCGAGAAGGTCGTCTCGCACTACAACGTGATGGGCGTCGCGAAGGCCGCCCTGGAGGCGAGTGTCCGCTATCTCGCCGCCGACCTTGGGCCCGAGGGCATCCGGGTCAATGCGATCAGCGCCGGCCCCGTGCGGACCCTCGCCGCGGCGGGCATCGCGGGATTCAAGAAGCTGTACGGCTCCTTCGCCGAGGTCGCGCCGATGCGCGCCAACATCACCCCGGAGGACGTCGGCAAGACCGGCCTGTGGCTCGCCTCCGACCTCTCGAGTGCGGTCACCGGCGAGGTCATCTACGTCGACGGCGGCTTCAACATCCTCGGGGTGCCGCTCGCGGAGTAGTACCGAGCGAGGCAGCCAACGCGGCTCTGAACGCCGACCAACGGAGCGCTACGCGGCGACAACTCGATTCCTGCCGCTGGATTTGGCCATTGCGAGGCCCACGTCGGCTCGCTCCAGCAGGCCGGCGCCCGCCGTTTCGGTCGCGGCCATGGCGGCGCAGCCTGCGGAGACCGTGGCCGCCATCTGGCTGCCATCGGGCAGATCGAACCGCAGCTCCTCGAGCGCGGCACGGACCTCGTCCGCCAGCCGGACCGCCTCGGACAGGGTCGCACCGTCCAGCACCACGATGAACTCCTCGCCGCCGAACCTCGCGGCGAGGTCGCTGGCCCGGACCCGGCCGCGGAGCACGCCGGCGAAGGCCCGCAGGATCTGGTCGCCGGCCTGGTGGCCGTGAAGCTTGTTGACCTGACCGAAATGGTCGAGATCGAAGAGGATCGCCGACAAGGGACTGCGCTCGTCCTCGTGCTCGCGGCGGCGGGCCGCTTCGGCCCGCGCCAGCGCAGCATCGAAGTGGCGGCGGTTCGGGAGGCCGGTCAGCGGATCGGTCACCGCCTCGACCTCGGTCGCGTGATGCAACTCGGCGTTCGCGAGGGCCAGGGTCACCTGTGCGGCGATGAGTGAGGCGACCTCGCGCTCCTGGTCGGAGAAGGGCTGCTTTAGGTCCTCGCGGAACCACGACAGCGCACCCACGACGCCGTGCTCCGTCACGAATGGCGCGCTCATCGCCGCGATGGTGTCCGCGAGCCGCACCCGGATGGCGCCCTTCGGGAACGATCGACGCTCCAGGTGATCGTCGACCACGACGCGAGCTTCCTGGATCGCCCGGCCGGTGATCCCCTCGCCGGGTCGGATCCGCACGCCCGTCACCGACTGGTCGCCGCCCTTGACCGTCTCGGTTCGGTACTCGCCGGTCGCCGGGTCGAGCAGGATGAGGATGGCCATGTCGGCGACGATGACCCGCGCTGCCCCGTCCGCGACCTGCTCGTGGACCGTCGCCGGATCGAGGCTCTGGCCGAGGCTCCGGGAGAACGCCGCCAGGTGGTCCATGAGCTCGGCCCGCTCGGTGAGCTTCTGCCGTTCCCGGCCCAGAGCCAGGGAGACGGCCAGTCGATCGGCGACGATCTGGAGCGTCCCGAAGTCGTCGGCGTCGAGCCGCCTCCCCCCGTCCATCTCGACGTTCAGGACGCCCAGCAGCTCGCCGTCGGCGAGCATCGGCACGCTGATCTCGCCCTGGATGCCGTTGTCCGCGGCGATGTAGTCAGGGTCGAGGCTAACGTCCGGCAGGAACACCGGCTCATGGGTCCGGGCGACGCGGCCGATGACCCCGCGGTCGGTCGGGAATTCCTCGATAGGCGTCGCGTAGTTCCGCTGGGCGCCCATCTTCAGGACGCGGCCGTCCCACGTGTAGATCGATGGGTAGCGGTAGCCGAACGTGTCAACGAGCAGCCCGACGACCGAATCGAGGGAGGGCCCCGTTGGGCCGTCCTGGGCGAGGATGCGCCCGAGGTGCCGATGGCGGTGACCCCGGATGCCATTGTCAGGGCGAGCAGCTCGCGCCGAACGGCCTCGGGAATGCCCACCACCAGCTCCGGGAGGAGGTTCAGCGTGAGGACGGCGCCGACGATGATCATGCCCGGCCCGCCGGAGGCCGCGGCCAGCGCGACGATCGGTACCTCGAGCGACATGAGCGGGCCGCCCATCCCCGGCAGGAGCGCCCAGTTCGCGAAAGCCAGGAACGCCATGGCCACGACGAACCGCGTCACGAGGACGGTGGCCTGTCCGATCCGGATGCGGCCCAGCGCCGCCTGGACGACGAGGAACGTGATGCACGTCACGGCGGTTGCGACCGGGTTCGCGGAACCCAGAACCGACTCCATAACCACGACCGGGATCACGAGCGCGAGCGAGAGCAGGAACAGGGGGTCTCGCCGGAGGCCCGCGAACGCCGGGCGCCGCAACGAGGCGGTCGCCGCCGCGTCGTCGCCCTCCCCACCCAGGAGCGCGACGATCGGGGCGTACCGGGGCGCCGCCGTGCGCGGCGCCGGCAGGGCCGCCTGCGGTGTCGCCGGAGATCGGAGGAGCGAGCCGGCCGCGGCCGGCTCGACGGATTCGGGCAGCGATGTCATCTCTGGCTCGTGGGCGGGATAACCCCAGCGTCGATCGTGGCGGCGACGCACCACGCCACCCATCCCCCGGGAGTACGGGCCGCGGCGCCGCCATCGGGGCCACGTCCGCGAGGGAGGGATTGCCCGATGGCTACCCGCGCGCGCCGATCAACGGACGGCTAATGGCGCGCCGCTCAGCGGCGCGCGTGGCAAGGCGGCCGCGAGCACCGTCGCGAGCGCACTCGGACGTGCGTGAGCGACGGAGCGGAGCGGCCAACGCCGCCCAGTGCGCCGATCAACGGCCGGCCTACCAGCCCTGGGTGCCGGGCTCGCCCTTGAAGGGGCCGACGATCCTCGATGTCACCCAGCCGCCGTAGTAGCGGCCCGGCTGGGGCGTCGCGCGTTCATCGCCGACCCACGCCTCGTCGACGAGCTGGGCGTAGAACGCGAGGCAGCCCTGGATCGACTCGTAGCCGGGCAACGGCGACGCATAGGACCAGGCGATGTTCGGGATCCGGCGCTTGCCGCCGGCCGCCTCGTAGCCCCAGTAGCCCGCTTCGCCCTTCCACTCGCAGAAGCTGGTTTGCGGGCTCGCGCTCAATCGCTCCATCCGGACGTCCCGCCGCGGGACGTAATACACGGGCGCGCCCGCCGTCTCGAGCACGCGGAGCGCGTTCGTGGTGTCCGCGAGCGTCTCTCCGTCGACGACGATGCGGATCCGCTCCGGCACGGGTTCGACCCGGGGCGGGCGAGGGTAGTCCCAGACGGACTCCTGGCCGGGCCCCGGCTCGATCCTTGGCGGAGGCGGCGCCGTGCCGGCCATCAGCCGGGCCAGGAGGCTCGGGCGGTCGCTGCAGCCCGGCCCGCGTCACCCGCCACTCCGGCGCCTGTCGTTCCGGCGCCGGCGGCCGTGATCTCCTCCGGCAGCCAGAACCAGCGCAGCGCCTCGACGTCGTCGGTCAGGTCGTGCGGCGCCACGGGCCGGTCGTCGGGCTGGTCGGCCAGGATCGCGCGGGCCTCGGAGAGATATCCGGCAAGAGCCGACTCGGGCTCGCGCCGGCTGTGCGGCACGTATCGCATGGCGCCCCGCGAGTAATCGATGTCGTGGAGGCTCATCGGCGGCTCGCCCTGGCCGCGGACGTGGCGCCAGAGGCCCGTGGCCGGCTCGAAGCGGTACTGCGGCAGGAGCCGCCAGGCGTCGGTCGCGGCGAGATCGACGGCGTCGAGGATGTAGTCGACGACGGTCTCGCTCAGGAAGTAGTTGAAGTTCACCCGGACCCAACCGGGCTTGATGCCCTCGCAGCCCCGCTCGACCTCTCGCTCGTACGCCTGGGCATGGCGCTCGTCGATGCCCAGGAGGCGGTGGCCGTACGGCCCGGCGCAGGCGCAGCCGCCGCGCGACTGGATCCCGAAGAGGTCGTTGAGGACCGCCACGACGAAGTTGTGGTGCAGGTACCGACCGTCGTGCCGGACGACGAACGAGACGATCGACAGGCGGGGCAGCGAGCTCGAGCCGAGGATCTCGATCTGAGGGTTGGCCGACCAGCGCTCGATCGCGCGATCGATGAACGATTCCTCTCGCTCGCGGATGCGCGGCACCCCGACGGCGTCTTTCAGCTGGAAGGCGAGCCCCGCCCGGATGGACTCGACGATGGCCGGTGTCCCGGCCTCCTCGCGATGCTCCGGCTCGGCGTGGTAGACGTGCATCGTCGAGTTGACGTAGGCGACGGTCCCGCCGCCCACCTCGGTCGGGACGCGGTTGTGGAACAGCTCCCGCCGCGCGACGAGCAGGCCGGGCGTGCCCGGCCCGCCAATGAGCTTGTGGGGACTCAGGAAGATCGCGTCCTTGTAGTCGAGCGCGGGCGCGCCGGCCGGATCGGGATCGGATTCGCCAACCGGGACCGGCCGGCGGGGTGCCATCTCGATCTCGACGTACGGCGCGGCGGCAGCGAAGTCCCAGAACGACAGTGCGCCGTGGCGGTGCAGGGTCACCGAGATCGCCCGAACGTCGGTGATGATGCCGGTCACGTTCGAGGCCGCCGAGAAGCTCCCGATCTTCAGGGGCCGATCGGCATGGGCGATCAATGCCGCCTCGAGGGCATCGAGGTCGATCTGGCCGTCCTGGTCCTCGGGGATCGTCACGAGGTCGGCGATCGACTCGCGCCAGGGCAGCTCGTTGGAGTGGTGCTCGTACGGTCCGATGAAGACGACCGGCCGCTCGTCGGCCGGAATGCGCGACGCGAGGTCGTAGCGATCGTCGAGGTCCGCTGGCAGTCGGAGGTTGAGGACGTCGACGAGCTTGTTGATGGCGCCCGTCGAGCCGGAGCCGCAGAAGATCACGGCGTGCTCGTCGCGATTGGCCCCCACGGCTGCCCGGATGATCTCGCGGGCCTCCTCGCGGAAGCGGGTGGTCTGGAGGCCCGTGCCGGATGACTCGGTGTGGGTGTTGGCGTAGAGCGGCAGGACCGCCGTCCGGACGTAGTCCTCGATGAACGAGAGCGCCCGGCCGGACGCGGTGTAGTCGGCGTACGTGACCCGCCGCGGCCCGAAGGGCCCGTTGACGACCTCGTCGTCGCCGATCACGGCAGCGCGAATCGTCTCGATCAGGTCGGGCTCCGGCCCCGCGTCCGCGGACATGCGGGCATCCTACGCGCCGCGGACGTAGACCTCGCCCTGGCCGTTCGAGAAGATCGAGCGGTAGCCCGCGGCGAGGATCTCAGCCTCGAAGGCCGGGGCAGCGTCGAGCCCGTTCGGCTCGACGACGATGTACGCATACGTCCCGCTCCCGATGAAGTCGGGCAGCGAGCTCGGGTCGTACAGTCGGCCGCCGGCCGTCTGGTGGCTCACCTCCCGATCGGGGCTGACGAAGGTCTCGGTGACCCCGTCGAACACACCGAGCGGCGTCGAGACCCACTCCTGGAAGCTCTTCGCGATGTGGAGGATTGGCGTGTCGTGGTGGATCCGACCAACGTCGATCTCGGCTCGGATGGCGTCCACGAGCTCCTGGCGCGGCCCGTCGACCAGGGTTCGGGAGTTCGGATAGCCGATCCAGAAGCCGGACCCGGCGTAGTGCAGGTCGATCGCGACGACCTCGGAGAGGCGATGCTCGCCGAGGTGGTACGGGTCGATCGGCTGGTCGCGGAGCGGGTACGCCGCGATCGCGACGATCACGCCGACGGCAAGGACTCGCGCCGGCCACGGACCGCGCGCCAACCAGGCGCCTCGCGCCGGTAGGGAGCCTGGCGACGGCCCGACGGCTTTCGCCATTGCCGCGCCGGCAGCGATGGCCACGAAGACCGGGATCCAGTAATGAACGGTCTTGGGCACCTCGAAGCGCAGCGCATCCCCGAAGAATCCGAGGTTGTCCGGCAGCAGCTGCGTCAGGACGACCGCCGCGAACCCGACGGCCGCGGTCGCGAAGATGACCGGCGATCGGGCGCCGGCGCTGCCGACCAGCCAGCCGAGGACCAGGGCGATCAGCAGCACGCCGCACGACGTCACGAGGAGGTCCCAGCCGGCGCTCAGCCCGTCCGGGATCCGATCGGTGACCAGCAGCCCCCGGTTGGCCGCGATCGCCAGCCCGATGGCAGCGACGAGCGCGAGAGCCGGGCGCGCCCGGTACGCCAACCAGACCAGGGTTGCGCGAAGCCGCTCCCCGCTCGGTCCGATGGCGCCCACCGCACGTGCCGCGGCGACGCCGACGGCGAGGGCGACGACGATCGCGCCGGCGAGCACGAGCGTCGGGACCGGCTGGCCGAGCATCACCCCGAGCTGCGGGATCGCGATGATCCCGGCGGTGAGGCCGGCGACCGCGGCATCAGGCGCGAGTCGCTCGGGGTGGATCAGCGCGACGATCGCGACAGTCGCGATCGCGAACGCCCCGACGACGGGATGCACGAGCAGCGCCGCCCCCAGCCCGAGCCCGATCGCCAGCCCTGGAGACGGGCGCCATGCATTCAATGCTTCGACGTCCCGCCCAGGAGGCGCCCCGCCCGCGACTGCCGTCGCCTCGGGATCCGCGGGTTCCGGCGCCTGACGGAGCTGGAAGCGCTCCGCAGCCAGCGCCAGCGCGAAGCACACGAGCGGCAGGACGATGACCGTGCCTCGAGCGTCGGCGAGCCGCGCGAACGACTCGGTGACGGCGAACGCGAGGAGCGCCCAGGGACCCACCGGACCATCGCGACCCGCCAGGACCGTCGCGAGGCGCTGGATGCCCGCGGCCACGAGGATCGTCGAGGGCAGGATGTACGCGGAAACGGCGAGAACCGCCGGCAGCCCGGTCATGGTGGCCACGCCGCCCAGGAGCGCGTCGTAGCCCATGACCGAGCGCGAGGGCCCGATGATGGGCGACTGGGTCTCGCTGAGCGGCGACAGCCAGCCGAAGGTCCGCAGGTGCTCCGCAGGCCCCACGTAGTTCGGCAGGACATCGATGAACGGCACGACCGGGCTCGCGAGCTGGAGCAGGATCGGGCCCGCCCAGGCGACAGCGACCAGGGCCCACAGCACGAGTGAGCCGCTCGGCCGGATCCGCGACGACCAGCCCGCCGCGAGCAACCGGCCGACCCTGGGTCCGATCGGCAGCCAGCGCCCCCAGACGATGAGCGCGACATCGACCGCGATGAGGATCGGAGCGCGATAGAGCCCGAAGCCGGCCAGGAGGCCGATGAGCAGCGCGCCCTTCAGCACCGTTGCGACGAAGGCCGCGATCGCGGCCTCGGCGAGGGAATCGAACGGGGACCGGCGAAGCAACCGCGCGAGGATGAGGCCCGCCGCGAGCTCGAGCCCACTGGCGAGCAGCACCAGGATCGCCGCGGGCACCGTGACGGCCAGCTGCGCGACGGTGCCGCTGATCGCATGCCCGACGTCGAAGCCGATCTGGTCCGATGCCCGGAGCGTGGCGAGGCCGGCCGCGAGCGCGGCGAACCCGACGATCCCGACGAAGTCCGCGGCGAGCGTGGCCCGGTCGGAGGATCCCGATGGCGTATCGGTCACGAGGTCGGCGTTGCCGCCTCGAGCGGGATCAGGTGAACTCGCGCGCCGTCGCCGTGCAGCCCACCGCAGTCCATGCGCCCCTCATCCGCGCGCGACGTTCCGGGTCGCGGTCCGGGGCGCAGCGTAGCGCGAGCGTGTCCGGTCTCGCCCCCCGAGCCATAGCGTCCGGCCGGGGATTCACCGTGGTCTCGGGCTAGACTGCCCTTTCCGTGAACAAACGACCCGCAATCGGCCTCCTGATCGAGGTCGTCGAGACGCTGGTCCTCACGGCGGTGATCTTCCTCGTCATCCAGACCTTCGTTGCCCAGCCGTTCAAGGTCGAAGGCGCCTCGATGGAGACGACGGTCCTGCCGGACCAGTACGTCCTCATCGACAAGCTCACCCCGCACTGGGCGACGTACGCCCGCGGCGACATCGTGGTCCTCCAGCCGCCGGCGGCGTACGCGCCCGCCAGCGGCGTGCCGTTCATCAAGCGCGTCATCGGCCTGCCAGGCGATCACGTCCAGCTGAAGGACGGAGTCGTCTACGTCAACGGGACTGCCATCGACGAGCCATATGTCTTCACCGACCAGGGTGTCCGCCAGTCGACGGACCCGACGCCTGGTGGGCCGTCGGAATGGTTCGTGCCCCAGGGCCAGCTTTTCCTGATGGGCGACCACCGCCGGAGCTCGGCCGACTCGCGGGTCTTCGGCCCGGTCGATATCTCGCACGTGATCGGCCGCGCCTGGCTCCGCTACTGGCCGATCGATGCGTTCGGGATCTTGCCCGCCACGCAGTACCCACCGCTCAACCAGGCGTCGGCGCCACCGGAGTGAACCCGCGAGGCCATCGCGGATCGGTTGCGGGCTCTGCGCCTAGGCCACCCTTGCCACGATCTCGACGAGGTTCCCGTCGGGGTCCTGCAGCAGGGCGTTGCGGTTGTGCTTCCCGGTGTTGTGCAAGCCCTACTGACGCCTCCGAGGCCCCATCAGGCTCGTCGTCGGTTGTCATGCTGGGGAAGACGAAGCATCCGGTTTTGGCGTTTCGGTCACTCTAGGGCGTCGCGGGCTGGGGCGATGACCGCCAGGAAGCCGAGTGCTACGGCGATGATCCCGCCACCCACGAGCCACGCAAGGCCGTTGCGCAGCGTTCGCGATCGCAGGACCCGGTAGAACGCCACGGCGCTAACAACGACGTCGACGGCAGCCAGCGCGGCCGCGGCCGGCCAAGGCCCATACACGCCGCGGACGGTGTGCTGCGGAGTCAGAAAGTTGACCGTCGCGAACCCAGAGAGGAGCGCCCAATAACCGAAGGCAACGAGCGCGACGAGGCGGATGGCGAGGTAGGCGACGGATCGTCCGGTCCGGTTCGTTTGTTCGACGGCGGGCCTGCTCTGCATCGCGACCCTTAGCCTACGGCCATCGCCGGGCGCTAGGGCCGAAGCCCAACGCCGTTCCGTGGGTTCGCTCAGGGTGCGGGAATGTCAGGTGAGCGCGTCAGTCCGGGAATCGGACCCCGCAATGCCTCGACCATTCCGAGCGTCGCCCCCCACCCCGCAACGTACAGCTCGGTTTCGACCAGACGACCAACGGTTGGCGTGTCCGGAAGAAGACCAATAGCCGCGAGCACGACCGCCAAAACGGCCCCGGCCAAGGACCAAACGCCCACTGAGAGGACCACGATTCGGAGTCGGGTCGGGGGCCCGGTGCGAGGTAGCCAGCCATAGAGGAGGACGAGGAAAACGACGGCGGCTGGCAATCCGGCAAGGACGTAGATCCATCCGAACCACAGGAACTCGAACAGTCCATAGCTGAGCGATGCGAGGTTACCGCTCCGGATCGCCCCGACGACGACGACATAGCTCAGGAGCAGCGCAAACGCGGCCGCGGCGTAGCGAAGGGCACCACGCAACACGAGGGGGATGTACCTGCTACTCACGGGTATCATGTTATACCCGACTGCCTGCCCCCCGCGTCGCGGGCTCGCTCGACGTTACGCCACGAGGCGTTCGGCAGGGAGGTGGAGCGGGCGGCGGGGTTCGAACCCGCGACATCCAGTTTGGAAAACTGGTGCTACTACCAACTGAGCTACGCCCGCTCGGAACCTGGCCATCGTACCCGACGATGTTCGGCCGATCGGTCAGCTGCCGGTGCGGTCCTTGCGCTCGAGGATCGGGCGGGCTACATCGGGCTTGTCGACCACGAAGCCGAGCATCGCCCGGTCGCCCCAGCGGCCCAGGAATAGGTGGCCCCGGATGTTCACGCCGGCGTCCGAGAGGGAGCGCGCGATCCGCGCCATGCCCCCCGGTCGGTCCTCGATCTCGGCCAGGATCGATTCGCCCTCCGCGAACGTGTAGCCGCCGGCCTCGAGGACGGCGCGCGTCCCCTCGTCATCGGTGGTCGTCATGATCACGTGTCCGACGTCACCGAGGCCCCCACCGCCGATGGCGCGGACGTCGATGTCCTTCGCAGCGAGCTCCTCGGCGAGTGAGGCGAGCGATCCGGGCTGGTTCTTCAGCTGGACGACGAACTGATTGGCCACGGCCATTCCTCCGATGCAGCCTCCGCATCGTAGCCGTCGATACCATGCCGCCGTGGCCGATCCCGCCGGCGAGCTCGTGAACCTAGCCGTGGTTGATGCGATCGCCAATCCGCCCGCCGGACGCCCGGTGCGTGTCGACGCGGCGGGCCATCGCTGGCACGCGCTCGAGTGGGGCTCCGTCGACGATCCGCCGCTCCTCCTGATCCACGGCGTCACGTCGGACAGCGGCACGTTCTGGCGACTGGGTCCCGCGCTCGCCGCGGCCGGCCGGCGAGTGGTCGCGATCGATCTCCCCGGCCATGGCGCGACCGGCGACTGGCGGGGCCGGCATCGATTTCCTGAGACTGCGGCCGACGTCATCGCCGCGGTTCGGGCGCTCGGCATGGATCGGCCGGACCTCGCGGTGGTCGGGCACTCCTGGGGCGGGATGGTTGCCTCGGCGTTTCCGGCCGCCGGCCTGGTACCGCGGACGCTGATCCTGCTCGACCCGCCGGCCCTGACGACCGAGGACTTCGAGGTCATGACTCGCGACCCGGAGGAACAGCCGATCGTCCGAGCCGAGCAGATGCTCGAAGTGCTTCGGCGAGCCCACCCCGATTGGCACGAGGGCGACGTCATGGCCAAGGCCGAGGCCCTGACCCGATTCGATCGGGAGGCGGTGCGGGCCGTGCTCCTGGACAACAGTGACTGGGACGCCGGACTGGCGCAGCTCGCGCACCCGGCGGCGCCCGACGCCGACATCTGGCTCATTCGTGGCGACTGGGCGGCCGGCGGGCTGATCCCGGATGCCACGCTGCCGCTGCTCCAGGAGCGTCTCGGTGTCGATCACGTGATCACGATCCCCGACGCATCGCACTCGCCCCACCGGGTCCACCTCGAGGCGACGGTCGCGGTGATCCTCCGCGCGCTCGGCTAGGACTTAGCCGGCGCCCGACCAGCGCTCGGCGCGCGTTCGGATCGCGCCGGATCGCGCCTGAGCTCCACGGCCCGGCGGTACGCGTCGAGGTACTTCGGCGCCGAGTGGCTACGCCAGTCGAAGTCGACGGCCATCCCGCGATCGAGCAGCGCGTTCCAGCGCGGCGCACCGGGCTGGAACCACTCCAGGAACCGCCGACACGCTGCGAGCAGCGCCTCTGCGGTCGCTTCTTCGAACGTGAAGCCCGTGCCGGTCTTCGGGTGGTTATCGACGTCGATGACCGTGTCGCGCAGGCCGCCGGTCGCACGGACGATCGGCGGGGTGCCGTAGCGCAGCGCGATCATCTGGCCGGTGCCGCAGGGCTCGAAGCGCGACGGCATCAGGAACCCGTCCGAGCCCGCGTAGACCCGCCGCGCGAGGTCCCGGTCGAATCGCTCGACCAGGCCGATCCGGTCCGGTTGCGCGATCGCGAGCGCCCGCAGCGACCCGAGCTCGGTCGAGGTCCCGGACCCGAGCACCACCAGCCGGGCGCCGGCACGAAGCAGCGATGGGGCCGCGCCGGCCAGGAGATCGAAGCCCTTCTGCGGATCGAGGCGCCCGACCATCGCGAGGACCGCGCCGGGATCCTCAGGGCCGAGCCCGACCCGTCGCAGCAGGTCGCGCCGCGCGAGGGCCTTGCCGCTTCGGTCCGAGCGGTCGTAGCGAGCCGCGAGCGTCTCGTCCGCGGCGGGATTCCAGAGTTCGGTGTCGAGGCCGTTGAGGATCCCGAAAAATCGGTCGCCCTTCGCTCGCAGGTCAGCGTCGAGGCCCATTCCCATCGCCGGGGTGAGCGCCTCGGCCGCGAAGCCCGGGCTCACGGTGTTGACGAGCTCCGCTCGCTGGATCCCGGTCCGGAGCAGATCGATGCCGTCTGCCTTGGCGGGGATCAGGCCGTCGCCCGGCGCGAGCCCGAGCTGGCCGAGCCGGTCCGCGGGCGTCCAACCGTGATAGGCGAGGTTGTGGACCGTGAGGAGCATGGCCGCCCGGCCGATGACCGGGTCGTTGCGGAGCTCGCCGTCACGAGCGAGGGCGACCGGCCCGGTGTGCCAGTCATGGATGTGCAGGACGTCGACCGGCGGATCCTCCGAGCGCAGGCACTCGAGCGCCGCGCGTCCGAACAGCCCGAATCGCCATGCGTTGTCCGGGAAGTCGCCGTTCGCGTCGCCGTACAGACCATCGCGATCGAAGGCCGGCGGGTGGTCGATCAGCCGCAGGCGATAGCCGTGGCCGGGCAGGTCGACGACGGCGAGCGACGTCCAGCCGTCGAGCCCGAACGGATCCGCCACGCGGAGCCGCCGGCGTGGCGCGTCGACCGGGACGTCGATGCCCCGGTAGCGCGGCAGGAAGACGTCGATGGGCCCGTGGAGCTCGGTCCCGGCCACCTCGCCGACAGCCCGCGCGAGGGCGTCCACGACGTCCGCGAGGCCGCCGGTCTTGGCCCACGGCTCGCATTCGGCGGCGATGAAGGCGATCCGTAACGGCACGCCCGGGAGCATAGCCGCGGCCGCGGAGCGCGAGCTGCAACGGACCGCCGCGCGGCGATAGCCGCGACCGCACCCCGCACGGACCCGCCGCCACCCGGTGCTAAACCGGTTTACGCGCGGGGATTCCGGGGGGATATCATCCGGCGAGATGGAGCCGCTCATCCGCATCCCCTCCACCCCGCCGAGCCACGTCCGAGTGCCGCCGGAGCTGGAGGGCCTCCGCCGGCTCGCGTACAACCTCTACTGGACGTGGCATCCCCGCGCCCGCGGGATCTTCGCCCGCATCGACGGCGCGGCCTGGGGCCGCCACCACTCCCCCATCCCGATCCTGACCGCCGGCGTCGACTGGGCGCCGTTGCTCGACAACCCGGACTTCATGGCCGAAACGCAGCGGGTCATCGGCGACTTCGACCGCTACATGGCCAACGGCGCCGACCACTGGTTCCATCGCCTGCACGGCCGCAAGCTCGACGGCCCGATCGCGTATTTCTGCGCCGAATACGGCCTCCACGAGCGGCTCGGCATCTATTCCGGAGGCCTCGGCGTCCTCGCCGGCGACCACATGAAGTCCGCCAGCGACATGGCCCTGCCCCTCGTCGGCGTGGGGCTGTTCTACCGCAACGGCTACTTCCGCCAGACGATCGATGCCGACGGCCACCAGGAGCACCGCTACCCCGACTACGACCCGCACCGACTGCCGCTCTCACGCGTGTTGGGTCGCGAGGGCGAGCCACTGTCGGTGACGGTCGAGCTGCCCGGGCGCGACGTGCGCGTGGACGTCTGGGCCGTCCACGTCGGTCGGGTGCCGGTCCTGCTCCTCGACACGGACACGCCCGCGAACGATCCCGCCGACCGCCCGATCACCCACATCCTGTACGTCCGCGGTCGCGAGATGCGGCTCCACCAGGAGCTCATCCTCGGCGTCGGCGGCGTGCGGGCCTTGCGAGCGCTGGCAATCGACCCGGCGGTGTGGCACCTCAACGAAGGCCACTCAGCTTTCCTGCTCGCCGAGCGGGCCCGCGAGCTCGTCGCGGCCGGAGCGGACCTCGACGACGCGCTGGCGCGGGTCTCCCGCAACTCGGTCTTCACGATCCATACCCCGGTCCCGGCGGGCAACGAGCGCTTCGACGTGGACCTCGTCCGGCAGATCGCCGGGCCGCTCCTCGACGGCGACCGCCGGCCGCGGACCGGCGGGGTGCCAATCGATCGCGTCCTGGAGATCGGGCGGGGGCCGGACGGCGACGGCAGCCAGTTCGACATGACCGCCTTCAGCCTCCGCCTCACGAACGGCGCCAACGCCGTGAGCCGGCTCCACGCCGAGACCGCGAACGCGACGTGGATCGGGACCGCGCCCCACGAGATCATCCCGATCACCAACGGCGTCCACACCCCGACCTGGCTCGGCGGCTCGATCCGCGACCTGTACGAGAAGTACCTCGACGCCGACCTCGACGATCTCGATGCCTCCACGGAGGCGAGCCGCTGGTGGGATCGCCTCGACCGGATCCCGGACGCCGTGCTCTGGGAGGCCCATGTCCGCCAGAAGTCGGAGCTGGCGATCTTCGCCCGCGGCCGGCTCCGGAACCAGTTCGCCCGCCACGGCGAGCCGCCGCGGGAGCTGGATGACCTGGCCGACGTCCTGGACCCACACGCCTTGACCGTCGGCTTCGCGCGGCGCTTCGCGACCTACAAGCGGGCCGGGATGATCTTCACCGACCCGGAGCGGCTGGCCCGCCTCGTCTCGAACGAGGAGCGGCCGGTCCAGATCGTCTTCGCCGGCAAAGCCCATCCGGCCGATCGGCCGGGCCAGGCGGTCATCCAGGAGATCTTCACCCGCAGCCGCTCACCGGAGCTCCATGACCGCGTCTTCATCCTCGAGGACTACGACATGCGGGTCGCCCGCTTCCTCGTCCAGGGTGTCGACGTCTGGCTCAACAACCCGCGCCGGCCCCTCGAGGCCTCGGGCACGTCCGGGATGAAGGCGGCCGCGAACGGGATCGTCAACGTCAGCGTCCTCGATGGCTGGTGGGACGAGGGCTGGACGGGCGACAACGGTTGGGCGATCGGCGGCCGCGAGACGATGCCGGACGAAGCGGCCCAGGACTGGGCCGACGCGATGGACCTGTACCGGATCCTGGAGGACGAGGTCGTCCCGACGTACTTCGACCGCGACGCGACCGGCCTGCCGCGGGCCTGGCTCGAGCGGATGCGGCGCTCCATCGCCACGACGCTCTGGAACTTCTCGACGACGCGGATGCTCCAGCAGTACACGGAGCGGCAGTACCTGCCGGCGGCCGGGATCAACGTCGGCGAGGACCTCGAGGCCGCAGCCGGCGCGACGACATCGCGGGAGGCGGCGCCCAGGCGAGCACGCAGGTGAGTGACCCCCCGGCGCTCCGATGACCGCCCGGATCTCCCTGGCCCTCGTCCTCCACAACCACCAACCCGTCGGGAACTTCGGCTGGGTCTTCGGCGAGGTCCACGAGAAGGCCTACGAGCCGATGGTGGCGGCGATCGAGCGCCATCCCGGGATCCATCTCGGCCTGCACTACAGCGGCCCGCTGCTCGAGTGGCTCCGCGCCGAGCGGCCAGCGTTCATCGAGCGCCTGCGCGCCCTCGCCGCGAGCGGTCAGGTCGAGCTGCTGGGCGGTGGGCTGTATGAGCCGGTCCTCGCCTCGTTGCCACAGCGGGACCGCATCGGCCAGCTCGAGCGGATGGCCGAGACCGTCGAGGCGACCTTCGGCCGACGCCCGACCGGCGCCTGGCTCGCGGAGCGGGTCTGGGAGCCGGACATCCCAACGTCGCTCGTCGCCGCGGGCTATCGCTACACGATCCTCGACGACGCCCACTTCCGGGCAGCCGCCATTGCCGAGGACGCGATGTGGGGCCCTTACGTCACCGACGACCAGGGCCGGCTGCTCACGGTGTTCGGGACCGAGCAGGGACTGCGCTACCGGATCCCGTTCCAGCCGGTCGGCGAGGTCATCGACTACCTGAATGCCCATGCGACGGAGGCGGGCGAACGCCTCGGGATGATGGGCGACGACGGCGAGAAGTTCGGCGCGTGGCCCACGACCTGGGAGCACTGCTGGGGCAAGGGCCACTGGGTCGAGGACTTCTTCGAGGCACTCGAGGCCAATGTGACGTGGCTGACGACGGTCCGACCAAGCGACTGGCTCGCCACCCACCCGCCCGTCGGCCGGGTCTACGTCCCGACCGGGTCGTACGCCGAGCTGGGCGAGTGGGCGCTCCCGCCGGAGGAGAGTCGGGCGTTCGCCACGGCGCTGCATCACGCCCAGGAGACCGGCGCCCCGGAGGCGCGCTGGCTGCGCGGTGGCTTCTGGCGGAACTTCCAGGTGAAGTACCGCGAGGTCAACGACCTCCACAAGCAGATGCTCCGGACCTCGGCCAAGGTCGCGGCGATGCCGGCCGACGAGGCGCCCGGCACGGCGCGCGAATCGGCGCGCCAGTTGGCCCTCGACCACCTGTATCGCGGGCAGTCGAACGACTGCTACTGGCACGGGCTCTTCGGCGGGATCTACATCGCCCACATGCGGGCCGCCACGTTCGAGCACCTCATCGCCGCCGAGGACGTGGCCGACACGGCGCTGGGCACCCTCGAGGCCGCCGAGCAGATCGACCTCGATCTCGACGGACGCGACGAGGTGCGCGTGGCCACGTCCGGCCAGGTCGTCACGGTCGAGCTCGACGAAGGCTCGGGCATCGGCTCGTGGGATCTCCGGGCGGCACGCCACGCGGTCACGGCGGTCATGCGGCGTCGGCCCGAGGCGTATCACGAGAAGCTGCGGGTGCGCGAGGCGGACTCGGATCCAGGCTCCGAGGCTGCCACCGAGGCGGACGCCGGCTCCGCGCCGGCATCGATCCACGATGTCGTCAAGACCAAGGAGAGCGGCCTCGCGGCCCACCTTCGATACGACGCCTACGAGCGCCGGAGCGGCCTGCTGCGGGCCCTCCCGCTGGACGCCACCGTGGCGGACTGGGGCGCGGGCGGTGGCGACGACCTTGGCGATCCGGCGGCGCCCACGACCGCGCGGGAGCTCGGGGACCGGCGCCTCGTGACCGTCGCGGCGACGACCATCGCCGGACAAGCGGTCCGCATCGTGCGCGAGATCGAGCTCGGCGGCGGCCGGCTCGATCCCAGCCTCTCGCTCCGGACCACGGTCGAGCACCTCGGGGACGCGCCCATCGAGGCGCGACTTGGCGTCGAGTGGGCCACGACGATGCTCGGCGGCGGTGGCAATCCCTCGGCGTGGTGGGAGGTCGACGGCCATCGCGACCGTCACGACGGCAGCGGATCCGCGGCGACAGTGGGCCATCTGGAGCAGGGCAACGACTGGCTCGGGGTCGCGATCGCGACCCGAGTCGAGCCGGCCGCCGATGCGTGGTGGGCGCCCATCGAGACGATCTCGAACTCGGAGGGCGGCTTCGAGCGCGTCTACCAGGGCAGCGCCCTGCTCCTGTCCTGGCCGGTCTCGCTGGGGCCCGGTTCGACCTGGTCGGTACGAGTGAAGCACGTGGCGACGGTGAACAAGCCGTCAGCCCGCGGCCTGCGCGCCGACGGGCTGACGTGAAGTTGGCGATATGGACGCCGGCCGAGCCGGCGGCTTGAAAGGGCAGATCAGGCCCGGGTCAGCTCAGGGTGCCGAACCGCTCGCTGAAGTCCGGGCGGCTGTCGACGCCGAAGGCGACAACGAGCGCGTCGAAAACGACGATCATCCCGACGATGAGTCCGAAGACGAGGACGCCACTCACTGTGGGCTGCCTTTCTGGTCGCGTTTGGTACAGTTCACTAGGCCAAATCGGACGATACTTGGACTAGTACCCTATGTCAACCCCTGACGATCTGCCGCCGACGGTAGGTCCTTCGTCCCCCGGCGGGCGCCAGGATCTCGACGTCGAGCGCGACTCGGACGTCCCGATCTCGACCCAGATCTACTGGCAGCTCGCCTATCAGATCGACTCCGGTCGTCTCCAGTCCGGCGAGCGTCTCCTGCCCGTTCGCGAGCTCGGCGCGGCGCTGCGCGTCAATCCCAACACCATCCGAGCCGTCTATCGGCGGCTCGCCGATGCCGGCTACGTGGCGAGCCGCCACGGCGCGGGCACTGTCGTCGCCGATCGACCGCCGAAGCGCCGCCGGCCCGACGAGCTCGAGGCGATCGTCTCGGAGATCCTCCGACGCGGCGCCCAGGCCGGCTTCACGCCCGACGAGGTCGCCTCGGCAACCTACGCGGCGGCCACCGAGCGGAAGCGCCCGGGCGACCGCGTCCGGGTCCTCTTTGCCGAGTGCACCAATGCCGATGCCGGCTACGACGCCGAGCGCCTGAACGCCGAGTTCCTGGGCCGGATCGATGTCGAGGGCACGCTCCTCGACGAGATCCCGGACCGGCTCGAACGGTTCCACTACGACCTCGTCGCCACCACGACGTTCCACGCCGACGAGGCCCAGGCGCTCGTCGGTGGGCGCGCCCCAGTCGTCGCGATGCTCGTCGGCCCCGGGTACGTCGAGCTCGTCCACGAGATTGCGGCGCTCCCGGAGGGCTCGCACGTCGGCGTCGTCTGCGCCTCCGAGCGCGGCGCCGAGAACATCGCCGAGACGCTCCAGATCGCCGGGACACGCGGCGTCGAGATCGTGGCCGCGATCATGGGCGACGACGAGCGGCTCGAGCTCGTCGATCGAACGGCCGACGTGATCCTGATGTCCCGTGAGGCCCTGGCCGCCGGGTACGACAAGCGGCTGCGGGATCCGGAGCTGCGCGTGCGGCAGTGGAGCTACGAGTTCGATCCGGCCGGGATCGAGATCCTGCGACGCGCGATCGATCACGCCGCGGCCGAGCGGGCCGCCGCGGATTCGCGCGGCGAGCGCCGCACGAGAAACGCGATCGCCGCCGGGGCGTGACATCCTTCGCCCGATGCGGGCGATCCCCCTGGCGCGGAGCGCGCGCCGCCGTTTGAAGCTGGATCCGCCGATCCTCGACGCGACGGGAACCCTCGACGCGCGGGACACCGCCGCGGCCCGTCGTGTCGCCGCGCAGGTCAATCGATCTCGGAACGAGGCGTCTGACAGCCGGACTCCGAACGGGCGGCAGGCCAACGGTCGCGCCGGGAACGGCGGCAACGGCCGGCCATCGGCCACAGATGCGCAGACGGCGGCCGCGTCGCGATCCTCGATCGGCGCGGGTGATCTCGTCGCCCTGGCGGCGCTGGATGCGGTGCTGCATCGCTTGGTGGAGGCGGACCTCGAGGCCGGCCGAGCCGATCTCGCCAGGGCGGTCGCGAGCACCGAGGAGGCGGTCGGGGCCGACGCCGCACGCAGCGTGGCGGGCGCCTGGGCCCGCGAGTTCTCACCGGAACGCACGTCCGAGGCGGTCACTGAGCCGGCACCCGCCTCCGACGACGCCGTCGCGGCCGAGCTCCTCGTTCTTGCCGCGCTCAACGACAACCCGGCCGTGGCGCCTCTGCGCGAGCTCGTCGACGATCGATCGCTCCGCGCAGACACGCCCTACGAATCGGTGGTCTCCTCGCTGGAGACGGCCCTCGGCGGGCGGGATGCCGGGCCTTCCGGCGACCGAGGCGCCACCCGAGCGTCGACCGCGCGCCGTCGCAGAGCTGGCGGGCCGCGCGGCCGGGCCGCCAACGCCATCGCCGGATCGGACCTGTCACTCCCGGCGCGGCTGCGCGAGCCGATGCGCAACGCGCCCGGGTCGCTCCAGGCCCAGCTCCGCTGGGTGCGCGAGCACTGGACCCCGCTCCTCGAGGAGGATCCGGCCCTCGCGGAGCGTGTCGCCCTCGCGCTCGATGTCCTCGCCGAGGAAGCGCGCGCCGCCGAGCTGCGCGATGCCGCCGCCCATTTCGGCGGCCCCATCCCGGCCGAGACGCCGGACTACCGCGGCCTCGATGCGGAGCCGGAGGGGTTCTCGGCCGACACCGACTGGATGCCGAGCGTCGTCCTCGTGGCGAAATCGACCTACGTCTGGCTGGAGCAACTCTCGGCCCGGCACGGCCGCTGGATCAGGACGCTCGCCGACGTCCCGGACGATGAGCTGGATCGCCTCGCTGCCCAGGGCATCACCGGGCTCTGGCTCATCGGGCTGTGGCAGCGGAGCCGGGCATCGGCGGAGATCAAACGCCGCCGCGGGGATGCCGACGCCGTCGCCTCGGCCTATTCCATCGACGAGTACCGGATCGCCGACGACCTCGGTGGCGAGCCCGCCTACGACGCGCTTCGCGAGCGGGCGATGGCCCGCGGCATCCGGATGGCCGCGGACATGGTGCCGAACCACATGGGCATCGACTCGACCTGGGTCGTCGAGCACCCGTCGTGGTTCATCGGCCTGCCCGACGCGCCGTACCCGGCGTACACCTTTGATGGTCCGAACCTGTCACCAGATCCCGGCGTCGAGATCACCCTCGAGGACCACTACTGGGACAACAGCGACGCCGCGGTCGTCTTCCGGCGCCGTGACACGGATCCGTCCCGGTCGGACGACGTCCGGTTCATCTACCACGGCAACGACGGCACCTCGTTCCCCTGGAACGACACGGCCCAGCTCGACTACCTCCAGGCCGAGGTCCGCGAGGCCGTCATCCGGACGATCCTCGACGTCGCCCATCGCGCGCCGATCATCCGGTTCGATGCCGCGATGGTCCTCGCCCGGCGCCACATCCGGCGGCTGTGGTACCCGGCGCCGGGCGCGGGCGGGGCGATCCCCTCGCGGGCCGAGCATGCGATGTCCGACGCCGAGTTCAACCGCCGCATGCCGAAGGAGTTCTGGCGCGAGGTCGTGGATCGCGTCGCGGCGGAGGCGCCCGACACGCTGCTCCTGGCCGAAGCGTTCTGGCTCCTCGAGGGCTATTTCGTCCGGACCCTGGGCATGCACCGCGTCTACAACTCGGCGTTCATGCACATGCTCCGCGACGAGGACAACGCGGGCTACCGGCGGGTCATGAAGGACACGCTCGAGTTCGATCCGCGAGTCCTCCAGCGGTTCGTGAACTTCATGACCAACCCCGACGAGCGCCCGGCGGCCGAGCAGTACGGGACTGGCGACAAGGCCTTCGCCGCGGCGACGCTCCTGGCGACGTTGCCGGGCCTGCCGATGCTCGGCCACGGCCAGGTCGAGGGACTCAGGGAGCGCTACGGGCATGAGTTCCGGAAGGCTCGGATCGACGAGCCGACCGACGAGGCCCACCTCGGGCATTGGGAGCGGACGATCGTGCCGCTCCTGCGCCGCCGCGCCGAGTTCTCCGGCGCCGACCGCTTCCATCTCTACGATGCGACCACCGACGACGGCACGGTCATCGAGGACGTCTACGGGTTCTCGAACGCAGCAGTGGGTTCGGCGGACGGGGGCGGCGACCGGCACACCCTCGTCCTCGTCCACCACCGTCATGCCGAGGTCGACGTGACGATCGATCACTCGGCTGCGGCCCGAAAGGCCGGTGGCGGCGGGCGCCTATCCCGGACCCGCCTCGCGGACGATCTGGGGATACCGCGAGACGACCCGGCCGCGACGATTCGGTTCCGCGATGCGCGAACCGGCTGGGAGCAGGTTCGAACCGTCGGCGAGCTGGCGGATCGAGGCCTTCGGATCCACCTCGGACCCTACGAGGCACGCGTGCTCGACATCGTGGTCGCGGGCGCGGCGGCGTCGGCAGCGTCCCAGGGCGCGCCGATCGTCGAGACCTTCGCCGCCCTGGCAGATGAGATTCGCGCCCTGGCGCCGCGGCTGGGCAACACCCGCCTGGTCGCAATCGACGGGCCCGGCGGGTCGGGCAAGAGCATCTTCGCGCGCCGGCTCGCCCAGGCACTCGGCGGCGCGCCGATCGTCCAGACGGACGAGCTCGCCTCGTGGGACAACCCGACGAACTGGTGGCCGAAGCTCGAGTCCGAGGTGCTGGGTCCCCTCGCGCGCGGCCGATCCGCCCACTACGAACCAACGCAATGGGATCCGGCGCAGAAGGTTGCAGCCCGGGTCGTCCCGCCGGCTCCGGTCGTGATCCTCGAGGGCGTGAGCTCCGGTCGCATCGCGGCGACCGATCGGCTCAGCTACACGATCTGGGTCGAGGCACCGGCAGCGACGCGCCTGTCACGCGGCCTGGACCGCGACGGCGCCGCCAGTCGGCCCGACTGGGATCGCTGGATGGCCGGTGAGGCGGCCTTCTACGCGACCGATCCGGTCCGCGGCCGCGCCGATCTCATCGTCGACGGCGACCCAACGCTCCCACATGACCCCGACCGCGCATTCGTCCGCGTGACGTCACCCTAGGCAAATACGGTGAAACGCAACTCGGCACGGCGTCGTGGCCGCCCGGCTTGGTCGATCCCCATTTGCATGTGCACCCTGTAGGGGATACACCTACTCGTGCGGCGCACCACCTACGACGTTCCACCGGTCGATGGAGGGCAGGATGCTGCAAGGACCCCACATTCGGTTGCGGCCGTTTGGCGAGGCGGACCTCGAGGAGCGCTACCGGCACCACGCCGACCTCTCCGAACGAGGTGACTACTTCCCGTTGGGTCTGCGATCCGAGACAGCCATGCGAGCGGACTTTGCCAAGGAGGGCTGGTGGGGGTCGGACAAAGGGCTCCTGGCGGCCGTCGACGCAGACCAGCACCTCGTGGGCTACGTCGACTTCGAACGGGTGGTGGGTGACGTCGACGAAGTCAATCTTGGCTACTACGTCTATCCCGAGTACCGCGGCCGCGGGTATGCCACGGAGGCCCTGCGCCTGTTTGCCCGCTACCTCTTCGCCATCCGCCGCGACATGAACCGGGCGCGGCTCGACATTCACCCCGATAACGCGGCCTCGATCCGCGTTGCCGAGCACTGTGGCTTCACGCTGGAGGGTCGGAGCCGCGAGGGCTGGTTCCACCGCGGCAGCTGGCAGGACACCCTGATCTACGGGCTCCTGCGCAGCGAGCAGGACAAGTTGGGAGGTTGACCTGGCGGCGTGCCGCCGTTGCGACGCACGTCATCGGTCAATCGGGAAGGCACGCACGGGACGCCAAGTTTTCGCCCGTTTATCGCCTCTTCGAACTCGAGCGCAGGCGCACGAACCGGTACCAAGCGTGAATTCCCGCGGCTGCGCGGTGGACCTCAACGGCCAACGAGGATGTGCGGCGGCCGGCCGCGTCCATCGGCGAGATCGGGCGCCTCGAGCGCGACGCGGTCCCACGCGGCGTGGTCGGCGCCGGCCTCGTAGCTCGTCTGCAGGAACTCCAGGATCGCGCGACCGGGATCGGGGCAGGTCGAGATGTCTTCGTCGCGCATGACGAACTCGCCGTATTCGTGGTTGAAGTGGGTGATGATCGGGCCGACCCGTGCGCCTTCGAAGCCCGGCGGTTGCGGGTAGGCGTACGAGTAGAAGGCCGGCCCGAGCTCGGGGCTCAGCGGCCACCAGCCGGCGCTGCTCACCTCGTGGCTGTACGCCTCCCACATGACCCAGTCCGGGCAGTTGGGGACGCCGCCCCGGTGACGCGGCGCTGTCCGGCCCGAGAAGCGAGTGACCGCGAGATCAAAACCGCCCCAGAAGAAGTGGACCGGGCTCGCCTTGCCGATGAACTCGCCGCGGAACTGCGAGAGCAGGCGCTGCGCGTAGGTCAGTCGATGGAACAGCGCCTCGACGTGACCGCGGTCGTAGGTCGCGTGGCGCTCGTCCTCCTCGAACGGGATCGCCTCGGCCACCTCGACGGGATGGGGCCAGATCCGGACGTCGATGTCCATGCCGCGAAGCCCGGCCAACAGCCGCCGGTAGAACGTCGCGACCGACATCGGCTCGAGGTCGAACCCGAAGGTGCGGCCCGCACTGTCGTGCACCGCCAGGCGATGCCCGACGAAATCCAGCTCGATCTCGAACAGCCGCGGGCCGTGCGGCATCGGTCCGGTCGTGAGGCCGCGCGCCGAGACATACAGGGCCACGTGCCACCAGTGGTTCATCGCCGGCGACTTCGTCATCCGGACCTTGCCGACGATCTGGGTCCACATATGGACCGTCGCCAGCGTCTCGCCCCAGCCGCGCCATGGGACCGCCGGCCATGGGCCGTAGGTCTGTGCCGGTCCGACGGTGGTCGTCATCGGCGACAGCATGCCACTCTGGCCCGGAGGTGCCTGCGAGGTCGAAGGTGTTGCGATGCACCCGCGCCCAACCTACCGTCCTCCCATCGTCATCGCAGGGCGTCGCGCGTGAAAGAGATCGGAGGAACCAGATGCTGTCCCGTGTGAGATCCCATCCATTCGAGACCCTGCTGGCGGTGGTCTCCGCGATCCTCATCCTGGTCGGCCGGATCAACAAAGACATCTGGTGGGGCAACTGGGTCTTTATCGCCGGAATCGCCGCGCTCGTGGTCGCAGGTGCCGTGTTCTTCCTGACCCGGAAGTAATCAAAGCCAGGGTCGCAGAGCGCCTTCGGATCGAGTCGCATTCCCGCACGCGTGGCGATGGACACGCAACGTCCAATCTCGATCACGCGTCGTCAGGTGATGCAGCATCCGGGAGCGTCGCGGGCCCGTCGTGTGGTCATCGCGCTGACCTTCATCGTCGGCGGGTGCACATCGACGGCCAGCCCTACGCCAGCCTCGATCTCGGTCGCCACGGCGTCGCCCGCGGCCGCAACCGCGATCCCTACATCACCGAGTCCGAGCCCGTCCGTATCTGAGCCAATCGCGATCTCCACCCGGGGCGCAGTCAACATGGCCGGAGGGTTCCGCTCAGGCGGCCTCTGGGCGATCCGCGGCTCCACGCTGTTCACGTCGACAGACGCCGGAGACTCCTGGGCGCACGGCTCGATCCCCGTGCCGTCATTCGTGGTGGCGGGGCTGGACTTCGTGCTTGACGCATCGCACGCGTGGGCGGTCACATTCGGGCCAGGGACGACCGGCGACACGGGGTCGGCGTCGGATGTCACGCGCTATGTCGTGTCGCGCAGCGTCGACGGCGGTGGGACATGGCGGTCGAACCTGATCGCCGGCAACTACGCTGGCACGAGTGCGTCGATCGCCTTTGCCGACGGCCGGCACGGCTATCTGCTCGCAGCGGCAGAACGGCACAGCTTCGGGACCAGCACGGTCCTGCGGACCTCCGACGGCGGTGCCACATGGTCTGTCGCGGGCTCGAGTCAATGGCTGGGCTCGCTCCTGACCGTCAGCGATGCGTCGACGGTCTGGGCGGGTGGCGAGGAACAGGCCGGCGGCCTGTTCGCCCAACCGATCCTCGCCGTCAGCCGCGACGCCGGCCGGACGTGGCGAGACGTGGTGCTGCCCAACATCGCGGGCACCACCGAGGCGGATTGCGGCTGCTACCTCCCAGCACCGCCACTGTTCGTCGATGCGAGCATCGGGTACGTCACGGTCGTGTCCTCGTTCGGCAACGGCCAGTCCTACACCCGGGTCGACCGGACGACCGATGGCGGTCGCACGTGGGTCGAGGTCACCGATCGCCCTGATGTGGATGCGACGGGACTCGCGGTCCTCGACGCCAACCACTGGTTGATGCCGACGAACAATCTGATCGCGATGGACGCGACGAGCGATGGCGGAGCGTCCTGGGCGACGATCAGTCCAGCCGAAGCGTGGGGCCCGGGGTTCGCCGAGGAGGTTGGCGGCCTCGACGCGACTACGGCTTTCGCGCTTGTCCTTATCCCAGGCCCGGACACCCGACTTTCGGCTCTCCTCCTGACGACCGACGGCGGCCGCACGTGGCAGCAGATCGACGTCGAGTGACGGTCCGATGAACGAAACGCGCGGCGCCGTGCTGATGGCCCTCGTGGCGGCGCTGGTGGCTGCATGCGGTCCGGAGCCAACCCCATCGGGACCACTCATGCCGAGCGTGACCCCGACCGCGACAATCACGGCGCCCCAGCCGAGCCCATCAACCGTCCCCACCGGGGTTAGTGCCTGGTCGGCCGTCGGCCCGGACCTCGGCGGCTGCAGCGTCACGACCGCGGTCGTGCGGCACTTCGGCGAGCTCCTCGCCGTATGTCAGGACTTCGCCAATCTGACGGTCCAGGTCCTGACCTCGACCGACGGCCGAAGCTGGACCCATAACGAGCCGACAGGCCTCCAGCCGCTGGTCGCTGGCCACGTGGTGCTGCTGAACGGCCTTGCGGACAGCAACGACGGGATGCTCGTGCTCGTGGGCGCCGAAGCTTCTGAGGACATCAGCTCGGGAGACGCCGCGGCATGGACCTCGGCAGATGGGCTGCACTGGAACCGCGCGAACTCGATTGCCGCCTTCGGCGATGCCGACCTGCTCGCCGTGACGGCGACCAGAAGCGGTTTCGTGGCTGTCGGGGACGATGGTTTTCCCGGCGGGAACGTCCAGGAGCCCACGCTTCGCGGAGGCGCCGTCTGGCACTCGGCCGATGGCCGCATCTGGGAACGACTTCCTGGCCTCGCATCGTTCGCGCATCGCCAACTCCAGGGCATCGTTGTCACGCCGAGCCGCGATCTCATCTGGGGCGCTGCAGCATTCGACGACGCCGGGATCTGGACGTCCGATGACGGCCGATCCTGGGTGCTCGCAAGCGAGCCAACTGGCGGGACCTGGGGGCAGATCGGACAGGTTCTGCCAACCGACTATGGGTATGTCGCGGTCGGCGCCGCCGCTTCTTCGGGCTCGGGGGTCGGAACGGTTGGGGAAATCTGGACATCGGCCGACGGCCGGGCCTGGGTCCCGGTGCCGATCGGCGGAACCGGCTCGACGATCGGCTTCTGGGGCATCGCCGAAGCGGAAGCCAATCTCGTTGCGATGGCCAACGGCGGGGCGGTCGCGGCCTCGACCGATGGTGGATCGACGTGGATGTGGCTGCCAGCGGATCCGGGACTCTCGGGCATGACGCAGTCGAGGCTCGAGTCGGTCAATGGAAGCGTCGTTGCGTTCGGCAACGTCACTTCGGGCGGCACAGGGGAGGGCCGGATTTGGATCGCGGAGCCAACGCTGGACGTCCCAGGCTACGGTCCTGACCCGGGGTTGAGCGTGCTCGACCCCCAGGTCGTCATCACACCCGCGACTGGCCTTCACGACGGGGAGACGGTCACCGTCTCGGTCACAGGGTTTGGGGCCGGGGGCAAGGTTTGGTTGTCGGAATGCGCCTTGGCCGCAGATGCGACGAGTCTCGGCTGTGGCGATCAGCTTGCCGCCCAGACGTTCCTCGTGACCGGCGATGACCGCGCGGGTTCGACGTCGTTCGTCGTCCACGTGACAGCGTCAGGTCGTCCACTCGGCGGAGCCGAGCAAACCTGCCGAGCCCAATGCGTGCTCGTCGCGACCATCGGCGACAGCTACGCGTTCCAGATCGCTCCGCTCGTGTTCGCACCGTAGGCGCCGTCATCGAGCTCACCTGGTGAGATCGGAGAGCGTTGAGCGAACACGCGTCCGATCAGGACGGGGCAACCGGTGAGAAGCAGGAGGGCGCGGATGAGGTCGTCCCGATGCTGTTCGTCGCGATGACGCGGATGCAGACCTCGGCCGACTGCGGCACGGCGGTCGTGACCTGGAGGGTCGCCGCCTCGGTCATGCCCTTCGTCATCGAGATGTGGCTGGTGAAGGTCGGTGCGCTCGCGGGCCCGGTGCCGACGTCCAGCACAGCGTCGGTCGCGGCGCCCTTCGGATCGATGTAGGCCGACACTGTCCACTGGCCGTTCGCGGCGGGCGCGACCTGGTCGATGCGGACGGTCGGCGCGCCGGGCGGCGGAATCGTCGGCAGGTCGTGCAGGAAGCAGAGTGGCGTCGAGAACGAGGTGCCGACCTCGTTCGTCGCGGTGAACCGGACGCAGATCAAGGGAATGTTCGGGATCTGCCCGGTCGTGATCGTCAGCGGTCCCGCGGCGGTCAGCTGCTGTACCACGGGCAGCTGGGTGTCGAACTGGCGCAGCGTCTCGGGCCCAGGACCGATTTCGAATACGACGTCGGTCGCAGCGCCCTGCGGGTCAACGGAGCCCGTGAACGTCCACTGGCCCTTCGCGGCGGTCCACGTCGTATCCATCTGGACCGCGGGCCGGTCGGCGAACACATCCGAGGTGGGCGACGGGCTCGGTCCGACGCTCGGTGCCACCGCGTCGCAGGCAGCCAGGGCGATCGTCACGGCCACGAGCGCGGCGAGCCTCGCCCGACGGCTCGATCGCGTCAGGGTTCGGGCGGGCTGGGCATGCACCGATGGGAATACCGCTCGAGGGCGCCGGAGGTTCGGCGGCGCAGTCGCCGCGTCGGCACCGGGCGTCAGCTCGCGTCAGCGCCCTGGGGTGACCCAGACCTCGGGGACGTACGAATCCGGCGCTCCGAACGCCCCCACGACGATCGCGCCAGGCCCACCCGGGATGACGGCGTAGAACTCGGCGCCCTCCTGGACCGGGGCGGAGTGCGCCGGTTGCCAGGTGATCCCATCGCGGGAGACCCACGACGTGGCGGTCCCCCGCTGGAGGCCCTGGTCGTCGCCAACCGCGAGCACCTCGTTGCCGACGGCGGTGACATCCGTCATCCAGGCGTAGCCGCCCGAGTGCTGGCGGGACGCCTCGTCCGGCGCGCGCCTCCAGCGCTGCCCGTCAGGCGACGTCCAGGCGACGGCGTTGCGTCGATCGAGGTCCGAGCCGACCGCGACCAGGCCACCGAAGGGCGCGACGGCAACCGAGGGATCGTCGACGCGGGTCCAATGCGCGCCGTCGGTGGATGCCCAGGCGACCGCCCCGGTCGGGTGTTGCACGGATCCCACGACGCCGACCGCCACGAAGCCGCCCTGGACCTTCGCGATCGAGCGGACCTCCGCGTTCGCGAAGGCCACCGGATCGTCGGGCACCGGCTGCCAGGTCGCGCCATCACTCGATGTCCAGAACCGCGCGTGGCGGTCGGAGAGCTCCGGCCCGACGGATCCTCCCGCGACGAAGCCCGTGTCGGTGGCCGCGACGGTGGTCATCCGCTCGGCCACGCCATCCTGGCCGAGCGTCGGCACCGCGTGTCGCTGCCACGCGACGCCGTCGGCGGAGGTCCAGGCGGCGGGCAGCGGCCCCAACCGGCCGACAGCGACGACGCCGCCGCTCGTGCCGGCGACCACCGCGACCGCGAAGCTGAAATCGTCCGAATCGATCGGGTGGAGCGACCAGCTCGAGCCGTCCGCCGATGTCCAGGCCGCGGCCGTCCAGCTCGGCGGTACGTAGCCGACCACCACGAACCCGCCGCCCGGCCGTGGCGTGAGGTCGACGAGGTAGGCCTGACCGGGGATTCGCAGGATCGGGTGCTTGCGCTGGTCGCCCGGGGGCAGCGTCGCGTCGTAGTTGACGGGGCGCTCGACGGACGCCACCCGCCCCCAGTCGATCCCGAGGGTGAGTGGGGGCCCGGCGTTGCACCCGGCCGCGACGATCACCATCGCGACGAGCGCCGCCGCAGGGACCGGGACGGCACCGCGAACCGGCTTCCGGGCCAAGGCGCGGCGGATCATCGCGCCGGCGGCGGCTCCGCCTCGGCGAGGGCCCGTCGAAGCAGCGGCAGCGGCAGCTCGCCGCGGCCGATGACCGATTCGAGATGAGCGTGGTACTCGAATCCGGGGGTCTCGCCGTAGCCACCGATGACCGCCTGGGTCCCGACGGCCTCGGCGCCGCGCGGGTCGCCGGAGACCGCCGCGGCGCGGCGGCGCGATTCGAGCTCGATCTCCCACATGACCATCCCGCCGATGAAGTAGGTCGACAGCTGGGTCGAGGAGAGGCGGGCACGGTCGAACTTGCCGCGGGCCTCGGCGTCCTCTTGCCAGGCCCCGTCGACCATCATCGCGACGGCCTCGTCGCGGGTCATGCCCAGGGTGTGGATCCGGACATCGATGATCGCGTTCACGATCCCCCGCAGGTAGTACTTCCAATGCGCCAGCCACAGCGCGGGATCGTCGGTATCGAAGCCCCGGTCGAGCATCACGTGGGTCACGTACACCGCCCAGCCCTCGGCGAAGACCCCGTCGCCGTAGACCGACCGGACGATCGATGGCGCACGGTTGCCGTAGACGCCCTGGAGGTAGTGGCCAGGCACGGCCTCGTGGATCGTCAACAGCGTGAGCTGCCTGCGGTGGTGCTCGCGGAGCATCGATTCGACCCGATCGTCGGGCCAGTCCTCGCCCGGCGGCGTGATCGAGAAGAACGCCTTCTGGCCCTTGTCGAACGGTCCCGGTGAATGGAGCATCGCGCCGCCGAAGTTGCGCAGGAAGCGCGGCGTCCACTGGATCTCGAGTGGCTCCTCGGCCAGGCCGATGACGCCGCGCTCGCGGCAGAACGCCTCGATCCGCCCGAGCTCGGCGCGGCAGACGTCGAGGAGATCCGCGGCCGGCGGATGATCCTGCGAGATCGCGCCCATGACCTCGCCGACAACTTCATCGCCCGATGCCGGCATCTCGCGGTCGCCGCACCAGGCCGGCCACAGCTCGCGAGCGAGCCGGACCATCTCGGCGCGGACAAGCGGGTACTGCGCCTCGGCGGCTTCGAGGACCCGCTCCGGGGTCATCGTCTCGTCGCTGAACGCGTGGGTCAGCCGTTCGGCAAAGCGCTCCTGCCCGAGCCGGCCCTCGCCCTCGGCCGTCGGGAGGACCTCGTGGCGGAGGTGCTTCCGGAGGTCGTCGACCGCGGCACGGGCGGCAGCCGCCGCCGCGTCGAGGCGCGGCCCCAGCCCTGCCACCTCCGGGTCGCCCGCGTTGGCGCCGGCGAGGGCGATGCCCTGGTCGATCAGGTCGTCGATGCCCGCCAGGTTCAGGAGCGCGATGTCGGCGTGGAAGCGCGAGACGGGCACGCCCGCGTCCGCACTCCCGAGGCGCTCCTTCGCGGCGGCGACGACGGCGGGCATGCCTTCGAGCCGGCCGGCGAACGAGGCGAGCCGCGCGGCCGGCGGCGCGAACTCGCGCGAGAGCAGCGTGAAGAGCCCGTCGCCGAGGCGGTAGACCCATGTCATCGGGTCCCAGGCATCCGCGGCGAATCGCGCGTCGTACCGCCGGTCGCCGAGCTCCAGGAGCAGCCGGTCACGATCGATCGCATCGTCCGGCGAGAGCTCTCCCGCGGGAATGGCTTCGAGGCGGGCCGTCCAGCAATCGACGAAGGCGAGCCGTTCGGCGATGCCGGCGCTCGACCAGTCGGGCCAGCGGGCGTCGTGATCGTGGACCCCGGCGTTCGTCGCCTCGAGCGGATCGAGGCGGAACGACTCGGCGATGAACTCCCGAGCGATCGGATCGAGGGATGTGCGCGCAGCCATGCCGCAGGGGGCCTCCGTTGCCGCGGTGGAACGCCCCGAGTCTAGCGACGGGGCTCATGTAGCATCCCCGCCGTGGTCGATCGGTGGGTCCAGCCCGTCACGCTCCAGGGGCGCATCGTGCGTCTCGAGCCGCTGTCCGAGGCGCACCTGGCTGGCCTGGCCGAGGTGGCTTTCGACCCGTCGATCTGGCGCTGGACCACCTCCCAGCCGCACGACCTGGCATCGCTCCGGGAGTGGCTGGAGGCCGCACTCGTGGGCCGCGCGGCCGGGACCGAGGAGCCATTCGCGACCGTCGAGCAGGCCTCGGGCCGGCCGATCGGCAGCACCCGCTTCATGTCGATCGTCCCGGAGCATCGCCGGCTCGAGATCGGCTGGACCTGGGTCGCGCCGGCGTGGCAGCGCTCGGGCGCGAACCGCGAGGCGAAGCTCCTCCAGATGCGCCACGCGTTCGAGGTCCTCGGGGCGAATCGGGTCGAGTTCAAGACCGATTCGCTGAACGAGAAGGCCAATCCCGCGCTGCTCGCCGTCGGGGCGACCTTTGAGGGCACGTTCCGGAACCATATGATCATGCCGGGGGGACGGCTCCGGCACTCGAACTACTACAGCGTCACCGCCGAGGAATGGCCGCGAGTGCGGGAGGCGCTGGAACGGAGCCTTGAGCCGCACCTCGCGAATGCCTCGGGACCCTCGCCCGCGCCGTCACCGCCAGGCGGCCGCCGTTCGTGACCGCCGAGCGGCGCATCCGGGCGATCGACTACCACACCGGCGGCGAGCCCTTCCGGATCCTCCTCGATGGCGCGCCGGAGCTGGAGGGCCGGACGGTCCTGGAGCGACGCCGCTGGGCGCGCGATCACGTGGACGACGTCCGCCACCTGGTCATCGACGAGCCCCGCGGCCATGCCGACATGTACGGCGCCTACGTCACGCCACCGAACGACGACGGGGCCGACTTCGGCGTCGTGTTCTTCCACAACGAGGGCTACTCGACGGCCTGTGGCCACGGCATCATCGCGGTCGTCACGTGGGCGATCGAGTCCGGGCGGGTGCCGGCGACCGGCAGCGAGACCGCGGTCACGATCGACGTCCCGTCGGGCCGCCTCGCCTGCCTCGCGCGCCGCGACGAGGCGAGCGGCAACGTGGCGAGCGTGACCTTCCGGAACGTCCCGTCCTACGTGCTCGCGACCGGCGTCGAGATCGCGACGTCGCGCGGTCCGGTTCCGGTGGACGTGTCCTTCGGTGGCGCGTTCTACGGCTCGGTCGACGTCCGGGCCTTGGGGCTCGATGTCTCGCGGGCGAGCCTGCCCGCGCTGATCGCCCTCCAGCGCGAGCTCCGCCCGGCCCTCGACGCAGCGCTCGACCCAACCCATCCCGAGGAGCCGGAGCTCCGGGAGATCTACGGGATCATCGACTGGCAGCCCGAGCCGTCCGAGCCCGACACCGGCGCGACGCTCGTCCAGCGCAACGTGACGGTCTTCGCCGACGGCGAGGTCGATCGGTCGCCCTGCGGAAGCGGGACATCGGCGCGGCTCGCCCTCCTCGAGGCCTCGGGCGAGCTGCCACGCGGCGCGGTCCTCCGGCATCGGTCGATCGTCGATTCCGTCTTCGAGGCCCGGGTCGTCGGCGACGGCCCGATGGTCGGCGGCCATCGGTCGGTCATCACCGAGGTGACGGGCTCCGCGTTCCGGACCGGCACCCACGAGTTCATGCTCGACCCGCGCGACCCGCTCGGCACGGGCTTCCTGCTCCGGTAGGCATCTGCGATCATCGTCCGGTCGGGCGGGCCCCGGCCTTCGCGAAGGAGCTGCTCGTGATCGATCTGCTCGTCAAGGTCCTGATCAACGCGATCGGCGTGTACGTCGCGGTGCTCGTCGTGCCGCAGATCTCGTTTCCCGCGGCCGACCACCTGACCAAGCTCGAGGGCGACTGGTGGAAGGTCATCGGAGTCGCCGTGATCCTGGCGATCATCAACACCTACCTGAAGCCGATCCTCAAGGCCCTCTCCTTCCCGATCACCCTCCTGACGATCGGCCTCTTCGCGTTCATCCTGAACGCTCTGCTGCTGCTCCTCGTCGCGTTCCTGTCGGACCTGCTCCACCTCGGGTTCAAGATCGGGACGTTCCCGCCATCGCTGAACGCCGACGCGTTCATCGGGGCGCTGCTCGGATCGATCGTGATCAGTATCGTCGCCGTGGCCCTGGGGCTGCTCAATCAGGGACGGCGGATCATCACGTAGGCCCGCTCGACAGCGTGATGGAGGGCCTCGACGCGCCGCTGCGCGAGGCCGCGCGGCGGTTCGGGACGCCGCTCTACGCGACCGACGTGGCGACGCTGAGGGCCGCGGCTGCCGCCGTCCGCGACGCCTTCCCGGACCCGTGGATCCGGAGCTTCTCGGTCAAGGCGAACGACGTCGGGCCGATCGTGGCGGAGATCGGAACGCTCGGCTTCGATGCCAACGTCGTCTCGGCCGGCGAATGGGCCGTTGCGCGGCGGGCCGGCTTCCCGAACGCGCGGATCACCTTCGAGGGGATCGGCAAGACCGACACCGAACTGCGGGCCGCGGTCCGCGCCGCGGTTGCCGGCGAGCCGCTCCGCTGGCTCGCTGTCGAATCGCTCGACGAGGTGGCGGTGCTCGTCCGGCTCGGCCGGCGGTCGCGGCTGTCCGTCGCGAGGCCACTCGAGCTGCTGTTCCGGTTGAACCCGGACGTCGCCCCGGAGACAATGGAGGGCCTCGCGGTCGGCTCGCCTGGCTCGAAGTTCGGCATGACGGCGGACGAGCTCAGCGAGGCCGTCGCGCTTGCAAACGCGGTCCCGGGGCTCGTGGTCCGCGGGGTCCATCTCCACGTCGGCTCGCAGCTCCGGGCGGTCGACGCGTGGCGCGACGCAGCTCGGCGCGGCCTGGCCGTCGTCGCGCTCCTGGGCGGCTCGTTGCCGCGCTTCGACACGCTGGATGTCGGGGGTGGTTTCCCGGTCCTGTCCCCGAGCGACCCGGCCCCTGATCCGGCGCGATTCGCGCGGGAGCTGCCGGCCCTCCTCGAGGCCATCCCGGCCGACCGGCGGCCGTTGCGGCTCGCGATCGAGCCTGGGCGGGTACTCATCGCCCGCGCCGGCGTCCTGGTCGCAAGGGTTCTCCACGTTCGGGACCGGGGCGGGCGCCAGGTCGTGCTCGACGCCGGGATGACGGAGCTCATCCGGCCCGCCCTGTACGGCGCCCACCACGACGTGATCGCGCTGACGTCCCTCGGTCGTCCGGTCGATCCGGGCGCCTCAGGCGGATCGGCGGAGCGGCAGGCCGATAACGAGCCGGCCCGGGTTGAAGGCCCGATCTGCGAATCGACCGACCACCTGGGCGAGCACCACCTCCCGCCGCTTCGCCGTGGCGACCTCGTCGCCATCGCCGACGCAGGCGCCTACGGGGCGTCGCTGTCGTCGACCTACAACGGCCGCCCGCGACCGCCGCAGGTCTTCATCGAGGCGGGCGGCACGCTGCGGCTCGCGCGGCCGCGAGGCCGCATCGCTGCCCTCGGCTGAGGCGACGTCGGACGAGGCGCGGTCGCCCGCTACACTTTTCGGCATGGGTGCGGTCGACACGATGGAAGTGTTCTTCGAGAAGCTCAACGACGGCGATCGGACGGGCGCGGTCGCGCTCATGGACGACCGCGTCGAGATGCGGATCCACGTCGGCGACAACGCCCGCACGCTCCGGGGCGTCGAGCAGGTCGGCGGCTGGTTCCTCCGCGCCGAGCCCGGGCTGAAGATGATCCCGGGCGAGGTCCGTGACCTCGGCATCACCTACCAGGCCGACATCCTCACGGTCCGGCCGGGGGCGGACAGCCAGCACCTCGACGCCTCGTTCCGGGTCGAGGCCGGCAAGATCACGAGCATCAACCTCGCGCCTCGGTAGCGCGGGCGCGCTATGGCGAGCTGCCCGGTAGCTCGCTCGGGGTCGCGACCGGGATGATCACCGGTTCGCCGACCGTCAGGACGTCGGGATTCGGGATCGTGTCGCGGTTCGCGGCAATGAGGTTCGCGAGCGGGACGTTGAACCGCTTCGCGATCTTGGACATCGTGTCGCCGGTCTGGACGAGATAGATCGTCGGGGTCGCCGCCGGAAGGGCGGTCGGCTCGACCGGGATGCTCGCTCCGGCCGAGCCCCCGACGCTCGGTGTCGGCGAAGCGCCGGCCTGCGGCCCACCGAACCCGAGGAACGAGGGCAGGAAGAACAGGGCCGCGCCAGCGAGCAGCAGCGCGATCAGGGCCACGAGCAGGGGCGGCAGGACCATCGCGGTCAGGCCGCGGGATCGCAGCGTCGGATACGCCTCGAGGCGGCGAGGTCGCTCCCATGACGGCCCCCAGGCCTCGCGCTCCCGGGCATCCTCGTCCGCGCCACCGATGCGTTCGTGCTCGCGGCGACGGGCCCGCGGCGGCAGGTCCTCCAGCGAGGCCGCGTCGTAACCGGCATCGGCCGCCGCGATGCCGGCGGCGCTGGCAGCCGCGGCTGCTCCCGCGGCTGCGCCACCCGCCCCGCGGGCCTGCGGCCGCCGCTCGACCTCGTCATCCCAGGCATCGCGCTCCTCCCAGTCCGGCGCGGCAGGAAGGGGAGCGTCCTGGTGCGATGCCAGGCGATCGGCGAAGCTGCCGGACAGGCCACCCGCCGCGGCAGCCCCGGCAGCCCCTGCCCCGGCCGCCCCGGCCAGACCCGCGGCTCCCGCCAGGCCCGCCGCTTCTGCTGCCCCAGCGCCCCCTGCGGTCCCGCCCGCGGCGCCACCGCCGGACGTTCCGGCGTCCGCGGCCGAGGGACCCGGCGCTCCCGCGGCCGGCGTGGCGCCCGCCCACGGCGGTGGCGCCGCCCAGGTGTGCGGCCCGGTTCGGCGGGGCGGTCGATCGGGGACGAGCGGCGGGAGGTCGGCGTCATCACCCTCGTCGATCGGCGTTTCGCGCGGTCTCGCACGGGCGGCCTCGCGGCGGGCCCAGTCCTGGAAGGTCGGGCAGACCGGGAACGCCGACGAGAGGCAGTAGGCCTCCTGGTGGGCGAGCGCTCGCGGGGCCGGCTGCGCCTCGGCATAGCAGCGGTGCCGGTGGTCGGGGCTCGTCGCGCGCTCATCGCGATCGTCATCGAAAGCGACGAACGGGCAGGCCTGCGCGCCATCGACGATGGGGAGCCCTCGCTCGGTCATCGACGCGATCATACCCGGCGGTCGCGCCTCGTTGGACGCTCAGGCTGACCGGGCGACCCTCGGGTGCTTGCGTCTCGGCGCATGCGTGAGCTGCTCGGCCACGAACCGAAGGTCGCGGACGAACGCGCGCCGGGCGGCCTCGCGCTCAGGCCCGGCCCGCAGGATCGAGGACGGATGGACCGTCGCAACGACGAGCGGCGCAAGGTCCGAGTCGAGCGGCCGGCCACGCTCGCGGAGGACGGAGATCGGGCGGTCGAGCAGCGCCTGGGCGGCCGTCGCACCGAGGAGGACCAGCACGGTCGGCTGCACGAGCTCCAGCTCCGCCTCGACCCACGGCAGGCACGCCCCGATCTCGGCCCGGTTGGGCCGTTCGTGGAGCCGGCGCTTGCTGCCGAGCGCCGGGCGCCACTTGAAGTGCTTCACGACGTTGGTCAGGAACGTCCGCTCGCGATCGAGACCGGCCTCGAGCATCGCCTCGGCCAGGACTCGGCCGGCCGGGCCGACGAACGGCCGACCGTCGCGGTCCTCCTGATCGCCCGGCTGCTCGCCGACGAGCATGAGCTCGGCCGGCACGGGCCCGGCGCCAAAGACCGTCTGCGTGGCCCGTTGCCACAAGTCGCACGCTCGGCAGCCGGCCGCGGCAGCCTGCACGGCGTCGAACGCGAGACCGGCCGCGGCCGCGTCGCGCGCGACCTCGGGCAGCTCTCCGACGGGGGACGTTCGAAGTTCCGCCCGGAGGTCGGCGACCCGCGTCATGGCGAACCCCTCGACATCGCCAAAGCCTCGCCCGATTGAGGGCGTGGGCGGGTCAGCCAGCCGGTCGATCAGGTGGCAGCGACCTTGCGATCGCCGGAATCAACCCGGGCGTCACCATCGAGCTGGACGAGCGGACGCGTCGGGAGATGCAGCCAGTCGTCGATGCGCCAGCACAGAACCGGGCCGATCGCGGCGAAATAGGCATACGTCGACCAGTAGCCCATGAAGAGCGTGACGAGGTAGACGAGCGTCCCCGCGAGGATCACGCCGTCGAGGGACTTCGACCACCGGAGGGTGAGGACGGCGGTGATGACCCCGAGCGCAAGCCGGAGCGAGTTCAGGAGTTCCCGCGGGGCGCCGCGATGGATCACGCTCTCGTAGAGCTCCCCGAAGGACCAGTACGTCACGTCGTGGATCTTGTCGGCCATGTCGAGGCTCTTGAGGAAGCTCGAGACGCCCCAGATGAACAGGACCGGAAACCAGAACACGACCGATGCGGCGAGGAACGCCACGATCGCACCCCAGCCCGCCCAGAGGAAGAACGCCGGGACCCATGCCGCGGCGTAGGGCTTGAAGGCAACCGTCGCCGCGAGCAGCACCGCCCCCAGTGCGGGCCGGCGGCGCGCGACGATGAACGTCGCCAGGAGCAGGACGCCCGCGCTCGTGTCGTTCGACCCGTCGCCGCTGGTGGCTACCAGGGTGGGGCCGATCGCATAGATCGCGAGACCGAGGAGCTTGCCTCGAATGGCGAGGCCAGCCAGGACGAGGCACGCGCCGAGGAGCTCCATCCGCCAGGCGTCGTTCTGGACCGGCGCGTACCACAGGAGCGCCAGTGGCCCGTACGCGTACGGCGCGCCCTCCGGCCGCGACACCGTGTACCCCACGCCATACGGGTTCTCTCCCAGCAGGACGTGCCGGATCGCCGAGGCCACGACATCGAGGACGTCCGAGCCGAAGTGCGTACGGATCGAGGCTCGCAATCCGACCCCGACGACGAGGAGGACCACGATGGCCAGGGGCGCGACGCGCCACCTCGTTGCGACGATGAGCACGGCCGCGACGGCCGCCGCTGCGGCAAGGGTCTCCCCACCGGGCCGCGTCCCCGTTGGGATGAGCAGGACGATCGCCACGACGAGGGCGATCCAGACCGGCTGATCGATCTCGCCCGCCAGCGGGACAGGGCGGCGGAACCACCGCCTCGGCTCGTCAGGCTCCATGCGCCCGGCATCGTAGGCGTTTGACAGCCTCCGCGGACGTCCGGAGACTCAACGAACCATCCCGCGGTCCGAGAATTCGGCCATCGTCATCCGTTCGAAGGAGCCCCTGATGTCGCTGCCCCAGATCATCGCTCGGATCCTCGCCCCGACCGTCGTCGCCCGCGCGCATTGCGACCTGCCGTGCGGCATCTACGACCCCGAGCAGGCGCGGATCGAAGCCGAGTCCTGCTATCGCATGGTCGAGAAGTACGCTGCCAGCGAGGATCCGATCTTCCGCAACCGCTGCATCCACAACAAGGAGGAGCGCGCGGAGCTCGTGAAGCACCACCTCGACGTGCTCTGGCACGACTACTTCAAGCCCGAGCACCTCGAGAAGGTCCCGAACCTGCACGACCTCTTCTGGCAGGCCACCAAGCAGGTCTCGAAGGTCAAGGCGTCGGTGGATCTCGCCGATGCCAAGCGCCTCCTCGAGCTCATCGACCAGGTCGACGCCGCCTGGAAGGTGACCGGCGGTCCCGAAAAGACCCGCGTGGCCGGCCGGCCCGCCTGACCCGCTGATCCGGCTTCGGCCGGCGTCGTCCGGGTATAGCTGAGGTGCGGCCGCTGCGCGCGCGGAATCGGGGGCCGTGGCGGGTCCGCGTCGAGGAGGCGTCGATGGTCCCGGCGATCGAGCCGGGCGACTGGCTGCTGGTCGACCCGACGACGTCGCGCTGGCCCCGCCGCGGCAGCGTCGTCGTGTTCAGGGAGCCCGAGAGCGGCGTGCTCGCCGTCAAGCGCATCGAGGCGCGGCCCGGCGATCGAGTCTCGTTCGCGGGTGGGTATCTCGTCATGGCCCCGGACGAAGCGTGGCTCACGGCCGATGCGTCCACCGCGGCGACGGCCGACGCCGGCTATGGGCCGGCGATCGATTCGAACCGCTTCGGACCCGTGGCGCTGGAGCACCTCGTGGGCCGGGTCTGGCTGCGCTACGCGCCGATCCGCCGCCTCGGCCGGATCCCGCCTCGGGTGAGCTGACGTGGGCACGCCGCAAACGGCCGATATCTGCACGCGAGCCCTCCGGGGCGCTCGACCCGAGACGCTCGTCGAGGGCTTCGCCGCCCAGGTCGCGTATCTCGCGGAACATGGGCCGATCGACGCGCGGGACGAGATGCTCGATCTCGCCGCCCTCGTCGACTGTGCTCGCCGGCTCGGGCGCGATGCGAACGAGCTGCTCGGTCCGGTGGCCGCCGCCGGACCGGCGTGGCTGGCGGAGCTGTTCGAGACGTTCTCGCGACGCGAGGTGACACTCGCAGCGTTCGGCTGGTCGGTCGTCGAGGAAGCCGATGGTCCGGCGTATCGGTTCGCGTGGCCGAGGTGGACGCCTCGGCCACGCCCGCAGCGCGAGGCGCCGCGGGGCTGAGCGCGCCTATCCTCGGATCCATGGATCACCCGGACCTCGACGAAGCGCTGCCGCCCGCTCCGACGCCGTGGGCCTCGAGCTCGATGCCCTTGCCCCGAGACGAGCCGCCGTTCCACATGACCGAGATGATCGACGCCGAGCCCGGCGTCGCGATCCGGATCCTCGACCGCCTCGCGGTCGCAGGTTCCGCACGGCGGCTCGCAACGGCCATACGTGACACCGCGCGAGCCGGCCAGCCCATCCTCGTCGTCGGCTGCGGGACCAGCGAGCACGCCGCCCAGGCCGTCGTCGAGATCCTGCGCGAGGCCATGCGAGAGGCGGGCCTCCCGGCGGCCCCGGGGGTGAGCGGCGGCCCGATTCCCATCCAGGCATTCGAGGCCTCGCTCGTGCCGGGTCTCGCCGGAGCGGGCTCGCTCGTCATCGGCGTCAGCCACGAGGGCGGGACGGCCGCGACGAACCGGGCCCTCGCGGCCGCGCGCGCCGGGGGCGCCACGACCGTCCTGATCACCGCGAGTGCCGAATCCCCGGGCGCAGGCCTGGCGGACCTGGTGCTGGAGACGGTCGAGGTCGACCAGAGCTGGTGCCACACCGTGGGGTACCTCTCCCCGATCGTGTCGGCGAGTGCCGTCGCGGCCGAGCTGACGGCGACGACGCTCGACGCCGTGGCGGTCCGTTTCGCGATCGCGGCCGGCCTCCAGCCCGCCGCAGTCGCGGCCGCCGAGGCCCTCGCGGCGAATCTCGCGCCGCTGGAGCGGATCGTGGTCATCGGCAGCGGCGCAGATCGCGTCGCAGCCCGGGAGCTCGTGCTCAAGATCGAGGAGGGCAGCCACATCCCCGCGGCGATGCGTGACCTCGAGACGCTGCTCCACGGCCACCTGGCCGGGATCGATGAACACACAGGCGTGATCGCGGTCCTCGCGACGCGCGACGGTCGCGGGCCACGGATCGCGCGGACCCGCCAGGCGCTGGCGGCGGTTCGCGAGCTCGGGGCTCCGGCGGGGGCGATCCTGACCGCGGATGCCGCCGGCGCGGTGCCCGCGGCGCTCACCCCAGCCGGTCGGATCGTCGTGGGTGAGGCCCCGACGCTCGGCCCGGCCGCCGCGGCGCTGCTCTCGACGGCCGTGCCGCTGCAGCTGCTCACCGAGCGGCTCGCGCGGGTCCGCGGCGTGAACCCCGACCCGATCCGGCGCGACGACCCGCGCTATCTCGCCGCCGCGGCCGCGGCCGACTCGGAGGCCTGACCCCGGGAGTTCCCCCGCGCTCGTGAAACGGCGCCCGCGACTCAGACCTTGCCGATGAGCTCCCGGCCGAGCAGCTCGATCATGTCGAGATCCCAGGGCAGGAAGTCCTGGAGCATGAGCCGTTCCATCCCGGCATCGGCGTAGCGGCGGACCATCGCCCGGGCCTCGTCGGGATTCCCGACGATCCAGCGCTTCCGACGGCCGGCGAGCCAGTCGCCGGCGCCGGCCTCGGGCAGGGCGAACGTTTTGAGCATCGCGCTCGTCCGCGCCCTGAGGCCCGCCTCGTCGGCAGCCACCATCACGCCCACCATCGCCGAGCGGACGAGGCTCTTCGGGTCGCGCCCCACCGCCTGACAGGCGGCGTCGAGCTGGGCCGTCTTGTCCGCCGCGACCTCGGGCCCCGACGACGTGAGATTGAACTCGTCGGCATGGGTCGCGGCGATCCGGAAGCCGCGCGGCGAGCCATCGCCACCGGTCAGGATCCATGGCCGGGCCCGGCCGTGCTCACGGGGCCGTCCGGGCCGATCGACCGCCCGCGGCCGCAGGCGCGCGTCAGCGACCGAGATCTGCTTGCCCGTGTACGACCAGCCATCGTCCTCGGTCAGGAGCCCGTGCAGGATCGCGAGCTCGTCCTCGACGAGGTCAGCGCGCTCGCCGATTGGCGGGAACGGCAGCCCGAGCCGGCTGTGATCCTCCTCGTTCCAGCCCGCGCCCACGCCGATCTCGATCCGCCCACCGCTCATCTGGTCGACCGTGGTCACGACCTTCACGAAGTTGCCCGGATGGCGGAACGTGACCGGGCTGACCAGCGTGCCCAGCCCGATCGTCTTCGTCTCGCGAGCCAGGCCGGCGAGGACTGCCCACGCATCCGTCGCGGGTCCGTCGGCGTCGCCGGGGAAGTTCGCGTAGTGGTCGCTGCGGAAGAACGTCTCGAAGCCGACCTCCTCGGCCAGGCGAGCCGCGGCAAGCTGGTCCTCGTAGGTCATGCCCTGCTGGGGCTCGAGCATCAGCGCGAAGCGCATCGATCCCTCCCGGTCAGTCGTTCGATCCTTGCGGTTGACAGCATCATTCCGGTCCGTAGAATAGTTCTGGTAATGACAACTATTCGCTCGACCGCGTCCTCGGCCGGGGCTTCCGCGTCGTCCGCCGATCGCGAGGCCCTGACAGCGTCGATCATCGCGCAGTTCCGCGTCGCGCTCCGGGAGCTGCGGTGCATGAGCGGCGACAAGATGCGCCGGACCGAGGTCAGCTTCACCCAGACCCATATCCTCTCGATGCTCGACCGCCACGGCGAGATGCCGATGAGCCGCCTCGCCGAGATGCTCGACGTGTCGCTCTCGAACGCCTCCGGCGTCGTCGATCGCCTCGAGGATCGGGGCTTCGTCGAGCGCCTCCGGGTGCCGGACGACCGACGCGTCGTGCTCGTCCGGGTGACGGACAGCGGTCGGGCCGCCCTGGTCCGCGCGGAAGTCCTCAAGGACGACCTCATCGGCGCCATCCTGGCCCGCCTCGACGATCGCCGCCTCGGGCGGCTCGCCGCGGCCCTCAACGACGTTCGCCTCTCTGCGACCGAGGTGTTCGCGAGCGACCCCGACCTGGGCCGCCACGAGCACGTCCACGACCTGCCCACCCGCCCAGCCAACCGCGAGCCCATCGAGGCCCCGGCGACCTCCGCCTGAGCCCGACGACCATCCGAGGAAGGACAGACAGCCCGATGGAATCCATGCCCGTCGCAACGCGCGACGCCGAGACGCCGAACACCCCGTCCGTCGCCGACGATCCGGCGCTCGCGCTGAGCCGCCGCACCAAGTTCGAGATCCTGTTCGCGATCCTGCTGGGGCTGTTCCTCGGCGCCCTCGACCAGACGATCGTCGGCCCGGTCCTGCCGCGGATCGTGACGGAGCTCCACGGCGCCGATCTCTACACCTGGGTCGTCACGATCTTCCTGCTGACGAGCACCGTGTCGGTGCCGATCTACGGCAAGCTGTCCGACCTCTACGGTCGGAAGCCGCTCCTGACGTTCGGGATCGCCCTGTTCCTCGTTGGCTCGGCCCTGTCCGGCCTCAGCCAGGAGATGTGGCAGCTGATCCTGTTCCGAGGCATCCAGGGCGTCGGCGCCGGGTCGATCTTCCCGATCGCGCTGGCCGTCATCGGCGATATGTTCACCCCGGCCGAGCGTGGCAAGTACCAGGGCCTCTTCGGAGCGGTCTTCGGGATCGCGTTCCTCGTCGGGCCGTTCGTGGGTGGCTACCTGACCGACCACCTCTCGTGGCACTGGATCTTCTACGTCAACCTGCCGATCGGGATCGTCGCCCTCGTCATCATCCAGCGCCTCCTGCCGAACGTCCGCGGCCACGCCAAGCAGGTCCGGATCGACTACCTCGGGGTGGCAACCCTCGTCGCCGGCCTCGTCCCGATCCTCATCGGCCTGACCCTCGCCGAGACCGATGGCCTGACCGACCCGATCGTGCTGGCATGGATCGTCGGCGGGCTCGTCTTCCTCGGGGCCTTCGTGTTCGTCGAGCAGCGCGCGGCGGAGCCGATCATCCCGCTCCACCTGTTCCGCAACCGGACGTTCAGCGCGTCGATGATCGCGATCTTCTTCGCGACCTTCGGGTTCGGGGCGGCGATCATCTTCCTGCCCCTGTACTTCCAGGTCGTCGAGCATGCGAGCGCGACGGAGTCGGGCTACCGATTGCTGCCGTTCCTGTTCGGCCTGATCCTCGCGTCGATCGCGTCGGGCCAGATCGTGAGCCGGACCGGTCGCTACAAGCCGATCCTCGTCGCGGGCCTCGTGCTGCTCGTCGTGGGCATGGCGCTCATGACCCAGCTGCGGCTCGGCACGGATGACCTCACCCTGGCGGCGTGGATGTTCATTGCCGGCCTCGGCGTGGGCCCGACCTTCGCCGTCTTCACGATTGTCGTGCAGAACTCGGTCGACTTCCACGAGCTCGGCACCGCGACCAGCGACCTGACGCTGTTCCGGCAGATCGGGACGACGGTCGGGATCACCGTGGCGTTCACCCTCTTCCGGAACAACCTGACGTGGGGGCTGCTCCACGACCAGATCGTCGCGGCCGGCGCTCCGGCGGCGGCGGTCCCGACCGTCGCTCCCGCGGGCTTCGACCCGGGCGCGCTCACCTCAGTCGGCGGCGCGAATCCGCTGGCATTCCTGAGCCAGCTCCCGGCGGAGCTCCAGGCGTCATTCGTCAATGGCTTCCACAGCGCCTTCACCATCGCGATCGCGGACAGCATCTGGCTGGGCGTGGCCGCGGGCGTCGTGGCGGTCCTCGCCTCCTTCGCCCTCCACGAGATCCCGCTCCGTCGGACGATGGGCCCGCAGGCCGCTCGCATGGCCGAGGCCCGCCGCGACATGCAGGCGCCGGCAACGGACTAGCTCAGGGCCCGTTCGCCCGGCCGCGGCTAGGATCGCGGCGTGATGACCGCACGCCGTGATCCTGCCGTCGCGCCGATCCCGCACGGGCTGACCGCGATCGGCGCTGCCGGGGCGGCGTTCCGAACGGCCGTGCAGGTAGGCGAGCTGCCTCCCGGCGCGCTGCGCCGCGTGACCTTCGGCGAGCTGGACGTCCTGCTCGCCCACACCTCGGAGGGCATCGCGGCGGTCGACGATCGCTGTCCCCACATGGCGGCGCCGCTGTCGCTCGGCACGCTCGAGGGCTGCCTCGTGGCGTGCCCGCTCCACAACGGTCGGTTCGACCTCGCCAGTGGCGATGTCGAGCGGATGCCCACGACCGGCGGGCTGATGCCGGACGGGACCTATGTCCCACCGTGGACGCCCGAGGGCAAGGAGCCGAAGCTCGATCCGCCGGGCGTGAAGGCCGAGGCTCGCAAGCTGACGCGGATCAAGCGGTTCCGGTACTACCCGGTGCGGGTCACGGACTCGATGATCGAGGTGGCCGTCCCGTCGGAGGCCGCAGACCCGCTGGCGGCGAAGCCACCCGAGACGGACCACCCGCCGGAGCGCTGAGCGCTCATTCCTGGGGCCGCGTTCCCTCCGCGGCGCGCCGCCGCGAGCCCTCCTTCACGATCCGTACGACTTCGGCGGGGTCGTCCGTGACCGACATCAGGTCAAGGTCGCCCGGCGAGATCATGCCCTCGGCCTGGAGCTTGGCCTTGATCCAGGCGAGCAGTCCGCCGTAGAACTCGCTGCCGACCAGGACCACCGGGAAATGCCGGATCTTGCCGGTCTGGATGAGGGTCAGGCTCTCGAAGAGCTCGTCCATCGTCCCGAAGCCGCCCGGCAGGATGACGAACCCGTCGGCGTACTTCACGAACATGGTCTTGCGGGCGAAGAAGTACCGGAACTCGACCCCGAGATCGACGTAGGCGTTGATGTCCTGCTCGTGGGGCAGCTCGATGTTGCACCCGACCGACATCCCGCCGGCCTCCTGGCAGCCGCGGTTCGCCGCCTCCATGACGCCGGGCCCGCCGCCGGTGATGACCGCGTAGCCCTCCTTGGCGAGCCTGCGGCCGATGTCCCGGGCCATCTTGTAGGCCGGGCTGTCCGATGCGACCGGGGCCGGCCCGAAGACCGTGATCGCGGGCCCGAGCCCGGCCATGGCATCGAAGCCCTCGACGAACTCCGAGAGGATCCGGAGGGCGCGCCACGGGTCAGTGTCGAGGAACGCCGGGCGACCGCTGGGCTCGAGGAGCTTCCGGTCCTCGGTCATGGTCGGGTCGCCGGCCATCTTCCCGGCGGCGCCCTTGGAGATGAGCAGCCGGCCCGAGCGGCGATGCTCGGTCACGGGCTCGCCGCCGTGGCCCCCCGGAGTCGTTGGCGGTGCGAGGTCTGGCGCCGGATCGGCGATGGAATCGGGGGCGGAATCGGGGCGGTCGCTCATGGCGGAGCATGCTACGACGGTGCGCGCCCACCGGCCCCACTCGATGCACCTCGGGCTTGCGATCGTCGCCGCGCTCGCGGGCGTGGTGTTCGCCCTCCAGGGGCTCGGCGCACCGATCGGCCACAGCTTCATGATCGGCGACCTCCGCTGGACCGCGATCGGGCTCGCGTTGATCGCCGGTGCGGTGGCGATCGTGGGGCGGAACCTTCGGGCGCGCTAGCGTCGGGTTCCTGGGCCCGGCCACACCAGATGAAGGCGGCGGTTTCGGCAGATACCAAGGTGGTTGGTGCTCGGCGGGACCTATCGAGCGTTTGGGGGCCATCGGCCCCCGAGCTGAGCACGGGCAGGGCTTCAGATCCCCTGCAAAGGTCGGCTGCCGCTGTCGAACACCAACATGCTTGGTGATTGGCCACCCCTACCCGAGCAACCGCTTCCAGGCGGCCTCGTCGCGGCCCGCCGCGACGCGTGACCCGATGCGGACGAGCGGCAACCGCAGGAGCCGCTGGTCGGCGAGAAGGCGCGTGACGAGCTCGTCCGGCTCCATGCGCAGGTAGCCGAGGCCGGCGTCGCGCCACGGCCGGCCCTCGGTGTCCGCGAGCGTCGTCGCGCCCAGCTGCTCGACGAATCGCCGGAGCTCCGCGGCCGCCATCGGCTTGCGGCGGATGTCCACGACGTGGACCTCGATGCGGCGCTCCTTGAAGAACCGCAGGGCCGCGCGGGTGGCCTGCGAATCGTCGGTCCCGAAGACCTGCGCCTGGGGCGCGTTCGGGTCGATGGCCGGCGATCGGCCGGGCTTGGGGCTCACGCCGCGAGGGTAGCCTCGGCGCGAAGCCGCGGCGCATGACTGCTCCGGACCGTGGCGCCCGGGATGGCTCGGCTACCATCGCCGGACAGGAGGTGACGCCCGTGATGGTCTGGTTCACCGTCGTGCTGGAGGACCGGCCCGGCTCGCTCGCTCGGGTCGCGCAGGCGCTCGCCGAACGCGGGGTCAACATCACCGGGATCGTCGGCGTTGCCGAGGACACCGATGGCGCCCTGATGCTGACCACCTCGAACGCGGCGGCGACCCGCGAGGCGCTCGGGACGCTGGGCCTGGCCTACGAGGAGCACGACGACTCGATGGGCATCGCGGCCGACCGGATGAGCGTCGCGGACCTCCGCTCCGACCTCCGGGGCCACTGACCGACCCGATCCGGGTCGATCGTCCTCGCCCCCAACCCGCCGATGCGCGTCGCCACCTGGAACGTCAACTCGCTGAAGGCTCGCCAGGAGAAGGTCGACTGGTGGCTGGAGCGTGCGGCGCCCGACGTGCTCCTCATGCAGGAGACAAAGCTCGCCGACGGCGACGCGCCCGTCATGGCCTTCCAGATGGCCGGCTACCAGCTCGTCCACCATGGCGAGGGTCGCTGGAACGGCGTCGCCGCGGCCGTGCGAGACGGCCTCGCGATCGACGAGATCGAGACGAACTTCGGTGACGGATCCGTCCGGAACAGCGCCTCCGGGGCCGTGGGTCTCGAGGAGGACGACTTCGACCCATCGGACGAGGCCCGGATGCTCGCCCTCCGCGTGTCCAGCCCGGATCTGCCGGGGCCGATCCGGCTGGTGAGCCTCTACGCGCCGAACGGTCGGGTGGTCGGCTCGCCGTTCTACGCCGGCAAGCTGCGCTGGTTCGAGCGGGCGCGTCGCTGGCTCGACGAGACCCGCGTCCCGGGCGAGACCCTCGTGGTGGGCGGCGACCTCAACATCGCGCCGGCGGACATCGATGTCTGGGATCCGCGTGCGGCCCACGGGGGGACCCACGTCTCGGAGCCGGAGCGGACTGCCTTCCGAGCGCTCCTCGAGTGGGGCCTCCACGACACGTATCGCGACCGCCACCCCGACCTTCGAGGCCGCTTCACCTGGTGGGACTACCGGGCCGGCAACTTCCACAAGAACTTCGGGATGCGGATCGATCATCTGCTCGTCTCGGACCCGGTCGCGGCGCGTACGGTCGCCATCGAGATCGATCGCGAAGCGCGGAAGGGAAAGCCGATTCCCTCCGACCATGCGCCGCTGGTCCTCGATCTCGACGGCCCCGGCCGGCCGTTCGATCCCGGCTGGGACGAGGCCGGGGCCAGGATCCTTGCTCGCGGCGGCCTGCCTCCGGGCTGAAACCGGGCGGGCGCCAGGCGGCGGGCCTGCAGCGACCTTGTCCGGCCGCGATCCGATGGTGCAACTGCGCCGTATCGATCCGCAGCGGCACCGCCGTGCCGGGTCAGAGGGAGATCGCCCAGCCATGCCTCACGTCCGCATCACCTCGCGTCTCGCCGTCGCCGGCGTCGCCGTGATCCTCGCCGGTTGCGCCGCGGGGGGCGGGGCAGGCAACTCTCCGGCCGCTTCGAACCCCGTGGCCGCGGGCGGTTCGCCAGCGATGTTCTCCGTCGACGTCCACCAGGACGCGAACCTCGGTGCGATTCTCGCCGGCGCGGGCGGCAAGACCCTGTACGTCCTCACCAAGGACTCGAGTGGCACGAGCACCTGCACCGGCGCCTGCGCAACCACGTGGCTGCCCTTCACCCTGGCCGCGGGCGAGAGCGCCGTCGCGGGCAGTGGCGTGACCGGCACGATCGCCACGATCATGCGGCCGGACGGCGGCACCCAGGTCGCCATCAACGGCCATCCGCTCTATTACTACTCGGGCGACGCGGCCGCAGGCGACACCAACGGCGAGGGGACCAACGGCGTGTGGTTCGTGGCCGGAGCGAGCGGCAGTCCCGTCCAGGCGCCGTCGCCGTCGGCGACGAGCGGCGGCTATCACTACTGATCGGTGGCTCCCATGCCGACGGATGGGCTGGACAGACTGGATCGGGGACCCGAGGATCGCGCCATGCGCACCTCGGGCCCTCGGTCGTGACCGGTCCGGCAGCGTCCGACGATCCAGCCCTCGTGGAGCGGATCGCGATGGGTGACCAGGCGGCATTCGCCGCGGCGTATGACGCTCACTCGAGCCTCCTGTTCGGATCGCTCGTGCGATTCCTCGGCGATCGCGACGCGGCGGCCGAGGTGACCCAGGACGCCTTCATGGCGCTCTGGCGCCGCGCATCGCAGTTCGACGCAACCGCGGGTTCGCTCTCGGCGTGGTTGCTGGGGATCGCCCGCCACCGCGCGATCGACCGGTTCCGGGCCGAGTCTCGCCGTGCGGCGTCCCGCTCGGTGCCGCTGTCGCTCCTCGTGGCCGACGAGCGGGATGACCCGAGCTCCGGCTCCCGGGACGAGCTGCCGACGTGGCGCCTCGCCGATGCGGACGAGGCCTCGCCGGCCGTCCGTGACCCGGCCACCGTGGTCGATCGGCGCTGGCTCCAGTCGATCGTTCGGACGGTGGTGTCCGAGCTGCCCGAGGTCGAACGCTCGGTGGTCCTGCTCGCCTACTCCGGCGGCCTGTCGCAGTCCGAGATCGCCGACCGGCTCGGCGCCCCGATCGGCACCGTCAAGTCGCGAACCCGACGTGCCTTCGCCCGGCTCCGCTCGACCCTCGCCGAGGTGCCGGGCCTGGCCGCCGAGCTGCCGATGGGCGCCCGCGAAGATGCCGCCCAGGAAGACGCCTCGTCGATGCGCCAGGGCGAGGCCTGACCCGATGGATTACGAGGCCATGGGCCACGAACCGATGGATCACGCCGCTGCGCACGAGCGCATTGCCGACCTCGCCCTCGAGGCGGACGGCCTCGACCGGCTCGAGGCATCGACCGCGCCCGAGGATCGCGCGCTCCAAGAGCACCTCCGCGGGTGCGCGGCCTGCCGGCTCGACGTCGCCACGTCGCGCCGCCTCTCGGATGGCCTCCGCCAGGCGCTCAGTGACCTGCCCGGGGCGTCCAGCGTCCAGCCGATCGTCCCGCCCGAATCGCTGCGGGCCGCGATTCTCGAAGCGGCGAGCCGGGAGGGAGCGTCGTCGCGCACCTCTGCTGAGATCGCCGGTCCCGCCCGGGCCGCCGACACGACCCGGCGCGCTGGCGTGCTCGCCCGCCCGCGAACATGGGGCGCCTCGCAGTGGGCCTTCGGCATCGCGGCGGCGGTCGCCATCGCGATCCTCGGTGGGCTCGCCGGCATGCAGCTCCAGCGGACGTCCGAGGGCTCGGGCGGCGATTCGATCGTGGCGGTCGTCTCGACCCTCGATCGCGTCCTGGCCGCCGATCAGCACCGGATCGTCCAGCTCCGGACGCCGGACGGGACGGCCGCCGGCGCGGTCGCCTGGTCCCAGCGCGACTTCGCCGTGCTCGCGACCAGCCTGACGCCGCCGCCGGCCGGCCAGGTCTACCGCTGCTGGCTCCAGTGGAGCGGCAAGACCGCGTTCATCGGCGCGATGGAGTTCGCCGGCGACACCGCCTACTGGACCGGCTCGGTCGGCGACTGGGCCGCGGTGGCCTTCGATCCCGGCACGCGCTTCGTCGTCACGCTCGAGCCGTCGGCCGGCGCGCCGCCGAAGGCGCCCACGACCCCGGCCGTCCTCCAGGCGGATCTCGGGACCTAGCGGGCCCTCCGCTGGGCGCGCGCCGGTGCGACGCGGCCTCCCCGTCTAACGGCCTCGGCGCGGGTTCGGGCGCCGGCGCGGCCCGGCGGCGGCGGCAGCAGCCGCCAGTGCGGCGCTCGCGTCTGGCGGCGGCGGGACGGCCGGCAGGTCCTCCTGCGAGATCAAGCCCGAGCGGATGATCCGGTCCATCTCCACGACGATCGCCGGGTCGGTCTCGACGGGCTGGTAGGTCGCGAGGCGCCGCTCGACGTCCGCAGTCGCTCGCTGCGCCGCGTCAAGACCGCCCGCCTTGGTCCAGTTCTCGCGGTTGTCGCGGTCGACGACCCGGCCCGGCAGGTACAGCTCGGCCGGCCAGTGCTTCGTCGTGTGCTCGGCCATGATCAGGTGCTGCTGGCCGATCACCTCGTCGACCAGGTCCCGCGTGGGCAGGTCGTCGAGCGGATGGACCTCCCGAACGAACCGCAGCGCCTGGCCGCACAGCTCGTCGTCGAGCACGAGCTTCGGCAGGCTGAACACCAGGAGGAAATCGAGCATGCCGGGGCCGGACACCGAGTTGACCCCGGCAAGCGCGGCCAGCAGGGCGCTCCCGAACGTCTCCGCGCCGGCCTGGGCATCGATCGACTTGGCGTCGGACAGTGCCATGTAGGCCTGGGTCGGCAGGCCCATCGACTTCGCCACCGCGACGTACGCGACGTTGAGCTGCTGCGCCTCGATCGCCGCCATCGGCGAGCTCGCGACCTTCATGTGGAACGTCGCCGGCGCACCGCCGAACAGGACCGGGGTGCCCGGCCGGACGAGCTGGGCCATCGTGATGCCGGCGAGCACGTCGACCGTGTGGAAGACCGTCGCCCCGACCGTCGTGACGGGGGCGATGAGGCCCATGAGGGTGACGGGCACGATCTCGACCGGGATGCCCGCCTCGACGCAGTCGATGAGGTTCTGGCAGGAGTCCTCGCTGTACCGGAAGTTGCCGGTCGCGGTGATCGTGAAGATCGCCATCGGGTGGGCGCGGAGGTCCTCGAGGTCGCGCCTGAACAGGGCCATGAGCTCGACCATCCGCTCGACGCCGTGCTCCGTGAACGCGCCCGAGACGATCGGCCGCTTCGTGTTCGTCAGGGCCAGGTGGAGCCGCCACGCGTCGGAGACCTGGGGCTCGATGTCGGCGTTGGTCGAGAACGCGGTGGCGAGATAGGCGATGTGCTCGAGCCCGTCGCCGAGGCGGATGTAGTCGACGAAGTCGGCCGTCGTCGCGAGGCGAACCTCACCGGTTCGATGGTCGAGGACCTTCAGGCCGCTCGAGCCCGGCACGAAGTGGACCCGGTCGCCGCCGAGGTCGGCGTGGGGGGTTCCGTCGCGGTCATGCAGGACGAACGAGCTCGGGGCGCTCGCGATCGCCCGCTCCACGACGTCCGCGGGGAACAGCACCCGCCCGGTCGGGTCGGTTGGCAGGCCGTGGTCCAGGAGCCGCCGCCGGAGCTCGGGCCCCCGGATCTCCATCCCGACCTCGGCGAGGAGTCGCTTCGCCTCGGCGACGATCGCCTCGATCAGGGGCGGTTCGAGGATCTCCAGGCGGGGGCGCATGGGCTCCCGGTCAGTCGAGGGTCACGCGTTCGTGCCACTTCGGGACGTGGACCTCGAATCCCAGCGCCGCGACCTTCGGTGCCAGGGCCGCCTGGGCATCCGGGTCGCCGTGGACCAGGAAGACGGTCTTCGGATAGCCCGGCGAGCCGGGCTGCTTGCCGGTGGTGAAGCTCCGCAGCCAGTCGAGCAGCTGGGGCTCGTCGGCATGCGACGAGAAGCCGCTGATCGAGCGAATCCGGCAACGCACCTGGCGCACCTGGCCGTCGAGCATGACCGTGGTCGCGCCGGCCTGGAGATGGGCCCCGAGCGTGCCCTTGCCCTGGTACCCGACGAACAGGATCGTCGCGTCGGCATCGTCGATGAGGTTCCGCAGGTGGCCTACCACGCGACCGCCGGTCAGCATCCCGTTGGAGGCGACGATCATGTACGGCCGGGCCGCCTGCTCGATCGCCTGGGACGCCTTGACGTCGGTCGTGACGTGCTGCTGCGGGTAGTCGAGCGGCGTCGCGCCGCCGTCGAAGAGCTTCCGGGTCTCCTCGTCGTAGACCTCCGGGTGGGCCTTGTAGATCACGGTGGCCTTCGCGGCCATCGGCGAGTCGAGGTAGAGCGGCAGCATCGGGATCCGGCCCTGCTCCAGGAGCCGGTCGAGCTGCCACACGACCTCCTGGGTTCGCCCGATGGCGAATGACGGCACGAGCAGGACGCCCTTGGCCTGATCGACGAGGTGGACCGTTTCGGCAAGGACGCGAACCGCTTCGTCCTG
>Ga0193751_1000175_pt1 | contig 58239 bp, 56 predicted proteins | sample L1c2metaG_FD_143050 | JGI IMG/M metagenome (GOLD analysis project Ga0193751, IMG submission 143050) | Soil microbial communities from a riparian zone of the East river system, Colorado, United States - L1c2 | ecosystem: Environmental > Terrestrial > Soil > Riparian zone | place: USA: East River...
CCGTTCTTCCCCTGACGAGCATCGATGCTCGTCAGGGGAAGAACGGCGGTCCATCGCAGCCGGTTGCTCCCCCGCGACCACATGCTGGACATCCAGCGGTTGTACGCGTCGCAAAGCCCCGCTTCCAGTTCGGTGTCGTCGGTGACGTGGACGAGAAACAGGGTGGGATAGAGTACCTGGACGTCGATGCCCAGCCCATCCATATCCGCAAGCCGGCCCTGAGGATCGCTTGCCTCGCGGCAGGCAACGCTGATGTCCATCCTGGATGTCTGCCGGAGTTGCGCCGACGGTGTCGATAAGGAGAAGCCCCCTTTACCCGCGCCCTTGGGAAACATGTTGCCGTCGATCAGCCAGAAGGCGTTCCTCGCGCGATAAGTGGTATCCGCGGGTATCGAGACGAGGAGGGGTCGGCGCGCGTACATGCGCTCATCGAGAAGCTCCCACATGCCGGACGATTCAATAACGTGCGTGTCAGCGTCTACGACGACTGCCATTGCGCGGGCCTCTCGTGCTACTTGCCGACCTTTCGATCGAATGCGCTCTGGACGAGGGACGGGTCCAGGCTCTTGGTCACATCGAAGCCCTTCGCTTTCTCGTCTCGCTTGATTACCTCGTCCAGAGGGATCGCGAATCCTTCCGGCTTCGGGAATGGGTACACCGGCGCGACCGAGTCCTTCGAATAGGCGTCGTATATGGCGTTCAGCGTCGGCGCGTCGTCGACCTGGATGTACTTCTTGATCACCTCGATTGTGAAGGCCTTATCCGCCCGCTCGCGAGCGACCGCCTCGACGAATGCATCGACGAAGCGCTGCGCCACATCGCGATGCGAGGCCAGATAGGAGCGCTGGAGGACGAGAACCTGGAGCGCAAATTGGATGTTCGAGGTGTCATAGAGGGAGTGAAAGCCGGCGGCCTCCACCTTTACTGAGAGCGCCCCAACATTGACCGGTGCCGCGGACACCGCCCCGTTCAGCAGGGCCGTGGCTGCGTTTGTGATCGAGCCCGTGGCGATCAGGGTGACGTCTTTGTCCGGCTCGAGTCCCATCTTCGGCAGGGCCTGCCGCATCAACACGTCGAAGGTGCTGCCGGGGTTCGTGATCGCCGCTTTCTTGCCCTTCAGATCGGCGGCGGTCTTGATGCTCGCCGGCACGTAGATGAAGGTTGGGACACTGGGGCTCGTCGTCGCGACCATGACCAAGTCGGCGCCGCCGATATCGGCCCCGATCGTCTCTCCGGGACCTGCTGCGCCGATCTGCAGCTGGCCCGAGATCAGCGCCGGGACCACCTGCGCACCGGGGATCACCTGCAGGTCGACATCCAACCCATGCCGCAGAAAGATCCCCGCCTCCTTGGCAATCCAGAACTGCAGATACGCCGGCTCGGCAGCTCCGTATGCCGCAGTGATCTTGGTGGGCGGGCCGGACGGTGTCGCCGCGGCGTTGTTGCCCGCCGGCGAGGACGTGGATCCCGCCTGCCCGCCGCCCTTGCCGCCGCTGGCACCGCAGCCTGCCAGCAGTGTTGCGCCGCCGATCAGGAACAGACGGCGTGAAACCGATCGCATTTCAGTTTAGGACCTTCATGCTGTAAAAGCGCTCGGCGTTGCCGTGAAGGATAGCCTGCTTATCCTCCTCGCTCAGCTCCTCGTTCTCGAGTAGCTCCTCAATCTCTTCCCTGCACGTCTCGTTGGTGACCTCGTGCGGGAAATCCGAGGAGTAGATGAACGGCTTATTGCCGACCACCTTGACCGCGTGGGCCAGGGTCAGCTCGTCACCCTCCATCCCCACAAAGATCCGCCCCTCCTCGATCTGGCGTTGGATGTAGCCGCTGATCTTCTCGCCCGGGCGCAGCCGAAGCAGCTCATCACGCGGGTCGTCGGCGATATGCGACGCGTACGAGCCTGAGTAGCGCTCCATGGCGAACAAGAGCCAGCCGGTGCCTGCCTCCATGAAGCCGACACGCACACCCGGATACTTATCGAAGATGCCGTTGAAGACGATGGAGCCGAAGTTTATCAGGATGCTGAAGGGATGCCCCATCGCGTGCACAGCCGGATAGACGTTGAAGTGGTCAAGGCCCATGCCGATGTGCGCCCCGCCATGAATGCCCAGGCAGCAGCCCAGGCGCTCGGCCTCCTCATAGACGGGCCAGAACTGTTTTTCTCCCAGTGGCTGGCTTAGGCCTGTGGCGGGCAGCATCGCGCCCACCATGCCCAGATCCCGCACAGCATGGCGCAGCTCCTCTACGGCCGCCGCCGGCTCTTGCAGGGGAATCAGCGCCATGCCCTTGAAGCGCGTGCTGGCCCGCAGGTAGGTCTCGGCCAGCCAGTCGTTGTAGGCGCGGGTGACCGCGATGGCCCAGTCGCGGTTGACAATCCGGCCGTAGGTAAGTCCCCCGGATGGGTAGAGGACCGTGGCGTTCAATCCCAGATCCTGCAGGAAATCCTGCCATCCATCCGGTCCCACCACCCGAAAGGCGCCGGGTGGCGTGGCGCCCATGACAATGTGCAGATGGTCGGTCTTCGGGAAGACGGGGCCCCCGCGATACATGCAGGCGTAGCGCGCCGGAAGGTGGCGGATGATCGCCTCGTCGTCCTCCCAGATATGTCCGTCGCCGTCGATGATCGTGGCCACCTTGGTTGCTACCATGGGGCGCCTCCTCGCTCGCGTGATCCACTCGCTCGGGCCTCAGCGCTCGTTCGCTTGCGCGTACAGATTGTAGGCTCTGCGCCGATTGTAGGTGCCATCCCCTCGCCAGGGGGCTGCGCCGTTCGTCGTGCCCCAGCGGCCGGGGATCCCGCTCACCATGGACTCTAGCGTTCGTTTGGCATCCGCAGCGCGCTGCGGTCCAAACTGCTGAGCGTCGGCCGGCCGAGCAGCGCCAGGGTGCGCGCGATCTCGGCGCGCAGGATGCTAATCGCCATCTCAGCCCCCGCCTGCCCTGCGGCGCCCAGACCATAGAGATAGGGACGCCCGATCAGGCAGGCGCGCGCTCCAAGCGCGATTGCCTTGACTACGTCGCTGCCGCGCCGGATACCCCCGTCGAACAGCACATCGAGTTGACCTCCGACCGCGTCGACGATCTCGGGCAGTACCTCGATCGACGCCGGCAGGCTGTCGAGCTGCCGGCCGCCATGGTTCGAGACGACGATACCCTCCACCCCGTAGTCGACGGCTCGGCGTGCGTCCGCCGACGACATGATCCCCTTGACGATCAGTGGCCCGGTCCACTGCTTTCGCAGCTCGGCTAAGTCGTCCCAGTCGAGCGTCGGGTCGAACTGCGCGTTGACGTACGACCCCAGTGCCACTCTTTTACCTCGCTCAGGGTGAGCCTGCCGAACCCCGATGCCGCTGTCTTTGAGATTGGCGAAGTCGATCCATGGGTCGCGCGCCATCCGCAGCAGCCAGCCCAGCTTCATCGCCGAGTCGAGCGCATTGCGGATTGTGATTCGCGGCGGAATCGTCGCGCCGTTGCGAAGGTCTCGCTCGCGCTGACCGGCAATCGGGACGTCGACTGTAAGCATGAGCGCCCTGTACCCCGCCGCCTGTGCCCGCTCCACCAGCGCCCGGGTAAGCTCCCGATTGCGCCAGACATAGAGCTGAAACCAATGCGGGCCCGGCGCCTCGTGTGCGACGTCCTCGATCGACACCGCCGACATCGAGCTGAGCGTAAAAGCACTGCCGGTGCGGATAGCGGCCCGCGCCGCGAGCACTTCGCCGCGGTTGGTCGCCATGCCGCAGAGTCCCGTCGGCGCGAGGATCAGCGGCGTTTCCAGCCGCTGACCGAAGATGGTCGTGGACTGGTCTATCCTGCTGACGTCTACGAGAGCTCGGGGATCGAACAGCAGCCGCTGAAAATACTCGCGGTTGCGGCGGGCGGTCAACTCGTCTTCGGCAGCGCCGTCGATATAGTCGAATACCGCCCGTGGCAACCGCCGCCGCGCCCGTTTTCTCAAGTCCTCGATGGTGATGATCATGCGCCGATCCTACAACCATCGAGTTAGCCAATAGATCGACTGAAGTCGTATCATGGGCAACACCACACAGTGCGCAGCACTGAGCCCTCGCGGGGCGTGTTCTCACCTAACTCTGACAAACGTACTTCCAGGAAGGGGCCCAGCATGTCAGCATCGATCGAGCGATGGGTCGACGAGGTCGCGCGCACGACGCACCCCGACCAGATCGTCTGGTGCGACGGGAGCGATGCCGAGATCGAGCGGCTCAACTCGGAGATGGTCGCCGGCGGCACCCTCATCCACCTCAATGGCAGCAAGCACCCCAACAGCTACCTGCACCGCAGTGACCCACAGGATGTCGCCCGCACGGAGCAACTGACCTTCATCTGCTCCGAGCGCCCCGAGGACGCCGGCCCCACCAATAACTGGATGTCGCCCCGGGAGGCGCAGGAGCGTGTCTGGCCGCTGTTTTCTGGCGCGATGAAGGGACGCACGATGTATGTCGTGCCATACATCATGGGACCCGCGACTGCTCTGTCGAGTCGCGTCGGCGTCGAGCTGACGGACAGCCCCTATGTCGTTGCCAATATGCGAACGATGACGCGCATGGGGCAGGTGGCGCTCGACCGCCTCGAACGCACCGGCTCCGATGACTGGGTTCCGGGCATCCACTCCATGGGCGACCTTTCGCCGGTCCGGCGTTTCATCCTCCACTTTCCAGAGACACGTACCATCTGGAGTGTTGGCTCCGGATACGGCGGCAATGCCCTGCTTGGTAAAAAGTGCTTCGCGTTGCGGATCGCCTCGGTCATGGGCCGCGACCAGGGCTGGATGGCCGAGCACATGCTGATCCTCGAGCTCTCCTCGCCCGAGGGCGACGTCATGTATATCGCGGGAGCCTTCCCCAGCGCCTGCGGCAAGACCAATCTCGCCATGCTCAGGTCGCCGCTCGAGCATGAGGGCTGGCGCGTGCGCACGGTCGGTGAGGACATCGCCTGGATCCACGTCGGCGCGGACGGTAGGCTGTGGGCCATCAATCCGGAGTCGGGCTACTTCGGCGTCGCCCCCGGCACAAGCAGCAAAACGAACCCAAATGCCATGGCGAGCGTCCGGCAGGACACGATTTTCACCAATGTCGCGCTGACCCCGGAGGGTGATGTCTGGTGGGAAGGCATCGACACTCCACCGCCCTCCGGCCTGCTCGACTGGCAAGGTCGCGCCTGGTCGCCCAGTCTCGGCACGCCCGCGGCGCATCCGAACGCGCGCTTCACCTCGCCCGCAACCAACAATCCTGCGCTGTCAGCCCAGTGGGAGGACTCCGAGGGTGTGCCGCTTTCCGCGATCCTGTTCGGTGGTCGCCGCGCGCGGACGATTCCGATTGTTTCCCAGTCCTTTAGCTGGCAGCACGGCGTCTACATGGGCGCCTCGATGGCCTCGGAGACGACCGCCGCCGCGACAGGGCAGGTGGGCGTCGTTCGTCGCGACCCGATGGCGATGTTGCCGTTTTGCGGCTACAACATGGGCGACTACTTCGGGCACTGGCTCGAGATGGGAGCAAACGCCGCCATTCCGCCCGCGGTCTTCCAGGTGAATTGGTTCCGGCGCGATGCGGACGGCCGCTTCCTCTGGCCTGGCTTTGGCGAGAACCTGCGCGTCCTACGCTGGGTGCGCGACCAGGTGCTGGGCCGCAACCCCGCCGGGGCTCGCGAGACGCCGATCGGGATCGTGCCAACGGCGCAGGGACTCGACGTCGACGGGCTGAACCTGTCATCTGTCGCACTGAACGAGTTGCTGTCGGTCGACCGCGGCGACTGGGCGTCGGAGGCGGATGAGCAGGGCAGCTTCCTCGACCAGTTTGGCGATCACCTCCCGGACGAGCTGCGCCGCGAGCACCGCGCCCTCCTCGATCGTCTCGGAGCGGTTGCCGCCTCCCGCTAGCCGCGGCCGCCCGCATTGCCACGGTCCTCCTCTCCCTTGGGGAGAGGATTGAGGTGAGGGCGCGCCCGAGCTTACCTACATCGTCTAAGCCGCGCGCAAGCCGGCTACCCATTTTCCACAACCGTGATGCCGCGCTTCTTACCCAACCCTCATGTATCACTCACGACCGTCTCATCCCCCTCCGCGACCATGAGATCGCGCCCGTATCACGCGCACATCCGGCCGTCTTGGGGAAAACGCAATGGGCATCAATCAGGCGATTCGAGTGGCATTCGGCTCTCTCGTGTCGAATAAGCTCCGGTCTATCTTGACCATCCTGGGTATGGGCATCGGCGTCGGAGCCGTCATCACCCTGATGTCGATCGGCCAGGGGGCACAGGCCGCTGTCCAGGCCCAGTTCAACAGCCTTGGCACAAACCTGATCTTCGTCCAGCCCGGCACCACCAGCAGCGGCGGCGTCCGCGCCCAGGCCGGCAGCGTCAACACCTTGACCTATGACGATGCGCAGGCGGTTGCCGACCCCAACAACGTCCCCGATGCCTCGCTCGTTTCGCCGGAATTGACCACGGGAGCGCAGTTCGTGTATCAGTCGCAGAATACTTTCGGCCGCGTGTTCGGCATTACCTCCGCGTACTCCGAAGCGCACAACTACAACGTTCAGCAGGGCAGTTGGCTGAGCGATGACCAGGTGCAGGGAAACGCGAATGTCGTCGTTCTTGGCTCTGTCGCCGCTCAAACCCTGTTTGGCACCACCAACCCAATTGGTCTGAACGTGCGACTGAGCGCCGGTCCTACAGGCAGCACCGGCAGCAATGGACAGCGCACCGGCCTCTTTCAAGTGATCGGCGTCGGCGAAGCCAAGGGCGGATCCGGATTCGATAACCCCGATACGGCGGTCTATATCCCGATTACCACTGCGATGGACAAATTCAGCCGCCAGACTACCGGTGCTGGTGCAAAGACGGTCAGCCAGATCACGGTTCAGGCGGCCAGCGCCGCGCAGCTCGGCCCCGTCGAGCAGGAGATCAACCAGCTTTTGATGCAGCGGCACCATATCTCCGACCCGACACAGTTGGACTTCAGCGTTACGAGCCAGCAGGATCAGCTACAGACGCGACAGAACATCACGGGTGTCCTGACGATCTTCCTCGGCGCCGTCGCTGGTATCTCGCTGGTCGTCGGCGGCATCGGCATCATGAACATCATGATCGTCTCGGTGACCGAGCGGACGCGCGAGATCGGCATCCGCAAAGCCATCGGCGCGCGCAAGAATGACATCCTGATGCAGTTTCTCGTCGAGTCGATGCTCGTGAGCCTGTTGGGCGGCCTCAGCGGCATCCTCGCTGGCGTCGGTGTGTCGGCACTTGTCAACGGCCAGAAACTCAACGGTCAGGCCCTTCAGACCTTGGTGACCCCACAGTCGATCGTGCTGGCCGTCGGAGTTGCCGCCGCGATCGGCATCTTCTTTGGGCTCTACCCCGCCTACCGTGCAGCCTCCCTGCGCCCGATCGAAGCCCTGCACTACGAATAGGCGCCCTGAGCCTGGAAGAGCCGCCTGAGCCAAAACACGCCGCGCCGGGAGCGGGCGAGCGCCCGCGCTCTCAGGATGGCCGTTCCCCTCCCCTCGAGGGGAAAGGGCTAGCGGATGGGTCACCGCGCCCGCCCCCGCCCGCTCATCCTGCGCCTGTCGAAGGGTGGTCTCTTCAGAACCACCCCAGGCGATACCGCCGCCGGGACCGCGGGCGACCCCGCCCGCCCCGGCGTTGGGCACGCCAACGTAGCCCGTGCTCCCGTCGCCCGTTTCCTTCGACAGATCCAGCGGCCCTATGCTTGCCGTAACGATCGCAAAGGGCCGGCGGCCGGTCGCGGCGCCGGAACACGGCTCGGACTCGGGCGAGACGGGGAATGCGGGTATTGGCTACGAAATGGCGCTCGTTCTGGAGCGGGGTCGGTGGAGGCTGCGCCTTTGTCGTCGTTACGCTCCTCGCCCGGGTCCTGTTCTCGATTCGGACGCTGCCTGAGCTGATCCAGGACCGGCTCGTGCTCTTGCTGCCGGGACCGGTCTTCTCATTCCTCCTCGACCATCTCCTCTACCTCGGCAAGCCGCTGTTGTTCGCCTCCCTGCTGGCCCTGCTGATTCTCGCGGGCGGGTTCGGCGGGATCGCGATGCTCCGCATGCAGCGCCCGGCCGCCCTGCCGCTGCTTGCCTGGATCGCCAGCGGTCTCGTCCTGCTGCCGCTCGTCGGACAGGGCGTCTTCGCCGGCAGCATCGGCGTCGCCGCGGCAATACTCCTGAGTTGCGCCGCGTACGGCCTGGCGTATTGGTACTTTCTTGGATATCCCGCGCGCTTCTTCCGCCTGTCCATCCATTCCAACAACGGTCCAGCGAGCAACGGTCCAGCGAGCGACATCATTCCGGAGCCGCTTCATGACCGCCGGCGCCTGCTGGCCGGCGGCGCCCTGGCCACTCTGGCCGCGGGACTCGCGCTGCGCGCCGTCGGTAGGGTCCCAGCGCTGTCGGTTCTGCCCGCCGCTTCTGGCGGCGGCTCGGAGCCCGCATCCGGAGGAACTGCTGTCGCGCAGGCGGGGTCGCCGCTCGACCCCGATCCCGCGTCTTCCGTTGGCCTGCCGGCGGCGGTGACGCCTCCCAGCCGCTTCTACGTCGTTTCCAAGAACCTGTTCGACCCCGAAATCAAGAGCGGCTCGTGGAGTCTCCACGTCGGAGGGCTTGTATCAGAGCCCCTCACGCTGCACTACGAGGACTTCAGCGCCATGCCGTCTGTACAGGTCCCGCGTACGCTCGAGTGCATCTCAAATGAAGTCGGCGGCGACCTCATCAGCAACGGCATATGGACGGGTGTCCGGCTTGCAGATTTGCTCAGCCGCGCCGGCATCAAACCAGAAGCAAGCGCACTCGCCTTCACCTCGGCGGACGGCTACACCGCTGACCTGACCCTCGATCAAGGCCGCGACCCGTCAACCATCCTCGCCTATCAACTCGACGGCGCTCCGCTGCCGGCCAAGCATGGCTACCCCGTGCGGGTGCTGGCGGCCGGAATCTACGGGATGAAGAACCCGAAATGGGTCACTCAAATCGAGGCGGTCCCCGGGAGGCGGCCCGGGTTCTGGCAGCAGCAAGGTTGGGATGAGCGCGGCATAATCCAGACAATGGCCGTGGTAACCACGCCAGCGAACAACGCTACACTGCCCGTCAGCCCGGCGCCGATTACCATCGGCGGCGTAGGTTTTGCCGGCAGCCGCGGAATCAACCAGGTCGAGGTTTCAGTCGACGGTGCTGCCACCTGGGCGCTTGCGGAACTGTTACCGTCGCAAGGACCCAACACGTGGACCTTTTGGCAGTTTCAGTGGCAGCCCCCCAAGGCTGGTTCGTACACCATCCTGGCTCGCGCGACGGACGGTGCCGGCACCGTGCAGCCCGCCCGCCGGACAGATCCGTTCCCAGTTGGAGCCACTGGATATCATCAGGTTCACTACCGGATCACCGGGTAGCGCGACGTTAATCCTAGCGTTGGGAGGTACCGGAATGAACAAGTTAGGCCTGTTGGGCCCCGCGCTCGGATCGGTGATCGCCTTGTCCGCCTGTGGCTCGGGGGCGGCGCATCGGCCGGCCTCGGCCGTATCCACGCCCCCTGCGGCGGAGACGGCCGCCGCACAGGCAGCGCCGGCGACGAATCCGCTGGCGCGAGAAATGGGTCCGGTGACGGCGGTAAGCGGAAAGACGGTAACGCTTCAGGATGGGAGCAGCTTCATGCTGAGTTCCCAGACCGACATTACCGAACGCGCGGCCGGGACGGTCGCCGACCTGCAAACAGGGAGCTATGTGGCCGTGACCGCCAAGCGACAACCGGATAACACCCTGCTTGCTAGCGTGGTGGTGGTATTCCCAGCACGGAGTGGCGCCAGCACCTTCCAACGCCCCATGGACGAGGGCAACCTAATGACGAACGCGACCATCGACAAGGTGAATGGCTCGACGTTCACCGTAACCTTTACGGGCGGCGGTGACCGGGTAACCTTGGCCCCGGCCGCCCAGATCCAGCGCGTCGTCAAAGCGTCGGACTCTGATGTAAAAGTGGGAAGCACCGTTTCGGCCTCCGTCGAGAACGGCGTCGCTCAGTCTCTGTTTATCCAGTAGCGGCCGGCGGGCTGAACGCCGGAGGTGGCTTCGGCGCACACTTCGCTCCACAGATCCACGGTCCTATCACTGCCGTATCGATCGCAGCGGGCGAGGCCGGTCTTCGCATTCCTCCCTAACCATCTCCTCACCCGCCGCAAGAATCCGTTCCGGGTGCCGGGGCTGCCACAATGGATAGGTTCGGGATGTTGGGCATTGCTCTCGGGTCTGCGATCGGCCTGTCCGCGTGCGGCGCGGGCGCCGCGAAACCCGCGGCCGTACCGGCGCAGACTGCGGCGAGCACACCAACCGCTGCCGCGACCCTCGCCGCGCAGTCGGCGACGCCCGCGACCAACCCGGTTTCGTGGGTCACGGGACGGTGGAGACTGTGAGCGACGGTAAGGTCACCCTGCAGGATGGCACCACCTTTGCGCTGGATCCGCAGCGCCCGGTCTCCCGACTTGTTCCCGCGACTATCGCCGATCTTCAGCCGGGCAGCGTTGTTGCCATTACCGGTAGGCGTCAGGCGGACAATACAATGGCTGCAAGCCTGGTGAGAATCCTTGCCGCGGCGCCGAACAGCCCTACCTTTTTCGGTCAGAGCGCCCTCGATGCCGGTAATCTGATGACGAACGCGACCGTGGACAAGGTGAGCGGCTCGTCCTTCACGGTGACCTTCCCGGGCGGCGGTGCGCAGGTAACACTGGCGCCGGGCGGGCAGGTCACCACCGTCGCCAGTGGCACAGCCTCTGACCTGAAGGTCGGCGCCACAGTCTTTGCGCAGGTTAGGGACGGCGTCGCCCAGCAGCTCTCCGTTCAGTAGTGGTTAGCGCCTGTCGAAGGGTCACGTTGGGCGGATTCACGAGGAGTGAGCGCTGAGAAAGCAGCTGGGAGCGCGGACCTCTGCCCGTCCGGTCTCGGCCGCCGAAAACGGCGGCGTCTCGTGGGGGCGCGGGGGCGGAACCCCCGATGGAAGATTTGTTTGGGCGGGCGGGCCACACGCGCCCCAGCGGGCAACTCGCTTAATCAGTCCCCTCCGTAACGCATTGACTTGTATCGGTTGCCAGCTAGAGGAGCGGACGCAGCATGAATGCCCAGAGTCTCACTGAAGTCCTTCGGCGCGCGGCCCCGCTTCTCTCGCTGCCGCCGCCCCCATTTCTCACCGGAATGTTGTCCGGTCTGCTCCTCGGGATCCTGCTAACGTCCTTGGCCGTAGGCCGCTCAGGCCTCGCGACCGCCCTGCTTCGTGTCGGTCGTGTCTGCATCGCCTTGGCGCCGCCCGTGCTCGCCTGTCTCCTCTGGGGCGCGTGGGTCGGCATCGTCGCCGCCAAGGAGATGCTGCACTGATCGCCTAAATCTATTCGCCTGTTTTCGCGATCCAGCACTGGCGCCGGAGTATGAAGGATAGTATATAGTTCTGGGGTCAGTGGTCTTTGGCGCTCTGCCGTTGCTGTTCTCGGCTTGTTCGCCCTGCGGAGGGGGACGCCCATGGTGATTCAGACGAGGGAACCGATCATCTTCGTGGACGGTACTTCCACGGACGGCGCTGACGGCGGGCATCCGGATCGTCGGCAGCGACCCGCGAACTTCATGGGGCGCTCCGTCACCATTGTCGGGCCGCAGACGTCGCCCGACCCCCATGACGATCCACACGCCAGAGTGCGCCGCGGCGAGCTCGGGCCGATCGTCCAGAACTATTACTTCAACCGCTTCGTCAAGGATCCACTCAATCGCATGGGCCACAACACCGCCAATGCCGACAGCAAGGCGGTCCTTGCGTCTGTGCTTGCCCGCTCCGGCCGCGGCTCTGTCAATCCAGAGAAGCTGGAGGTCCGTGACGTCAGCGCCATGACCAAGCACATCAAGCGCGTCGCGAGGTTCCTGGGGGCGGACGCGGTCGGCATTGCGCCGACGCTGCCGGAATACGTCAATGACCGTGGCGCGAGCCGCACCGAAGACGAGCACATGGTGACGGCCGCTTCCGGCGAGAGCCCCGAGGAGATCAGCCGCAAGTACCCCTATGCCATCTGCTTCTTGGTCGCGTGGGACTACAACATGGTCCAGGCGCACCGGCACCACATCGGCGACGCGACCTATCACTTCGCCGGCCAGAAGGCCAATGTGCTGGGCAACAATCTCGCCGGCTACATCCGCGAGATGGGCTACCAGGTGCGGCAGGGTGGTGCGAGCACGATCCCTATGATGCTGGCGGCTGGTCTCGGCGAGCTGGGACGCAACGGCATCGTCATTTCGGAAAAATTCGGCTCTCGGGTCCATCCCCACGTTATCCTCACGGATCTGCCACTGGTCGCCGACGGACCGATTGACATCGGCGTCTCCGACTTCTGCAAGGTCTGCCGAAAGTGCGCCATCGCCTGCCCGACCAACAGCATCAGCCACGACGTCAACAAGAAGCTGATCAACGGCGTCGAGAAATACGCGATCAACTGGAAGACCTGCTACGCGGTGCGGCCGCACACCCTCAATCTCTGGCACAACTGCCTAACGTGCGTGGCCGCGTGCCCCTACACCAAGCCGAACGTCTGGTGGCGCACCCTCACGCTGCAAACGCTGCGGACAACGCCGGTTCGCCTGCGACCGCTGCTGGTGCGGGCTCTGGTGGCAGTGGACGACAGGATCTGGGGTAAGTTGCCGCGCAGGCGCGTACGTTGGCTGGGCTACGACACGGGCGTAAAGATCAACGAGTCGACGTGCAGTATCGCGGGCTGCTCCTGCCACGAGAACGAGCACCCGGAACCGGTAGGGCAGTATCCGCCGTTCAAGGAGAACGCGCGTCGCTTCTACAAGGACAAGGCGCGCTGATAGTGGTCCGGCTCCTTCGCAGGCTATTCGCAAGCAAAGACCCGCATTGGGATCGATTCGTCAACCGCCCGTTCGTCGACCCCAAGAATATGATGCTCGACCTCATCACCGCCTCGCCTGGTGGCGGTGTCTTCGCCGTCAAGATGGATGTGCACGACCCTGCGGCGATGTCCGGCCACATGATCGGGCTGGCTAAGTTTTGGGGCGCCGGTAGCGCCGGGGTAACGGCGACCGATTCCGCCTGGCTCCAGAATTCGCAAGATGGCGACGATACGTCCGTAGGGGAGGACGCTCTCCCCTCCCAGGGGCCGGTTGATCGCCTGACGGCCGCCCAGCAGTACCCGTGGGCGATCGTCTGTGGCGTCCCGCGTACCTTCGATGCAGCGGCTGGGGGCATGGGCGGCCGGCACGCGGAGCAGAAGCTCGCCGTCCTCAACTTCAACCTCCGCAGCTACATCCGCGAGATCGGCTATAACGCGATCTTCGTCACGCCGGTATCGAGCGCCGAGTTGGCGACCATCGCCGGGCTGGGAGCGCTCACACAAGACGGCCGCTTTCTGGCGCGAGATGGCGGCAATGAGCTGGTTCTCGGTCAGGTGGTCATCACCGATCTGCCGCTCAATGCCTCAAACTCGAAGCAGGACGGCAAAGCGCAGGCCGTCACATGACCTATGTGATCGCCCAGCCCTGCCTCGATACCAAGAACGGCGCCTGCGTCGAGGTCTGCCCCGTCGACTGCATCAAGAGCGCCGACGGCGAGCCGCAGTTTTACATAGACCCGGACCTCTGTATCGAGTGCGAGCAGTGTGAGATCGTCTGTCCCGTCACGGCCATTTTCCTGGACACTACGCTGCCTGAGGAATGGCATGGCTTTATCGAGAAAAACGCCGGCTTCTTCCGGCTCACCAAGGAGGCGCCTATGCCTATCCCCTTCGACAAGGCACTCCAGATGATCGATGCAGCGCACGTCAAGGCAGATGAGCTCGGAATAAAGGTGACCGCGGCGGTCTTGGACGAGGGCGGTCGCCTGATCGCACTGGGACGCATGGACTTGGCGCGGCCGATGAGCGTCGATATCGCCATCAACAAGGCGTACACAGCCGCCTCCTATCAGATGCCGACGCACGAGATGGGCAACATGGCGCAGCAGCCTTGGTTCGCCAGCGTTATTGCTGCCAGTCAGGGGCGGATCATGGCCGTCGGCGGCGGCATGCCAGTCTTGCAGGGCGTTAACATCCTGGGCGCCGTTGGCGTCGCCGGCGGTACCCCAGATCAGGATCAGCAGTGTTGCCGCGCCGCCGCCACCGTCTCCTGGTAGCCCTTGCTGCGCGCTGCGCGCCTGACCTCCCATGGGTGGGCAGTTTCCTCAAAACTCTCTGGACCAACGACGGTTTCCCTTAGGGTGACGCGGAGCGCGGGACTGGGGCCGTCCGGCGCCAATCGCGGGGTGACGTTCGATAGGATCTCGAGCGGGACGGCCGCGACGCCGCGTGATCCCTGCGCGCGCGCAGGCCCTGCGAGTTAGCAACAATCCCGCCTTGCAGGAGAAGACATGGAACCTCACATCGATATCATCACCCTCGCCGTGAACGATCTCGACCGCTCGCTCGCCTTCTACCGCGACGGCCTCGGTCTGGTTTCACCTGGCGTAGTCGGCACCGAATTCCCCGGCGACAACGCCAACCCCGCCGGCACCATCGCTATGTTCCAGCTGCGCGGCGGGCTCATCCTCGCCCTCTACCCGCGCACCGAACTCGCCAAGGACGCGGACATCCCGTTCGGACCCGCGAAGACGGGCGAGTTCAGCATCGGACACCTCGTTGCAAGCAAATCAGAGGTCGACGCTCTCCTCGTCAAAGCCCAAGCAGCCGGCGCAACCCCCACCAGCCCCCCGCACGACCGACCCTGGGGCATCTATTCCGGCTACTTCCGCGACCCCGACGGACACCTGTGGGAAATCATCTGGAACCCACAAGAAACCTAGCCAAGTGATCCTCATTTTGCGAGATGTCTTACGGCCATTGAGCCCTCTTGTTCTACCCTGTGCGCGACGCCCAGTCGGCCGTAAATCATGAGTTAAAGAGGATCGGAGGAAAAGCGTGAGCGATACGAGCACCGGAAATGGGAAGGTCGTCGTGAACAGGTGTATGTCGCTTGACGGCTTCATCGCCGCTGCCGGCCATGTGATGGACTGGGGCGCTGGTCGCCAGCTCGCCGACTTCGTCGGGCCGGACGAGTTCCACGAGATCGCGGCGGCCACCGGCGCCATGCTCGTCGGCCGGCGGACCGCCGAGGTCGGCGACAGGATGGAGGCCGAGAAGCCGGGCAGCGTCGACTACCCCTTTTCCGGACCCGTGTTCGTCCTCACCCATCGGCCACCGGAGCCACCGGATCCGGACATCACGTACCTCACCGGTGACATCGGGGAAGCGGTCGCCACGGCGCGCAGCGCCGCGGGCGGCAAGAGCCTGGAGATCCTCGGCGCCGACGTGGCCGCCCAGTGCCTGCAGCGGGGCCTTGTCGACGAGATCCTGGTGTACGTACTGCCGGTGCTGCTCGGCGACGGCATCCGCTTCTCGCCCCCGGGCCTCCTCCGGATCGACCTGGAACCGGTCAGCACCACGCGGTCGGGCACCGTCACCATCCTCCGGTTCCGCGTCCGCAAGTAGTCAGGGGCGGGAAGGAGCGCTACGTCATGGCAACGACGCAGCAGTCGGGCTCAACGGCGGCCAGCGCGCCGGCGCCGACGTCTCCTTCCGACCGACACACGACGCCTCCGGGCCAGCGGACCACCGGCGCAGAATCCGGCGATTACAGGCGGCCATTTGCCAGTCGAACTGGACGCCGGTGTGAAGGGTGATCCTTTGCATGGTGACTACTCTCGAGGGCTTCGCTCCGCGCCCCCGATCACGGCTTGCGGTGCGGGCGTCGTGCTGGCGCTGTCTCGGCAGGGTCGGAGGGGGCGAAGCCCCCTGAAGGGATCCAACTTATCGGGCGGACGGGCGGGCAACACAAACGCAGCGCGTGCCCAAGCGGGCAGCCTCGTTCCATCGGTCTGTGGTCCGCCTGGGCAACTCGCTCGCACATGGTTGGGCGACTTACCTACATCCCCGGCGGCACCACCACGTCGTTGCCGTCGCACGATAAGACCAAGAGCCCCCCATCCGTCGCGCGGCTGAGACCTCCGCACGTAGTCGTCACGGCCGGCTGGGGCGGCCGTGGTACCACAAAATGCTGCTGCGCATCGGTAATCGTGCACGACCCGCCGCTGCCCTGAAGGGTGAAGGTGTGACGGATCCCAGCGTCGACGGCGCTAATCGATACTTCGAGTGTGACCGGTGTGCACTGCTGGTAGGCCTGGTAGAAACAATCCTCAGCCGCCTGCGATCCGCTGTTCGTTGCGGTTGAGCCCGGGGGCCCCAGCACTGAGACCTGCCCGCAGTCCGTAGCGATGCCGCCATTTCCATCCGAGGACGGCGCCTGCGCGACGACGAGGAAGCACGTGTTGCTCGACCCCGTCGCACCGGCAGTGCTCGCCGTGAGCAGGAGACACTCGGTTCCGGCCGGCGGTGTCATGGCGCCGTCGAGGCAATAGCCCGTACCGTCATCATCGACGCTGAGGAAGACATGGCTGGAGCCGTTCGGCTGGGTATCGACGATCGTCACCGGACCCGGGCCTGCGACGCTGTAGCAGACGTGCGCCGTATCGCCGACCTGATACCGCGGTTGGTCGGTGGAGATCGTCACGCCGCCGCTTTGCGCGACGAGCGTCGGTGCCGGGATCGCAACCGCGCTGACGAATCCAACCGCCAGGACCAGTAAGAGAGGCCGGCGAACTTCGGTGGCTCGCATTCGTGTGTTCCTTTTGTCTGCGCCGAGACGCCTGATAAACCGGATGTTCATCGCTCCTCTATAACGAGCATACGCTCCCTTTTCGGGCCTTTTACGTATCCACAGGCCGCCCGGCGATGAAGTCGGCCGGTCCTTGCGATTCCTGCCCCGGACTCAGCTCATGGGCCAAGGGCAAGAATGCGAGTGCCCAGCAGACGAGCAGATCCGACGCGGCCACGGCGGCGTCAGTCGGCCCGCCATCGAAATAGAAATACTGGAACGTGCCGCTATTTCGGCCAAGAGACGACGTTATGCTGAAGCCCAGATCTGACAGGAATGTGAGCACCCACGCCGCGTAAAGCAACAAGAGAAACCAGCGCCACGGGCTCCCCAGCCGTCGGAGCTGTGGCCCAAAGACGAGTGCGCCCAGGAGGGCACAGCTGAGCGCAGACAGAAACGGGTAGACGATATCGAGGACCAGCTTCAGCAGACCCCCGGCCGTCGCGGCCGAAACGCCGACCAGGGAAATGACGACGATCGTGAGGCTCCAGGTGACAGCAAGGATGTCCACAAACGGTCCAAGCTCGTCGCGAATGTTGGTATCAAGTGCCCAAAACAGCAGACCAATAGCCCCGAGCCAAACGAGATCACTGGCCAGATAAAAGACATCGGCGGACGACGGGTACGGGATCGCGTCCCCAAGCACGTTGTAGCCAAGCCACACCGCCGATCCGATGCAGTCGAGCAACAGTGCGACGCAAATGCTGAACGTCATGTGGCGAAGCGGCGATGCGGCATCGTGGCGCAACCAAGCAAGCCGGCGGAGGCCCATGACGGCGGCGGAGAGGTTGATGGCGACAAATACCGCGCCCACCGATCGATTGAGCGGGGCATCCGTGGTTCGTGAAATCAGAACTGCGAGAAAATAGCAGGCTGTGGCAATGCTCAAGAGACCCGGCAGCAGAGCCTGCCGCGACCGGTGCCAGGGCACGTCCATCGCACCCGTCTCGATTCCGCCGCCGTCCATCGGCGAGGCCGCAGCATCCATGGCGCTCCTCCGCTGATCAGATAGTAATGGTTGTCCTGGCAACTGAATCCTTACGCCTGTCTCGATGGACTCACGTATGGCGTCGATTCGGTCCAACGACGCCGGCCGGGTGACAGTAGCGCCGGCGCCTGCAAGAATTGAAAACGGGAAGATGCAAGCGCGACAGACGGCGAGCAACCACGAAAGGACGCGGACACCATGACAAAACGAATCACGAATGAGTACGGTCAGGCGATTTTTAACCTGCCCTGGCTTGTAGCACAGGACGAAGGGCTGTTCGTCGCCGAGGGAATCGAGGTTGCCTTCATCCGCGGCCGTGAGCGTGACCCGAAGCTGCCGCCCGAGACGGACCCGAGCCAGGTCGATCCGTTCTGGCGTCATGGGCTGTTTGAAGAAGGCGAGGTCCAGAGTTTCCAAGCTTGTGAGTGGGGGCAGATCCGCCGGTCCTACGACTCCTGCAGCGGCGGTCGCGTCGTCATGCAGCGCCCCGCGGTGGTGAGCCACGCCATCTTCGTGCGATCCGATTCACCCGTCGTCGAGCCCAAGGATCTCCGCGACAAGACCATCGCGGTCAATTTCCATGCGGGATCGCACTACATCAGCCTCCAGTTGCTCGAGGGCTTCATCGATCGCGACGCCATCAAGACGGTCCATCTTGGTCAGGGCCAGGCGCGCTATCAGGCAATGCTCGACGGGCGCGTCGACGCCTGCACGCTCATGGAGCCCTACATTGCTCTTGCAGAAAAGCATGGTTGCAAGCTGATCGCCGAGGCGTTTGTAACTGGGCTTGAGATGGCCTCGGAGGAGATCGATGAGGAGACGCTTGCGGGGCTGAACCGCGCGCTGACCGAGGCCGCCCGAAGAATTGAAGCCGATAAACGCCGATACGTTCACTTCCTGGTTGAGGACCTCCCCGCGGAGTTGGGCCCGCTCGCGCCCGAGGACTTTAATCTCGGCCGCATTCGCGCCATTCCGCCGCGTCCATACCCTGAGGCGGACTTCGAGCGGACCAAGGCATGGATGGTGGGCTGGGGCCTGATTCCCGAGGACGCCAGCTTCGATTCGGTCGTCGACAACCGCCTCGGAATCGCTCACTAAGACCGCCAGCCGAAGATCGTTCGAGCGCCTGGAGGACCCTTGAGATTGCAAGCTGTGTCGTAGCTCGCCGCATCGCGTTTGTGCGGGGTCCGTTGGCGTGGCGATGCTCGTCCAGTTTCCACAGTGTCTTTTTGCCGGGGGGCTACGTCCCCGAGCCTCCCAATGATGGTTTCCATGCCAGAAGACGTGCGCACGCGGATGGAGGTCGCAGGGGTGCAACCCTTGATAGAAACACATGTTTGGGCGGGTGGGCGGGCAAGACGCGCCCGAGCGGGCAGCCTCGTTTCATCGGTCCGTTGTTTTGTGTGGTGCATCAATGCGTCGGCGAGTAAGACTCACCGCCTCTCGTGATGTAACAAGCTGCGCCCTACTCCCTGAGCGGCAGCAGCCCGCCGTTTCCCTAACTCTCCCGGCTTACCTACGCCGCCGATTATTACCCCCAATAGAGCCTGAGGACCGCCCATCCGATGGCGGATAGTCTGGCCTGGTGCCTGTGAACTGGAGGGGACTTTGCTCCAGTGCTCGCGGCTGAGGCCGCGGGCCGGGCACATGGGAGGGATCATGATCAGACTCGACACGAATCCGAACGCCATTGGCGATGTCCACTGTCTGAACTGCGGCCGCGCCCTCGCTCAAGTCGTTCGCAATCCTGTCGATGGCGGGTTTCAGCTTCTGCCCACCGTCAACCAATCGACCCTGCAGGTAATCCTCGCCGGTCGCCGGCTGTTGCGCTGTCGCCGCTGCGGCGGTCGCGCCTTCGTCGAGTTGCTCGAGGAAACGCCGATCGAAGAGCTTGCGCCGTCCCCAGCGTCGGGAGCCGCTGAGCAGCGGGAGCCCGCGTATGCGGGACGCAATGCGCGCAGTTCACGTCAGTTCGGCTGGAGAGTCGCAACCCGCGAGCGCGCACACGGGCATGGCGCGGCGCGAAGTCGCCTCTAGTCCGGGACCCGACCGGCCATCCGTTTTGACCGGGCGTCCCCTCTCCCCGGGGAGACAGCACCGAGAGCCTGGAGCTGTTGTGACCGGGCGTCACCTCTCCCTGGGAGAGAGGTCGCGGACGGCCGCCCGAGGCGCACGTCCGCGGGTGAGGGCGCGCCCGAGCGGTAGGCAGCGCCGAGAGCCTCGATGGGTATAGATTGCGGCAGATGCAACTTAGCTGGACGCTGGACTGACCTGATAACCCGACGTTTCTGAAAATTCTGGGCTATCCAGAAGATCAAACGTCTCCCCAAATTGACGGTCGCGGACGAACTGCCCCGCGCTTCCGGTCAGCCCGCGGGCCTGGGCGAGCTCGTATTCCGTGGCGCAGCCATTGCAGATCTGATAGCGGCAATACCGTATAAAGCCGGGCGCCGGTTGTGCCCGCTGGCATGCGTCGCAATAGAGGCGCCGGCTGGGCTCCTCTGACTCAGTGAGGTCCTCCTCGACAAACAAGCGCATCGCAGCCTGAATCGCGCGAACCTGCGTGCTGCTCAGGCTCCGCCCGGCGGGGGGCGAGCTCTCCCGTACCATGAACGTCCCCTCTAGATGGCGGCTGAGTTCCAATACCCAGTCTCGCGGTGGGATTGGGCGACCGCATAGGCCCTCGGTAGTAGAAACCCATGGTAGGCGGAGTATTTTTATGGTAGGCGGAGTATGTTTTACGCTCCCTCTGGAGGCGGCGATTGTCAGTGCGACAGTCAGCCCCGCAGGAGCCGAAGCAACATTTCAGCTCGCATGGGCTCGTAGAACAGGAATCCCTGGGCTAAGTCGCAGCCGGTGGCCCGTACCTGCTCGAGTTGCTCCTCCGTCTCGACACCCTCAATAACTGCTTGCATGTTGAGCGAGTGAGCGAGGTCGACCAGCATCCTGACGATCGTCCAACTGCCGGCGCCGGGGCTGGGTGAGCCAATGAGCGACTGGTCGATCTTGAGCGAGTCCACTGGAAAGAGGTGGAGGTAACGAAGGGAGGCATAGCCGGTACCGAAATCGTCGATTGCCAGCCGCACCCCGATGGCCTTCAATGCTCGTGCCATCTCCGCGGCGGCGTTCAGGTCTCGGATCATGGCGCTCTCGGTGATCTCGAGCTCCAGCATCGGTGGTTCGACGCCGGTCTTGTTCAGGACCTGCGTAACCTGGTCGACAATATCGGCTTGCAGGAACTGACGTGTAGAGAGATTGACGTGAAGGGTCGGTGCCTTGCGGCGGCCGCCCGCCGTCGGCCACTCACGGCTGAAGATGCAGGCCTGCTCGAGTACCCACTGCCCTATCGGGATGATCAGTCCGGATGTCTCTGCAAGTGGAATGAATTCGTGTGGTTGCAGGAGTCCGCGACGAGAGTGTTGCCAGCGAACGAGGGCCTCGACCGCGACAATCGACAGGCGCGCGAGATCGACAATTGGCTGATAGTCGACCCGCAGTTCCTGGGCTTCGACAGCCCGACTCAATTCCAGTTTTGTATCCAAAACCTGTGATCGCGTCCTTGCCGTGGGGTTAGTCATCTCACGCCGTGCCGCCGTGCAGGGAGCCGAAGCTCGTCTTCCAGGCGGGTTTGGGGGGCTGGCAGACGATTGCGCTGCCCGCCCCCCAAACCCGCCTCATGCCCGGCCCACCCTTGTGGGCCGGGCATGAGGGATACCCTAGCTCCCGCCGCTGTCGTCATCGGCCAGCACATGTGGAACGTGCACGCCGGGATGCACAACCGCGAGTATTGCGGCTGCGAGCACCAGCGCCACACGCGCTGCTCGCATGTTCGTTGGGGTTACCCATCGCGCAGCCATGACCTGTAGACGCACCATCTTCCGGACCTCCTCGTGCGAATTGCGGCGCATCGGTGCACCGTGATTCGCACTCTAGAGGCCGAGCGTCACACAGCCGTCACTGGAAAAAGTGCACACGCAAAAAAGACCGGTCCCCTCGCAGGTCCGGTCCCCTCTTGGAAGGCTGCGTTAGTGTGGCGTTAGGACGCGCGGAGAATGACCTCGTATCTTGCGGCGGCGTCTGTCGATGGCCTGTTGCCACCCTCCGTCTGCAACCGGCGCTCGAAACTCCGCCAGTGCAGAATGGCCGCCTCGCGGTCGCCGAGCGCCAAGTGGGCGCGAACCAGCAGGAGAATCGCTTCCTCATCGAATTGGTCGGCGCTTAGCACGCGCTCGCACAACGATGCGGCGTCAGCGGGCCTGTTGCCGTCGAGGTAGGCCGATGCCAGTGACAAGGCCGCGCTGGCGAAACGAATTTCCAGGTCGTAGCGCTCGGCTACGCACCAGTCTGCGGAGACCTCGTTGAGAAACGGCCCGCGATAGAGTTGGACAGCCGTCTCCAGCAGCATCACGCGCTCGGCCGGCGAGCACTGTGTTTGCCGTGCCCGCTGGACGAGTTCCTTGAAGTAGTGGAGATCAAACCAGAAGTGGCCGGCAGGGTCGATGCGATACGTGTCGCCCTGAACAATGATGCAGCGGTCATAGAGGACCTTCCGAAGTCGATAGACATTTGTCCGCAGCACGGAGCTGTCCTTGAGCAGTTCCGGCCACAACGCTTCCATGAGCTCGTCTCGTTGCGCTCGCCGGCCGGTTGCGAGTAAGAAAAAGAGCAGCTCCTTCGCCTTTGCTGTCAACCCTCTCGAGTCGTCAAGCAGCGCTCCGTTGATCTCGATGGCAAAGTTTCCGAGTCCGAGTGCCTTGACGACTGGCCGTTCGATCCCGCGAAGCTCCGCCGCAGCCTGGGGATCGGTGGGCGCAGCGGCCGCGGCGTCCGCAAGCGCCCGCAGTCGCGCGAAGCGCTCGCCCCCCGCAGTTTGGTCCACTGCGTACCGAAGGGCGTCCTGCGCTATTGCCGCCTCAGCGCGAAGCGCCGCCGGACCGGCCTCGCTCGTCGCTTGTGCCTCCAGTCCTGCCAGGAGGGAGCGGACCTCATCCAGATCCTCCCGTTCGTAGGCGGCCTGTGCCAGCAGCAGAATGGTGCGCTGCATCCAGTGCGCGTCTCCAGACTTAGTGAAATGCCCAAGCGCCGATAAGAGCAGGTCGCTCGCCTCATCCGATTGATGGACGAGTATACGCGATAGCCCTCGAGAGAAGTCGATTAGACCCTCGTTGTAGGGCGTGGGAGTGGATCCGACGAGATCCTCGGCCTGTTTTACGAGCATCTCCGACTCGCGAGTCGATCCGACCCGGGCCGAGACCCGCGCCTGCGATAGCAGAGCTCTCGCCTCCAAAACCGTTTCGCCGCTCTCCCGAGCCAGAGTGATCGCGTCGCGGAGTGTCGATGACGCCTCCTCGAAGTGCGAGGTGCTGGCGAGGACGTCGCCGACGCTGTGGGTCGCGTACCCCTCCACCCGGGTATTGCCGCACAGTCGCGCCGCCTCGAGTGCTGAGTTCAGTACATCACGGGCGAGCGAGAACGAGCCAATCGACATATACAGATTCCCAAGGTTATTGAGCGCCGAGGCTAGAGCCCCCGTGTTTCCGATCCGTCGGGTCCCATCGATCGCCTGCTCGTAGTGCTTGATAGCCTCGGGATAGCGTCCAAGGCGGTAGAGAGATATGCCTATATTGCTGTGCGTACGCGCCACGCGGTCTGGGCTGGCTACCGCCTCGAAATGCGTAAGTGCCATCTCCAGCTCGGGTAACGCGTCACGGTGACGGCCCGCCATGATCTGCGTTACGCCGATGTATTGGTGCCCCTCGCCTCGGAGGAGTTGTGTCTCGGCCGTATTGGGGCTGAACTCGAGATGATGCAACGCTTTTCGGGCGGCCAGCATGGCCTCGTCAATTTTCCCCTTTGTGCGAAGCGCACCCGAGCGGACGATCTCGCGCAGGGCCGCGCTTGTCGGGTCGCCCCCCGCTCGTACAACGTGGCCGCATTCCTCCGCCAGCGCCAGGGCAGCGTCCGGCTCCCCGAGCTGAACCAAACAACGCGCTCGCCAGAGCGTCAGGTTTGGGCTCACCGCAAACACCTGCCGCTGCAGGCTGGCGACCATCTCCGCGAGCACAGCCCACTCACCACACTGGTAGAGATCGGGCGCTGCCGCCTCGAGCACCATCGTGGCGGCGGCAGAATCCTCACCGGCCAGAAAGTGTGTCACCGCCTCTGCATAGAGGCCCCTGCCGGCGTAGAATTCGGCGGCGCTGCGATGCCACGCGGCGACTTGTGCCCCGTTCGCGTCGGCGCGCCTCAGCAGGAACTGGCGAAAGAGCGCATGGTAACGGTAGGTTGCCCCGTCCTGAAGCTCGGTGATGAACAGACCCGCCTCCTCCATCTGCTTAAGGAGCACGCGCGCGTCCTCAAAGCCAAATGCAAGAGCGCAGAGATCCACGGACACATCCTGGAGAATGGCGCTTCGCAGGAGCAGTTCCTGCCAGCGCTCCGGCAACTGCTCAAAGACCTGATCAGAGAGGTACCAGAACAACTCCTCCCTGTTCGCGCCTGCCTGCAACGCCGAGCGGTCCAGCGATGGCCCGTCGGGCGACGACCTGAGTAATGGTTGGTCGAGCCATGGCGCCAGCAGAATGATGCCGGCGGCCCAGCCCTCCGATTCCACCGCCAATCTCTTGGCGGCGGTCGCGTCGTGCGTGTAACCGGAAGCGTTCAGCAGCTCGAGCACCTCGTCCTCGCGGAACGCCAGATCCCGACTCGTCAGTCGGGTGAGCGACCGCTGCACCGTCAGGCGCGAGATCGCGCCTATCGGAACGCGGGTGCGGCTTGTGAGAACCAGAAAGCAGTTCTCAGGAAGGTGGCGCAACAGCAGGTCGAGCGCGGAAAGCACCGCCGGGTTATCGCACCAGTGCAGATCCTCGATGACCAGAACAAACCAATCGAGGATCTGCTCCTGAATCTCCGAGACGAGCGCGCCGACAATCCCTGGGATAGCGGATGAGACGTCCGACAGCGAGCTGAGTGTGCGCAGGACTCCCTCACCGAACTCGGGGAACTGCCGTCTGATAGCAGCGACGAGATAGCGGAGAAAGGTGCGAGCCTCGTTATCCTCGGGGTCGATGCTGTACCAGCAGACGGGTGCAGAGAGGGGCTCCAGGAAATCGGCCACCAGGCTCGTTTTACCATACCCGGCCGGAGCCGTCAGCAGCGCGAGCCGGTGACGCTCGATCGCGCGGGCAAGCATTCGATGCAGGCGCTCACGCCGAACGAGTCCAAAGGGCCGCTTGGGTGGCATAACCTTGCTGATGAATGGGTCGCTATACGCGTCACGGTGGGGCGTTAGGGGGTTCTCAATGACCGTCGTCACGGTGGCATTCCCTCGCCGTCTCGGGGTATCACCAGGGCCCTCGAGTTGCAAGCGCCGTTGCGGCTTTACTCGCCGTTAGAGTATCAGGATGCCACGTATATTGCTGAAGTACCGCATCCCCTGTATGAACGGTGAAGCCGGGAACGGGCGTGCCGGCGCAAGGGAATCGACTCTCGGGAACAGCCCCGCGGCCGGCGTCGCGTAACAAGCATGGGTGAGCTACCGTTAATTCAGCAGCTTGTACGGGTACCAGTTGGTATGGCCGGCGCTTGTATCAGGGCCGCGGAGCAGACGGCGAGTGTCGCTAGCAAGGGGTAAGCCATGGTCTCGATCATTCACTCACGCGACGATCGGTCGCTCCGTCAGCTCGTTGATCTGGAGAAGGGGCTGGTCAACCGTGAGATCTACGTGAACGAGGCGATCTACCAGCAGGAGCTGGAGCAGATCTTTGCCCGCTGCTGGCTGTTCGTGGGACATGAGAGCCAAGTGCGGAAGCCGGGGGATTTCGTGGTGTCGCGGATGGGGGAGGAGGAGGTGTTGCTGGTCCGGGATCGAAAGGACACGCTGCACGTGTTTTTGAACACCTGCCGGCACCGTGGCATGAAGGTGTGCCGCTACGACGATGGCAACACGTTGCTGTTCACGTGTCCGTTCCACGGCTGGAGCTACGACACGGACGGGCGGCTGGTGGGTGTACCGTACTCCGACGCGGCCTACCAGGGTAAGTTGGACAAGGGCGAATGGGGGCTGCACGAGGTGGCCCAGATGTGCAACTACTACGGGTCGATCTGGGCGACGTGGGATAAAAAGGCGCCGTCGTTCGAGGACTATCTCGGCGCATACGCGCCGAGTGTACGGCGCTGCTTCCAGAGCTCAGACGGTGAGGACAACGGGGTTGAGCTGTTTAATCCGGTGTACAAATGGCGGATTCCGACGAACTGGAAGTTCCCAGGGTTCAGCTTCGACGGGGACAGCGCGCACGGCGCGATGACGCACCGGTCGATCAACGTGGCGGCGATCGGCCCCCAGGGTGAGGTAGAGGGCGGCGACCGTCACGGCCTCAGGGCGGCGTTCCCCTCAACCTCCTACGAAATGTCGATACCGGAGCTTGGTCACGGCGGCCACAACCCCATCTACGAGCAGACCGGCGCGCCGCCCTATGTCGATACCTGGAAGACCGTGCCGGGGGTCGACGACTATTACCGGAAGACAAATGAGGCGAAGCAGAAGAAGTACGAGGGCGAGTACCTGCACGGCGGTACGGCGCTGATCTGGCCCAACGTCAACATCCAACCGCAGCGGATTCTGCTGTGGCACCCCCACGGGGTTGGAGTTTGCGAGAGCTGGCGGGCGTACCCGGTGGATCGGAACGCGCCCAAGCTGGTGAAGGATGCGCAGCGGCGCTACATGATGCGCTACGGTGGCCCGCTGGGGCTGACAGAATCGGACGACATGGAGAACTGGAATTACGCGTTTCCGGCGAGCCTCGGGACCATAGCGCAGACGCTCCCATACAACTTTCAGATGGGAGTGGGACGTGCCCATCACGACGAGCGGATGCCGTCGATGACGCTGAACTACCGCATAGCGGAGGAGAACCAGCGGTCGCGGCTGAACCGGTGGTTGGACTTCATGGAGGCGAACAGCTGGGACGATCTCTACCCGCTCAAGAAGAGCACAAACGGTAAGCAATGACTCGTGGGCACCTTGGCCCGGGGGAGCGGGGCTTGCCCCCGAAAAGAAATTGCTTTAAGGAAACAGGAGAATCCCGTGCCAGAGATGAGCACCGAATCGAACTACTGGCAGCGCGCCGTCCCCCGGCGCTACACGCGGCGGTCGCTGCTTCGCGGCACGGCGATCGGGCTGGCTGGGGTGGCCGGCGCTTCCTTGCTCGCCTGCCGTTCAACCAACACGCCGTTGACGGCGCCTGGTGGTGCCGCTGGCAGCGCTACCGGCCAGCCCCAGTCCGGCGACGTATTCAACAACTACGTCGCCGCGAATCTCAGCGGCCTCGACCCAATGGTCGGCAGCAGCGCCAGTGCAGGGATCGTCAACAACAGCGCCTATGTGGGCCTGTTCCGCTTCAAGACCTCGACTGACCCGCGCACGACACTGAATCTGGAACCAGAGAGCAACCTGGCGACCTCAATCGAATCGCCGGATGGGCTCACCTGGACCGTCAAGCTCAGGACGGACACCGTTTTTCACAATATTGCCCCGGTCAATGGACACCCGATTACCTCTGAGGATGTGAAGGCCAGTTTCCAGCGGTCGTTTGCCACGCCGAACAACACGAGCATCAGCCTGATTAACATGATCGATCCGACTCAGATCTCGACGCCCGCGGTCGACACCGTTGTCTTCAAGCTCAGGAGCGTCTTTGGGCCATTCCATCTGACCCTCGCCGGCGCCGGAGCGTCCGGAAGCATCATGCCCCGCGAGGCCCTCGCCGGCTCCTTCGACCCGGGCAAGACCGTGATTGGCTCGGGTCCGCTCATGTGGGATAGCTACGCGCCCGACATCGCCATCAACCTCAAGCGACACCCAGGCTGGTTTGAGAAGGGTCAACCCTACGTGGATGGCGTCAAGGTCGCGATCATACCTGACCCTGCCCAGCAGCTTGCCCAGTTCACCGCTGGTCACATCGACTCGGTGCGTCCCACGCCCAAGGATCTGCCGACGGTCCAGCAGAACAACCCCAAGGCGGCTGTTTTCGGCGTGCCGAGCAGCCGCAGTTGGGTCTACTTCGGCCATATGGACCGGCCGAATACGGCGTTCTACGACGTCAACGTGCGCAGAGCCATGTCGATGGCCATGGATCGCGCGACGATGGCAAAGGCCATCTTTGGCAGCGACTTCAGCAACAACGGCGTGATTCCGGCCGCCCTTGGCACATCTGCCCTGACTGCGGACCAGCTCGGCGACGCATCGCAGTGGTACAAGTTCAACCCTGAGGAGGCCAGGAAGCTGATTGCCGCCACACCCGCTATCAAGCAGATCCGCCGCTTCCTCTACCCGACGCCAACTTACGGCGCACAATTCGAGACGCTGTGCACAACCGCCGTGTCGATGCTCAACGCCGTCGGCCTCCAGATCCAGGCGGTGCCGATTGATTACAACAAGGATTTTATCAATGGCGGTAAGGGTGCCCTCTACGGCAACTACCCTGACGACGCTGTCCTGGCATCCACGCAGGGGGTGCACAACGATGCCGGGTCGACACTGCTCTACAACTACCAGAGCAACAACGACCACAATCTGCCCAAGGTCAGCGACAAGCAGATCGACGCGATGATGGACAAGATGAACACGACGCTGGACGAATCCGCCCACCTTATGGCCGTGCTGGATATCCAGCGCGCCGCCGCCGCTCAGGTCTACTTCATCCCCTTGCCCAGCGAGTACGCCTACACGGCCGTCCAGCCCTGGGTTTACAACTACCAGTACAGCAGCAGCGGAAACGTCAGCGAGGGCCCCAACACCCTCAGCCGCCTCTGGCTGAAGCGCAGCTAGAGTCCGATGCAAGAATCGCGGGCGCCATTGTAGTCTCCCTCTCCCTCTGGGAGAGGGTTGGGGCATTGTAATTCTCCCTCTCCCTTTGGGAGAGGGTTGGGGTGAGGGTCCCGCAATAACAGATCTCAAGGAAGGCTTGTCATGGTGCAGGAAGAGGGGCCCCGGGCTGAGGATCAGATAAACGTCAGCGGCGCTGTCATGTTGACGGACCTTCCGGTTGGTGCCAGGGTGCGGCTGAGAAATGGCGCCGTCGCCGAGGTTACCGCCAACCCTCGCGACGGTGGCTGGATCTTCATCCGCTTCCTTGAGCATCAGAGCAACCCGGCGAGGGTCGGTGAGGAAGACATGGCCTTCTGCGCCGACGTGATCGCGGTCCTCCCGTGACGGCTACGGCATCTGCCGCCCGGAACCATCAGGAAGTCATAAGCGGCTCCGACGCCGCTCGAGACCCGGGGAGTCACAAATATGGCGATTGACACGATGCAGCAGACCCTGGAGCGGTTGCTCCTTGAGCGCGAAATTGAGCGGTTCCTCTATATGGAGGCCGACCTGCTCGACGAACGCCGTTGGAGCGACTGGATCCAGCTGATCGCCGACGATATTCACTACCACATGCCCATCCGCCGAAACGTGAAGTTCGGAGAGCAATACCGCGAGAACACCGACCCCGAGTCCGAGATCTCCTGGTTCGACGAGGGCAAGGCGACACTTGCCGGACGTGTTCGACAGCTCAATACGGGCCTGCATTGGTGCGAAGAGCCCTTCTCGCGCATCCGCCACATCATTACCAACATCCAGGTGCTCGATGTGCAGGGCGACGAGGTGAACGTGCGGAGCCGCTTCTTTGTCTACGTCAACCGGCTCCACGATGAGGTGAATCTGTTCGTGGGCAAGCGCGACGACGTCTTGCGTCGCGACAGCGAGACCGGCTGGAAGATCGCCAAACGGACGATACTGCTCGATCAGAACGTGCTCTTGGCAAAAGTCATCACAACCTTCTTCTAGGCCATCCCCGTCTCGCTTACGCTCGCTGGAAGTTCGGTCTAGGCCCGTAGGGGCGGGTTTCAAACCCGCCCGCATCGGTCCGCACCGCAGCCGCCGTCCGGGAGCGCCAGCCATTCTGCCGGCCCCCGATGATGGGCTGGCAGACCTCGGCCCGAGATATCGGTCATGCTCCACCCGGCAGCAGTGGCCGGCTCCACTGAGTCCATTTCGGCTACCCGGCCTTCCAAGCCTGTGACACACCCACCGCCGGCGTTGGCCCGAGCGGAAGGCCCTCAACGCTCGTTGCGCTCACGTTAGCGTTCAGCTTGTCGTACAGCACGCATACAGCGGCATCGTCGACGATGCGGCGCTGCGCCCGCTGGTACAGCCCCGTTCGGCCGGCGGCGTCGAGCGTTGTCCGCGCCTGCTCCAGCAGGCGGTCGACCTCCGCGCTCCTATAGCCAATTCGAGCCGCCACCGAACCCTTGCTGCTGAAGAGCGGGTAAACCCATTCATCGGGGTCGTAGTTTGCCGTCCAGCCGAGGAAGGCGGCCTGATGCTCGCCGGCATTGAGCGACTGCGTCAGCTTCGCGAACTCGACCTGTCGGATGGTCGCGTCGATGCCGGCTTCACGAAGGTGCTGTTGGATGAGCTCCGCCAGCGATTGCAGCTCTGGAGACCCGGCCGAGATAAGCAGAGCGAAGCTGAAGCCGTTCGGCCGTCCTGCCTGCGCCAGAAGCCGCTTCGCCGCGCCGATGTCGCGCTTGAGATACGGATGATAGCCCGACTCAGCCGTCCAGATGGACGGCCCAAACACGACGTCGAGCGGCTCCACGGTGTTGTAAAGGACGCGCGAGGCGATTTCCTGTCGGTCAATCGCATAATTCACTGCCTGGCGCAGCTCGGTCCGGTCGAAGGGCTCACGGGCACAGTTGAAGGCCATGTAGCTGAATCCAACGCCTGGAACGGCGGCGTAGGTCAGGGCGGGATCCCTCTTGACCGCTGCGGTGTCCTTCGGCGGCGGACCCTCAGTGGGGCGAAAGGCGTCAACCTCGCCACGGCGCAGCGAGGCCAGCGCCAAGGTGTCGTCGGGGATCACGCGCACCACAATGCGGTCGAGATAGGGCAGCCTCTCGCCACGAGCATCTCGTCCCCAGTAATCCGCGTTGCGCAGCAGCACTACTCGGTCCGCTACCTCCCTCCCACCGAAACGGAACGGACCGCTTCCCTGGTTGGTGAGGTCAAGCCGCAGCCGGTCCTTTCCATAGCGCTCGCCGGTTGCCTGCGAGATGACGCGCCCCGCATCGCCGGTGAGCTTCTCGAGAAACGGCGAAAACGGCGTGCCGAGCGACAGGCGCAGGGTCAGCGCGTCGGGTAGCGTGATCTTGTCTACTGGATCGAGGTCCGAGTGGCGAACAGCCGTCTTGTCCGCCCGGACGCGGTCCAGGCTGTAGTCCACAGATGTCGACGTAAGTGCGGATCCGTCCTGGAATCTGACCCTGTCTTGCAGGTGGAAGACGTAGGTTGTCGCATCCGGCGTTTCCCACCCGCTGGCCAGAAGCCCCTGCGGCAACGCACGAGAGTCGTGGGTGACGAGGGTCTCGACGCAATTGCCGATCACGAAGCCGCTGTAGACGTCGTGGTTGAAGGCGTAATCGAGCACGCTGACGTCACTAAAGCTCCGGAGGGTCAATGTACCGCCGCGCGCGGGCTGAGCGCTGCGCCTCGTGGCCGTGCGGGCCGCAGGCGGCGTGACCCCGCCGCTGCATCCGCCCAGCAGCGGCGGCAAGGCCACCGACACGGCTGCGCGAAGGATCTGCCGCCGCGTTCGTCGCCCGCTGGTCCAGTACCCGCCTTGCATCCGTCCCTCAGTCCTCGAGGCCGGACGGCCCAAGTGTCCTACGTTCGAGACCCCCGCCGTTAGCATAGTAGGGAGCGAGCGCCGCGCGGACTCCTCAGACTTGCCTGAGCGATTCTCGTCGCCCCGAAGTCTTCTAGAGGCAGGGACGCGTCACCTCTCCCTGGGGGAGAGGACGTGGCGGCGCGCCCGAGCTTCGGCAGAAGGCTGGGGAACGACGCATCACTCTGGGGAGAGGTCTAGGAGACGCGCCCAAGGCGGGCCTCCGCCGGTGAGGGCGCGCCGAGCCTCGGCAGAACGCTGGGGGCGCGCAAGCTGAGCCCGTGCAGGCCATCCGTTCCCCACGCTGTGGTTGCTGCGTAGTTTGTAACGGGCTGGGCTATGGGGCTGCGGAGCCACTGCCGATGATCGCTGAATAGAGCATTCGTGTCCAAGGGACATAACGACGGTGCACCAGCTCAACGCCACCAGATCGCGGGACAAGCCGTGGGCGCGCTATCTTCTGGCGGCTGCATTCTCCGTCGCTGCCATCCTCGTCTCGCGCGCGATCCCGATGGGTGTGGCAGGTGGCTATGCCCTCTCGCTTCTGCTGGTGGCACTCACCGCCTGGCGGTGCGGGCGCGGTCCCAGTCTCGCCGCGCTCGCTGTCGCGGCGCTCGGCGGCATGCTCTCGCTTTCGGCATCACAGCCGCCTGCGGCCCCCATGGCGCTTCTGATAAGCGCCAGCCTCGCCTTCGTTGCCCTGCTCATCTCCTCACTGGTGAGAGTTCGCCGCGACGAGTCGTTTCACCTCGCTCAACTTGCGTTCTACGATCCGCTGACGAAGCTCCCGAACAGGTCCCTGTTCATGGATAGGCTCGGTCAGGCGAGCGCGCGATCCCTCCGGCACACGCGGATGATTTCCCTGCTGTTCCTTGACTTCGACGACTTCAAGCTCGTCAATGACCGGTTCGGACACGCAGCGGGTGATGCCTTGCTCGCCACGGTCGGCGACCGCTTGCGAAATGTCGTCCGCTCCAGCGACACCGTTACGCGTCTGGGCGGCGACGAGTTTGCCGTCCTCTTGGAGGATGTCGACGATACCAACTCAGCACGTCTCGTGGCGCAGCGGCTCATCGACGTGCTCAATTACCCGATCGTCTTCCATGGCAACACTTTTCGCTGCGGCCCGAGTGTCGGCATCGCCCACGCCAGTGCCGGGTTCCCCTCTCCCGAGGAGCTGCTCCTCCTCGCCGACGCAGCGCTCTACAAGGCCAAGCGTAACAACAAGGGTTGGTTCTGCGAGGCCCCCGCCATCGTTCCGGGCTGCTAGCCGCCCCGCTGGATACCATTTCATTCGATCGACGCCGGCGCTCCTCCGCTAAACCAGCGGCGCTGCGTATCCTGACCGCTGGTCCCCGAAGGGGCGCCCCGCAGTTCGGTGCGGGGTACGCTGTCCGAGCAAGGATTCGAGATAATGGCGTATTCGCTGCCGCTGGCGGTCGTGATTGCCGGACCGAACGGAGCCGGAAAGACAACCGCGGCGCCGCGGCTGCTGCGCGGCGCTCTGGCCGTGAGTGAGTTCGTAAACGCGGACACCATTGCGCAGGGGCTGTCCGCGTTCCGTCCGGAGCAGGCAGCGGTTGCGGCCGGACGCATCATGCTGCAGCGGCTGCATGCCTTGGCGCACAAGCGCCAATCCTTTGCTTTCGAGACGACGCTGGCCAGCCGCAGCTTCGCTCCCTGGCTGCAGGGACTGCGGATGCGGGGCTACCGGGTTCACCTCGAGTTCCTCTCGCTGCCGAGCGCCGAAATGGCGCTTGCCAGGGTGCGCGATCGGGTGCGTCTGGGTGGTCATGACGTCCTGGCACCCGTCGTCCGTCGCCGCTACGCCCGTGGGTTGCACAACTTCTTCTTTGGCTACCGGGACGTCGTGGATGCCTGGCAGCTCTTCGACAACAGCGATTCCGGTGACTACCGCCTGATAGCATCTGGGAAGAGCGACGCACCTCCCGCCATCATCGATAACCCCGGCTGGAGCAACCTTTTGGAGCAGGCCCGATGACCAGCGAAGAGGAACCGAGCGGCGACCCGATTCACCGCATCACCGATATTCCGCGCATCCAGGAAGCGCTCAGGCTTGCCAGGCAGGATGCCATGCGCTTGCACAAGCGGATGGGTTACCCGATAGCGGTCTGGAAGGACGGCCGGGTGGTGTGGATCCCGCCGGAGGAAATCCGCGTGGACCCATAGCTTGAATCTGGCTTCTCCGGACCGCCGGCCGGGCGTCCTGCGGCGGATCCGTGGCCTGGCCGTCAACGTCACGCCACTGCGGGAGTCGCGCGACTTTCGCTTCCTCCTCGGCGGACAGGCCGTCAACCTGGTCGGCAACCAGGTTCGGATGGTCACCGTCCCCTACCTCGTCTTCATCATCACGAACCATTCCTCGCTCGCCGTCGGTCTGGTCAGCCTCGCCCAGTTCTTCCCGCAATCTTCAGCGCAATCCTTGGCGGCAATCTTGCGGACATCATCGACCGCCGCCGGCTGCTGATCGCCACGCAGATCCTCCTATTGATCACGTCCGCGATACTCACGCTCGCCACCTTCCTTGGCACGCCGCCACTCTGGTTCATCTTCGCCATCGTCGCCGTCGCGTCCGCCATCAACGCCATCGATAATCCGGCCCGACGCGCCGCCATTGCGCGCATGGTCCGGCGCGATCAGATCGTCAATGCGCTCGCGCTCAACCAGACCATCAGCCAGCTCGGCGCCGTCGCAGGTCCGTCCCTCGCGGGGATCGTTCTGGCGGCCTTCGGCGTCGCTCCCGCGTTCCTGATCAATACCATCACCTTCTTCATCTCCCTCTGCTCGGTTGCCTGTCTCACCCCGATTCCAGCGCCCGAGGCGAGCGGTTCCAGCGGGTCGTGGCTCGCATCGGTCACGGAGGGTCTTGCCTTTGTGTGGCGCCGGCCGGTTATCGGCTCGACTTTCCTCATCGACATCAATGCGATGTTCTTCGGTGGGCCGCGCGCCCTGTTTCCGGCGCTGGCGCTGGATGTCTTTCACGTTGGCCGGGCCGGCCTGGGACTGCTCTACGCCACGCCTGGAGCCGGGGTCCTCGCGGCCGTCCTCATGTCAGGATGGGTGGGCAAGGTTAGACATCAGGGACGCGCCATCGTCATCTGCGTGATCATCTGGGGTCTGGCGATCGCGTCCTTTGGGCTCATGAGCCGCTTCTTCCTGCTTGCCCTGCTCGTCCTTGCGATAGCATTCGCTGCCGATGCTACCGGCGCCATATTCCGCAGCACGATCCTCCAGCTCGCCGTTCCCGACCGCCTCAGGGGTCGCCTGTCGGCAATTCACTTCCTGGCGGTCGGGACCGGGCCCCAGCTCGGCAACGTTGAGTCCGGCGCCGTCGCGCAGCTCGCCGGCACCGAGTTCTCGGTCGTCTCAGGTGGCATAGCGGCTGCGATCGGCGCCGTGATCATCGCCCTCGCCATCCCCGCCTACGTTCGGCATGATGTGCGCGATGAGGAGCCGGAGCCGCTCACTGGGTCAAGCGGGTAGGTACGGTCCGATTCGCTGTATGCTACTGGGTGAGCTCCGAAATCTGGCTTGCCGTAGTCCACGGAGGCATGCGTGCCCGAACCCGAGCAGTTGGAACACACAGCCGAGTCGGAGAACTCCAAGGGCCACGGTCAGAGCTTCGCGGTGCAGCACTACAGCGTCTCCGGAGATGTTCAAGAGGCGCAGGAGGGACTGGCCGCCGCCGCCCGTCATTACCAGCGCTCAGCGCAGGCCTACGTCGATGCCGCCCAGGCATGGGTCGAGCGTGCGACGGGCGCGTCCGCGCCTGACGCACAGACCGTACGGGCGCGTGCGGGAGCCGATTACGGCTTCGCCGCTTCTGTCTACTGGTACGCCGGCCGCTCCTTCGCCGACGCCTACGACTTCGAGCACGCCGGCGAAGGCATGGAGGCAGCCGCCCAAGCCTACGTCGCCCAGGCGAGGATCTGGGAAGAGGATGGCAGGACTCAGCCTGCCGCCACGCTGCGGGTTGAGGCTGCGTTCCGCTACCTGGACGCGCAGCGCTACTACCAGCAGGCGTCCGATTTTCGGCGTAATCTCGCGAACAATCTTGCCGCCGTCGGCGAGCGTCAGTCGGCCGCCGAAGAGCAGACCCAGGCTGACGAGCTCGAGCGCCGCGCGGTCGCCGCGGGTCTGAGCGTGAACCAGCAGGGCCCCGAATATCACGCCGCCTACCAGAGCGACTACAAGGGCGCGAACAAAAGCGCCTACAAGTAAGCCAGAGGCTGACTGCCGTCTGGAGAGCCTTGCTACACTACCGCCGTGTCCACGGAACCGCTCGTTGCCTATCGCCCCTGGTTCTACGCAGCGGCGCTCTACAACCTCGCCTGGGGCGGCCTGATTGTCCTCTTCCCTGATGCGCTGTTCCGATGGCTGGGAATGGCGCCGCCGCTTTATTCGCCGCTCCGGCAGGTCGTGGGAATGCTCGTGCTCGTCTATGCGCCTATGCGCCGGCCTACTGGTGGGTCGCGCAATATCCATCGCGGCACCGGCACTTGGTTGTCATCGGATTGTTGGGCAAGGTTCTCGGACCGATCGGTTTCGCCTGGTCCGCTCGGCAGGGTCAATTGCCGCTGGACTTCGGGTTGACGATTCTCACCAACGACCTGCTCTGGTGGCCCGCCTTCGGCTTGTTCCTTCGCGCCGCGGCACGGCGCTATGGCGGTTGGGCGCCGCTGTTGCGCGGCGAGTGAGCGTGCAGCTCGCGATTCCACCGCGGACCGCCGCGCTTGTCGCCTACCTGGCAGCCGCGACGAATCTCGCCGCTGCCATCGCCATGCTGCTGCTGTTGCGCCCCGGCCTGCCCGCTTTGAGCGGCACGGTCGATCAGCACATCGCCTACATCGCCGGCCATCTCACGCTTTGGCGCCTCGGTTGGCTGCTCTGGAATGCCGCGGCAGTGTCGCTGCTTGCCTTTTACACCGGCTTGGCCGGCGTATTCGTATCGCGCGCTCCGCTGATCTGTGCGCTTGCGCTTGTCGTTGCGACGGCCGGCATCGCCGCCGACCTCAGCGCCGAGGCGCTCTACATGGGCGTTGGCGCGGACCTCGGGCCAGGCCCGTTTGCCGCGCTCGAGCACGCGGCGTCGCTCCTGACCGGCTACGTCGGCAACGGGCTCTACACCCTTGCCGGCGTCCTGCTCGTCTGGGCAGGCGCGCGGGAGATCCCGCGCCCGCTGCTCCTCCTCTCTCTGCCTGTGTGGGCGGCCGGGCTTGCGCTGAGCGGCTCGAGCCTCGTCGGATTCATACCTGGTCAGATCTGGAGCACAGCGGCGCTGATGCCGTTGTTTGTCATTTGGACAGGTCTCATGGGTCGATGGCTGGCGAGCCGAGGATCCTGATCGCCGGCGGATCCGGCGTCTTCGGCCGTGTCCTGGCGCGGGAGCTGCTGAAGACCACATCTGCTCGCCTTGTCATCGCCGCCCGCGACGCCCATCGCGCGGCGGCCGTCTGCCGCTCGCTGGCAGCGCCGCACCGGGTTGAGCCGCTGGCGCTCGATCTCGCGATCCCCGGCGACCTTTCGCGTGCCGCGCAGGGCTGCTTTGCCGTCGCGTGCACCGCGGGGCCGTTCAAGGGGCTTCCCGCGGAGCTGCCCCGCGTGGCCGTGGAAGCGGGCGCCCACTGGCTTGACATCGCCGACGACCCGAGATGGCTGCTGCCGTTGCTGTCCCGCAGCGCTCTTGGTCGCGACGCCGAGCATCGAGGTTTGGCCGTCGCCCCCGGCCTTTCAACGACGCCCTCGCTCTCCGGCGCCCTCGTTCGTTCCTGCCTGGAGCGTCTGCCCGTGGCCCGCCGGGCGCAGATAACGCTGTTCATCGGCAATCGCAACTCGAAGGGCGCCGCCGCGATCGCCAGCGTCCTCGGGGGCGGCCTGACTGATCCGTGCCCCGTACGCTTGCCCATTGGTCGCCGCATCGCCTATCGCTTCCCGTCCGCCGACGCGGGCCTGCTTGGAAAAGAGCTTGGTTTGGCGGCCGAGTTCCGTGTCGCGTTCGAGATCCCTGTCGCGGGCGGCCTCCTCGCCGGGCTCAGCCCCTATGCCCGCAGGCTGAGCCCTGTAGGACGTGCCCGCCTGGCGCGGCTCATATCGGCTGTTGCGGCTCCGGCGGGCCGCCTTGGCTCCGCGAGCGGCATTCTGCAAGTCGAGCTGGCGGCAGAGGGAGGGCAGACTGCCGCCTGCGCACTGGTGGGCGCGGGCCAGCGCCTGCCGATCCTGCCCTGCGCTCTCGCTTTCGAGGGGTTGCTCGATGGCAGTCTCGATGGTCGAGGGCTCATCCAGCCGTCGACATGGTTGCCACCCGCTGACTGGCTCCACCGTCTCACCGCACGTGGCTTAGGATTCCGATCATGGTAAGGGCTTGCAAAGAGATCGGCGTTGGTGTCGCTGTAGGGGCGGGTTCAAAACCCGTCCGCGAGCGGTTCCAGCGATTTGCTCACACCCTCTTAGCCTGTCGAAGGACGCACAAGCGAGCTTTTTGGCACCCTGCTGGAGTTGCACCAAGTGCTGCTACACTGCCGCCAGAATGTACGCCGATTTACCCGGAGTTCGGCTTTGGTACGCGGATACCGGCGGGGACGGCCCCGTCGCAGTCTTCATGCACGCTGCCTCCGGAACGAGCGAGAGCTGGGTCTCGCAGGTACCAGCCTTTACGGCCGCCCGCTACCGCTGCATCACCTATGACCGGCGCTACTGGGGCCGATCCATCGCGGACCCCAACGGACAGCAGCCCGGATCCGCCTGCGATGACCTTCACGCTCTGGCGGATCACCTCGGGCTCGATCGCTTTCACTTGCTTGGTACTGCCGCAGGCGGCGGAGCGGCACTGGACTACGCACTTACCTATCCAGAGCGATTGCGTAGCCTGGTGGTCGCCGACGCCCTCGGTGGCGCCCGTGACCAACAGTATCTGGAGGTCCAGCAGCGACTGCGCCCACCTGAGATCCAGGCGCTGCCGGTCGAATTGCGCGAGCTCTCCGCGGGCTACCGCGGTACGGATCCCGATGGCACCGCCCGCTGGATTGCGATCGCGCGTCTCGCCTGGCCGGAGGGCGCATCAGCCTCGCGGCAGACGCCCCGCAACCAGATCTCCCTCGCCCTGCTGGAAACCCTGCAACTGCCGGTGCTGATGATCGCCGGCGAGGCCGACCTCGTTACCCCGCCCGCGCAGATGCGCATGATGGCAGAGCATTTGCCTGCGTGCGAGTTTGCCACGGTCCCGGAGGCCGGCCATGCGGCATTCTGGGAGCAACCCGCAGCCTGGAATCGTGTCGTCCTCGACTTCCTGGCCCGGCACTAGGTAGCGGTATGCCGCGCACTGCCTCGCTCCTTCGCCTCTGGCTGCTGGCGCTGGTCGTGTGCCTCGCGATCGTGTTTCTATCCACTCGCATCAGCCGCGAGATGACACTCTGGGGCATCGCCGCAAGCGCCCTGCTCCTCGCCTGGCTCTGGTCGACCTTCAGCCGCGAGAAGCCGCCGGACTGAACTGGCTCCCCTTCCCTCGGGGAAGGTGCCGGGGGATAGGTAATGTCAAACCCGCCGCTGCTCGCCCCTGAGCGCTGGTTCCTTCATCCTTGGTGGATCGCGTCGCGCTCCCCTTCCCTCGAGGGGAAGGGGTCGGGGGATAGGTAATTTCAGACCCGCCCGCCTCCTGCCGCGTGGTCTTCCCTGAAGATCGCAAGTGCACGCACTAGGTGCATCTCGACGTGGTGCGGGTAGCCAAGCGCCTCCGCGCTTCGCGCCGCTTGCAGCGCGTCGGCGACGCGCCCCGCGTTTTCCTCGCTCGCCCACCGGTATTCGATCTCGTCCATGAGCAGGTCCCGCGCTTCCGGCAGCGCCTCGCGCAGGTCTGCGGTCGTGGGCTTTCGGTATCCAGAAGGCATCATGGAAGGTACTATAGGCCGGTTGGCAGGCCGCGCGACCAGGGAGGCCAGGGGCGGAGTGAACGAGATCAAGAACTGCACGGTGGCGGACTTCCACCAGATTCTGAAGAATCTCGCCCAGTATTGGGGCAGCGAACGGACCTTGCGGCTGCACCACCCGATGTTCTTGAGGGAGTTCGGAGATACGGCCTATGTCGTTCGGGAGGACGGCCGGGTCATAGCCTATCTGTTCGGGTTCTTCTCGCAAACGGAGCCTGCCGCGTACGTCCATCTCGTCGGTGTCCATACGAGTCACCGGCGGAAGGGGTTGGCAGCCCGGCTTTACAACCACTTTTCCGCCGTCGCGCGCGGCCGCGGGTGCACGGAGCTCAAGGCAATCACGACGCCGGACAACGCGGGATCGATTGCATTCCATAAGAGCATTGGCATGATGCCTGCGGGCGAGGCCGGCAGTGGCGTGACGCCGGACTATGCCGGCCCCGGGCAGGACCGTGTCGTCATGCGCAAGCGCCTCGACGCACCCTCCTCGGTTGTAGGATGAGGCAGCGCCGAGCAGAGCGCCCGATCAGGGTCATGCCAGTCGGGCTGTCCCAGCTCGAAGCATGGAGGTATTGTCGTGGCGTCTGAGAAGGTAGCCATCGTCACCGGAGCCGGTAGCGGCATCGGCAAGGCCTCAGCGCTCGCCCTGTTGCAGGATGGCTGGTCGGTTGTGTTTGCAGGCCGGCGCGCAGATCACCTGGACTCGGCCGCCAAGCAGGGGGCCGGAGGCGCCGGTCAGGCGTTGGTCGTTCCATCCGACGTGTCCGATCCGGCCTCAGTCAAGGCGCTGTTTGCCAAAACCAAAGGCACCTTCGGCAGGCTCGACATGTTGTTCAACAACGCGGGAGCGTTTACGCCTCGGAAACTTCTCGAGGACCTGACCTACGAGGAATGGACGGGTGTCGTTGGCACGAACCTCACCGGAGTCTTTCTCTGCACCCAGGAAGCATTCCGAATCATGAGGGACCAATCGCCTCGAGGCGGACGCATCATCAACAACGGCTCTATCTCCGCCCATGCCCCGAGACCAAACTCCGCGCCGTACACGGCCACGAAGCACGCCATCACCGGTCTGACCAAGTCCACGTCGCTCGATGGTCGCAAGTATGACATCGCCTGCGGCCAGATCGATATCGGCAACGCCGAGACCGAGGGGACGGCCAGAATGAAGGATGGCGTCCCGCAGGCCTACGGAGCCATCGCGCCCGAGCCGGTTATGGACGTCCAGCACGTGGCCCAGGCGATCGTCTACATGGCCAATCTCCCCCTGGAGTCCAACGTGCAGTTCATGACCCTCATGGCCACCAAGATGCCTTTCATCGGCCGCGGCTGATCCAAGCCCATTGCATAGATCGCTTTGTGAGCCCGATAATCGGGGTGGCGTACGGCATGTAGGAGGATCGGATTCCGATGGCGAAGCTGGTGGGCACCTTCTTTCACTCGCACGGCGGCACGACGTCGATGCCTGGCGAGCTCTGGTCGGAGCTGCGCACGGGCCGGCCGGTTCGGGAGGACGTTCCCGTCGACGACCACGAGACCAACATCAAGAAGGCGGCGCGTACGCACAAGGGTTTTCGTGTGCTGCGGGACAAGATTGCCGAGCTGAAGACCGACGTTCTGGTCGTCTTCAGCGACGATCAGCTCGAGTGTTTCGACTTCAACAACTACCCGGCGTTCGCCGTCTTTGTCGGCGAGCAGTTCAAAAAGAGTCCTCGCATTCGCCCCGGGCGCGAAGGCGACACCGCCGGCCGCCACGCGGAGCCGGGCTCCTGTTTCAAGGGCCACCCGGAGCTGGCCACAGCGATCCTCACCGGCATCATGAAACGCGGGTTCGACCCGGCATTCTGCATGGACATGCCGAAGCCCGACCGCGGCATCGCCAGCGGTATTGTCCGAACCGCCGAGGAGTTGACCGACTGGCACCTTCCGGTGGTGCCCATCATGATGAACGTCTATTTCTGCCCACAGCCAACGGCGATCCGCTGCTACCAGCTTGGCAAGGCGGTGGGCGAGGTCATTCGGGAGTATCCGGGGGACCTGCGGGTTGCAGTGGTCGCGTCCGGCGGGCTCTGGCACACGCCCGGCCAGAACCAGGCATGGCTCAATGAGGAGTTCGACGAGCGAACGCTGGACTACCTAAAGGCCGGAGACGCGCTGGGCATGGCTGAATATTTCGAGAGCTACGTCGTGCCTCCGGACGACCTGAGCCAGGACATCAAGAACCCCCGCCGGCAGGTGACCGGCATGCCCTCGGTCGGGAATGGCCCTCAGTTCGGGAGCCGCGAGACCTGCACCTGGATCAGCGCTGCCGCGGTCACCGAGGGGCGTCCGACGACGATTGTCGACTACATCAAGGTCTACGCCTCCCCCGTCGGAAACGCCTTCGCCTACTGCGACCAAGTTTGACTGCTATCATTTCTGCCACAGACAATAATGCTATTTCTAATACCGCCCTTTCTAAGGAGGCGCCATGACTCAAGAGACCGGAACCAGACCGCAGGTGGCGCTCATGAATGCGGTCCACGACCTGCCCGTGATGGTGGCCCGCGAGATGGGCTTCTTTAAAGACGAAGGGCTTGACATCGACTACGTGGTCACGCCGGGCATGGCCCAGGCGGGGAGCTCGCATGTCGTCAAGTTCGAGACTGTCTTCGATCGCCCGCTGGACTCCGTCTATAACGAGGGCGGCATTGACTGTTACCGCATGTGCGAGTGGGGCATCATGAAGCGCGCGGTCGAAGCCGAGGCCCAGGGACTGCGGGGCCGCAAGATCGTGGCACTGGGAGCCTCGATGTCGAAGTTTGCCATTGCCGTGGCGCCCGACTCCGATATCTACGAACCCGAGATGCTGAAGGACAAGCTGATCGCGGTGACGCCGAACAACGGCTCGGAGTTTACCACGCTGAAGATGATGGAAGGCTTCTGCACGCCCGAGCACGTAAAGCGCGTCAACGCCGGCTCGATGCTCAAGCGGCTCGAGGCGCTCCGCGCCGGCGAGGTCGCCGCGGTCAGCCTGATGGAGCCATGGATCAGCGTGGCCCAGAAGTGGGGGTTGCGGATCCTGATCGAGTCGCACTCGACCCGCAGCGAGGCCGCCGGCGACGAGATGGACGGCCCGACACTCGCCAAGATGTTTCGCGCGCAGGCGAGGGCGGTCGAGTTACTGGAGAAGAACCCGGTGCCGTTTGTGCACTATCTCACCGACGAGACCGGCGGACTCCTCGAGCCACACGAGCTTGCAACTTGGCGCCTGCTGCATGCCGCGCCGCAGCCCTACACCCGCGAACGCTTCGATGACACCTACACCTGGAGCCTGAAGTGGGACATGACGGTGCCCGGCGCCACCTACGAGAACACCGTCGACAACCGCGCCTGGGAGTAGCCGCGCTCAGAGGCCGTAAAAGGCGCGGGGGTTATCCCTGAGAATCTTCTGGACTGTGTCCGGCGGTATCTCTCCATCTTGGCCCAACCGTTCAATGAAATCCAGTGCGCCGATCACGCCGGATTGGTCATCGTGGCCGTAATCCGTCCCAATCATGAGGTTGTCCTCAGTGCCGAACTTGAGCAGGTACGGGACATCGTCGCTCGTTTGGCACGTTACGTAGAAGCGATTCGCTCGCAGGAAATCGTCCTGCAGATTAAAGGGGTGCTCCGCATAGACCTTGTTCACGCCGCTGTAGCGGTCCTTCGCCCGCAGGTCGGCGAGCACGTAGGGAATCCACGAAGCCAGAGCTTCGATAACCGCAAACCGTAAAGTCGGGAATCGCTCGGTTATGCCGGCAATCGCGAGACCGCCAAAGCAGCCGATGGCCGGATTCACGCTGAGCCCCAGCTTGCCGCCTGCAGCCGCGGTTCGACTGAAATTCTCCCCGCCAACGTGGATGCAGATAGGCAGGTCCAGGCGCATGGCCTCCTCGTACAGAGGGAAGAAGGAGCGGTCGTAGACGCCTTTGTCGCCCCACTCCACCGCGCGCTTGAAGACCCCCACCGCCCCATGCTCCTTGCCAAACCGCAGCTCCTCCAGAGCCTGGTCCATGCTGCGTAATGGTGGCATGACGACCCACCGCAGCCTTCCGTTTGACTCTGCTGTTTTATCGGCGAGCCACCGGTTGTAGCTGCGGTAGAGCGCAAGCTCGACGTCGGGATTGTCCGACGGCGCCGCCAGAAGATAGGTGGGATAGAGAACCTGGACCTCCACGCCCATCTCGTCCATGTGCCGAACGCGGGCCCCAACGTCGAGGAGCTCGCGCGTCTCCAGCGTCGTTCCGGTTCGCTCGTCGGTGCACCAGCGCCGTAAGTCGACTCGTCCATCAACCATCCAGAAACTGTGCGGCCGCTTGTCGCCCGGCACGATGGCCCTGCCCTCGGGCGGATCGAAGGACGCCGGCTTGTACTGGGCTTCGGCCGCCGTCATGTAGTCCCAGGTCGCCTCGGTCTCGTATATGTGGGTGTCGGCATCTATGCGGAGCATCGTCCCTCCCCTATCGCGGAGCAATTCGCCGCGGCTACCGGCCTGCGGGGGTCGCATCATTCGGCGGCACCGCCCTCGGCTCCCAACTCTAGCGCGCGATCCGGCGAAGCGATAGTAACCGGCCGGAAAAACTACGCTCGGGTGGCTTTCCTCCGACCGGAGGGGTGCGTCTTCGAAGACGGCATCCGGCAACGGAAGCCGGCACCAGAACTCGTCGTGGGCGCGGCCGAATCACGCAGCGCGCTGGAGGTCTCGAGCATTGGGCCGATTTCATTGGCGGGAAGCGGCACAGAGAGAAGATAGCCCTGACCGTAATCGCAGCCGAGCTTCGCGATCGCCGAGAGCTGTTCTTCGGTCTCGATGCCTTCGGCGGTCACATCCATCCCAAGCGCGTGTGCCATGGTAGCGGCGGCCTGGATAATTGCCGCTTTAGTGCCGCGGTCGTGCAAGTCGGCGAGAAACGTACGGTCGATCTTGATCGAGTCGACGGGCAGCTGTTGGAGGTAGCTGAGGGAAGAGTAGCCGGTGCCGAAGTCGTCGAGAGCCACCCGAACCCCGAGCTTCCTCAACGAGCGAAGCGTTGCAATGGCACCATCTGGGTTCCGGATTAGAGCGGTCTCTGTGATCTCGAGCTCGAGCCCTTCTGGTCCGAGGCCGGTTTGCTCCAGCACACTTGCAACTTGTGCCGCGAAGTCGGGCTGCTCAAACTGTCGCGCGGAGAGGTTCACGCAGACACGCAGGCACTCCCAGTGTGCGCCGAGACAGCGCCACGCGACCATCTGTCTGCAGGCTTCACGTAGAGCCCACTGCCCAAGTGCGACCATCAACCCCGATTCTTCGGCGACCGAAAGAAAGTCACCGGGCGGCAGAAGCCCCCGTTTGGGATGTTGCCATCGCAATAGCGCTTCCACCGCTACCCTGGCGCCCGTATCGAGGCGGATCAGCGGCTGATAGTAGAGCCGAAACTCGCCCCGTTCGAGTCCACGACGCAGGTCTGTTTGCAACACGAGCTTCTGCATTGCCTGCACGCCCATCGAAGGTTCGAAGGCGGCCGTCCTCCCCTTGACCGTCGCCTTCGCCTGATAAAGTGCGATGTCCGCCTCACGCACCAGCTCCTCCGCAGCTTTTGCGTCCCCCGGCGCCCTTCGGAAGGAGACACCAGCACTCGCCGCGATGGTCATTCGCGTTCGCTTGGGAGCCGCAAACGGAGATTCAAGTTCACGGAGGAAACGGTCAGCGGTCCGCATCGCGGTGGCGTGATCGGGCATCTCAGTCAAGAGGATCGCAAATTCGTCGCCACCAAAGCGGGCCACCATGTCGTTTCCCCGCTTTGACTCAAGAAGACGCTGCGCGACTCCCCGCAGCAAAGCATCACCGACCCCATGCCCCAGGCTGTCGTTGATGACTTTGAAGCCATCCAAGTCAAGAAAGATGACGGCGACTCCGGGTCCACGCTTCTTGACCTGGCTAAGGGCCTGGCCCAGATGTTCAAGGAAGAGCCGGCGATTGGGAAGGCCGGTGAGCGGGTCCGTGACGGCTTGGTGGCGGAGGTGGTGCTCCCGATCGCGCAGGTCCTGCACCAGGGTCGCACGCTCCAAGGCAACCGATGCGTGATGGGCAATACCTTCGGCCAGACGCTGATCGTCATCCGAGAATATCTCGCCATCAAGCCGATCGGCCAGGATCAGCACGTTGATGACCTGACCCGAGCGTGAGAAGACGGGCACGGCCAGAACGCGACTGGTATCGAACTTCTTGAGGAGAGGCGAGAACCCGATCGGGTCGTTGTCGACATCGTCGCTGCGGTAGGATTGTGCGTGCCTGATGACCCACCCCGAAAATGACCCATCGAGCGGAAGCCGCCGACTCGTGTGTTCCCAGGTTCCGTTCGTCCAGTCATAACGATGCAGGGCGTGGTCGCCCTCATTCGAGACAATGGCGACGCGCCGGACGGCCAGCAGTTCAGCCGCGACCTCGACGACGTGGAGCAGCACATCCTCCGGATCCGCGGCGGCATTCAGCCGCTCGGCGACCGTCAGCAGGGCTTCCACCTCTCGCTCCCGTCGGGTCCCGACGCGCTCTGCCTGGAGCCGCGCGGTGGTGTCCAGGGCACGACGGAGAATCGCGGCGCCAGTTTCGCAAACCGCCACCATGATCCGTTCGTCGCGCTCGGTGAAGCCTTCAGGGCTGCGGCTGTTCAGGACGGAGATAAAGCCAACAGACTCGCCTCCCGGGAGCACCAGGGGAACGCTCAATTGGGAGCGGAGCCCTTCCGCTGCACGTTTGGGCCGATTCGCGGGTGCCTCGCTCAAGAGGTCGTTTGAACGAAACGGCCGTCGACTCTTCCAGACGGACGCCAAGATGCCAGTCTCGCGAGGCTCGTGGTCATCATCAACCCAGCCCTCTTCCGACCAGCGTCCACGAATGACGATGCGGCCTTGCCACGGCACACCGTAGTTCGCCCGTTCCGCGGCGAGTACGCCTGCCGCCCGCTCGACGAGGGTTCGCAAGACCTCCTCTGGTTCCGCCTGAGCTCCGAGGCTCGCCGTCATTTCCAGGAGCGCCTCGCTTTCGCGGTCGCGCAACATCCCGTCCGTAACAGGGCGCATCGTATTGAGCACGAATAACCCCGCGCCCCGAATTACTGTCGTCAGATCCAGCTCGATCGGGATGGATCGCCCGTCCTCGGCGACCGCATGAAACACCCCCGCATGCCGATCCGAAACCCTGCGTCGGGTATCGAGTAACGTGGCGCGCACCTGTTGGTAGCGGGCGCGGGAATACTCATCGAGCAAGAATTCCATCGGGCGGCCGTAGAGGTCGGCTGCTCCGTAGCCAAACAGGGTCTGGGCAAGCTGGTTGGCAAAAACGATAGCCCCATTCGCGTCCTGGAGGATCACAGCCTCCGGAAAGGCATCCAACAGATCAGACAACTCCTCAGGGAACGAACCGAAAGCATCGTGAGTCCGAAGGAGCATAGTAGGGTCCTGTCTCTTCATCGGAGGTCGGCTGCGCTTCGGCCCAGCCGACGACTGCTGAGGGGCAAGGGCGTAGATTATCCCCTGCCCTAATCATCGGCAACCCCAGTGGAGGGGTGTAGTCTGCTGGTGCGCGTGTTTCCGACGTAGGCGCTGCGAACCGCGACCAGTCGGCGCCACCGCGCCGCGGCATCTTGCACATACTTCGTACGCGTAGTATACTCGCGCTATGGCACAAGAGGAATCGATCTACCTGGAGAAGGCGTTGGAATCGCTTGAGGGTGCAGCGAGCGAGTACACCAACGGGCGCTACAACAACTGCGTCAACCGCCCTTACTTTGCCGCCTTCCAGGCCGCGATTCATGCCCTCGAGCGCGCGGGTACGCAGGCCAGGAGTTGGGGACATGACTTCGTCCAGGCTGAGTTCGTCGGACAACTCATCAACCGCCGCAAGCGCTACTCCGCCGACCTCCGCGACACCTTACTGCGCAACCTTGAACTGCGTCAGGCGGCCGACTACCGCAGACAGCACGTCAGCCAGACTCAAGCAGCTTCGCAGAGCCAACACCTTCGTTGCGGCGATCCAGCGGGGAGGTGACACCCGATGAGTACAGAACGAGTCAGCGAACCCGACCCGCGCATTCAGCAGGCGCTCACCGAGCTGCAGGACATGATTGCGGCGCGCTGGCCGGCAGCCAGTTTTGCGGTCAGCCGCGGAGACGACCCCGAGGGTCTCTATCTCGACGCGACCGTTGACCTCGATGACCCCGATGAGGTGATGGACCTCGTCGTCGATCGCTTGCTGGAGCTGCAAGTGGACGAACGACTCCCCGTGCATGTGGTGCCATTGCGGACGCCTGAGCGTGCCGCCGCCATCAGCCGACAACGGCGACCGCGAAAGCCGCATGCGGCGGCATCACTTGAAGCGTTGCTGCGCCCGACCCCGTGACTACACTGGGAGCGCGGTCCGGCTACTTCACATCGCGAGGCCGGAGGACTCCCAGGAGGGTTGGCCCATGTCGACCGAGGATAACAAAGCCGTTGTGCGCAGAGTGATTGCGGGGGTTTGGAGCCAAGGGGACCTCTCGGTCTTCGATGAACTCTTCGAGCCCGCGACGCTCGCTGCCAGCACGCAGCGTCGCACGCAGAATGCCCGCGAGGTGCAACTCACCGCGCGCGGCTGCCTTACCGGACCTCCAAGTGGTCATTGACGACCTCCTTGCAGACGGGGACCAAGTCATGGCGCGCTTCACGTTCCGCGGAACCCATGCCGGCTTCATCCAGGGTGTCGCAGGAGCCGAGGCTATCGCGGGTCTCGCTATTGAGGAGGACCGCTATCGGCCGTTGCTCCTTATCCCGCCAACAGGCCGCGAAACGACCTTTGAGGGTATCGCGCTCTTTGGGTTTAACGGCGGGATGGTGTCGTCATTCTGGAACCTGCTCGATGAGCTCTAGCTGCTCCGGCAAGTCGGCGCACTGCCGGTGGTCGGTTCGACGCCACATCGGTAGAAAGCGGACTGGGCGTTATAGCATCAGCCGCGACGCGGTACAGCGGCCATAGCAATGGACCGAAATCGCGCTTGAATTCGGCCCCTTGTTCCGCTGCCGGATACACCCGGAGGTGTACGAGATCGCAGACGAAGAAATCGAGGGGAGGTTTATTCTTCAGGCGCTTGACCAGCTTGGCCCAGGTTCTCGGCACCGATGTTCGCGACTTACGCCGATTGGCGTCGGTAGCTTTGACAGCAAAACTGTGTACTACGCGCCCCACGGCTCGGGCGAAGCTTGTAGCCCCAGCACGTCTTCGCGGAACGACCGATGGGACCCGGGCGAAGAGTGACCAGGGCAAATGCCACTGCGCTTCACCGTGCTCGCTATACTTCGGGCATGACTGTGATCGACGCTGATACGCACGTTGATGAGTGCGAGGCCACCTGGCAGTCGCTGGAGGGTGGGCCCCACGCCCGGTACATTCCCGCAACCCTCACCATCGATCCCCGCGACGCCGGCCGAATGGGCATCCACGTCCGCAGCAGCCGCCGCTGGTTGGTCGAGGGAAGATTGCAGACTCGGGCCACTCGCGACGCTAATCACCACCCCGCGCGCGAACGGCGCGAGCTGGAGGATGTGCCCGGTCGAGTTCAGCACATGGACGAGATGGGCGTGGACGTCCAGATCGTCTTCCCTACCTTCTTCATCCGCTACGACACCAGCAACCCCGAGGCTGAGCTGGCGCTGACCACCGCCTACAACCACTGGTTGGCGGAACGGTGCGCTTGTAGCAACGGGCGGCTGCGTTGGGCCGCCGTGCTGCCGCTAATGCAACCCGCTAAGGCAGTCGAAGAGCTGCGATGGGCAAAGGATCATGGCGCCTGCGGGATCTTTAAGCGCGGTTTCGATCTCAACCGTTCGGTGAGCGACCCGCACTTCTTCCCCGTCTACGAGGAGGCGAGTGCGCTGGACATGCCCATTTGTATTCACACCGGTCACCCTGGCTCGGACCCCGGCGGCGACCGAGGGGTACCGATTATGGCCGCCTTTACCGCGATCGTCAGTGCCGGGCTGGCGACCAAATTCCCAGGGCTTCGCTTCGGCCTCATCGAGGCAGGCGCCTCTTGGGTGCCCTACAGCGTCTCCCAGCTGCGCGCGCAGGAGCGCACAGCGCAAGAACGCGGCACCGTTCAGCGCCCGGCCCCTGATCTGGACCTGGTGACGGACCTCTTCCGCGCCAACCGGCTGTTCGTCACCGTGGACGCCACCGACGACATCGCGTACCTGCTTGACTTTGGGCTGGAGGACAGCCTCATGATCGGAACCGACTACTCCCACTCCGATATCTCCGCCAACGCCGGTGCGCTGGCGGAGGTGAGGTTGTGGGCTCGTCAGGGCAGAATCAGCGAAGCGGTGGCGCACAAGATCCTGCAGGACAATCCGCGGGCGTTCTACAGCCTGCACTAGTGACGGTTCTGCTGCTTCACTCATGAGCCGGCTCCACGACCTTGACGTGGCGTCGGCGGAACTCTAGCAGTCCTGCCGCCGTCAGCAGCGTCGGGCGCTGCCGCCCGCAGCTCTCCATCATCTTCTCGCCCTCCTCGTGCACAAGGCTGACGTAAGCCTGCGTCGTCAGGATGCCACGGTGCCCAAGCAAGTCCTGAGTCTGGCGGGCCGGCACACCGCGGCGACCCTTGGCCGTGCCGAAGGTTCGGCGCGTGGTCGCCCCTTCGTGAGCCGTCCCAGCGCTCATCGGTGTCGATGGAGCCAGTTGACGCGTCCAACTCGAAAACTATTGCGATCGGCTGTAACGAATGGCGGCGGTAGGAGACTAATCCTCTGAGTTAGCGCGCGCGATAGCTCATCAACACTCTCACTCAGTTCATGTTCATCAGTCCATGTGCAAAGGAAGGATTCAAAGACTTTGTTCTCCTCACCTCGACGACCTGGCAGCACCCGTCGCCGGATCCTCGCGTCCGTGGCGCTTTCCGCTTGTGCTGTGTTGATCCTTGGGTTCTCACCGGGACGGCCTCACGCCGCCGCCGCCGATGATGCCCATCACCCAGCCGGCTTCGTCTACGTCAACGACAACACCGCCGCCCCGAACACCGTTGAGGCCTTTGCTCGAGCGGCCGATGGAACGCTCACGGCCCTGGCAGGCTCTCCCTTCAACGTCGGCGGCGCGGGCCGCGGAACTGCCGGACTCGGTTCCCAGGGTGGCGCCGAGCTCTCGCAGGATGGCAACCTCCTGTTCGTCGTGGACGCCGGCAGTAATCAGATCTCTGTGCTCCATGTTCACGGGGATGGTTCTCTTTCCCCAGTTGCCGGCAGCCCGTTCTCCTCGAATGGCGTTGAACCGGTAAGCGTTGCCGTCCAGGACCACACCGTTTTCGTGGCAAATAACGACGCAACCGCGGCTGGGACCTGCAGCGTCAGCGGCGGCGGCAGTAATTACACCGGCTTCCACCTCGATGGAAGCGGCCAGCTTACGCCGCTCGCCAACTCCACCTATTGCGTGCCGCCGAACTCGGTACTCGGCGACGTCCTCATCAGCCCCGATAGCAGGCATGTCATTGGCATCCGTGTCGGCGCCAACCCACCGACGGCGACACAACCTTCTCTTATCGACAGCTTCGACCTCGACGACCACCGCGAGCTGACGGTCTCGCCCGGCTCGCCGTTCGCGGCCCAGGCTGCAGGTCCGTTCGGGAGCGGCTTCCGGCCGACCAATTCCTCCCAAGTCTTCGTCTCCGATGCACATGGCGCCTCAGGCTTCGTCTCGGCCTACACCGTCGCCGAGAATGCGACGCTCACCCCGGTCAGCGGCTCGCCGTTCGCCGATTCCCAGATCGCGCCCTGCTGGCTGGTCGTCAGTCAGGATGGCAAATACGTGTACGCGCTGAATACGGCCAGCAAAACCATCTCGAGCTACTCCATTGCTCAGGATGGGACCTTGACGCTGATCGGCAGTGTTCTCCAGACGGGTGGGCTCACAGCCGCAGCCCCTACCGATACGGCGATCGACCAGAGCGGTCGCGCGATCTACTCGCTCGAGCCCGGAGCGCCGGCCGTCGTCGGCTTCACGGCTCAGAACGGGAACGTCACGGCGCTCTCCGGCTCTGCATTCTCCCTCCCCTCGCACCCCTCGCATCCCGCGGGCATCGCCGTCAAGTAACGGCGGTCCGCTCGAGCGCGAGCAAGCCGGGGCCAGTTGGTTACTGGCCCCGGCTTGCTCGCTGTCCTATGAACGTCCTAACGCTTGGGCTCCGCGGTGGCGCTTAGCGGCTGGATATCCACTCCCGGAAAGTTTCGAGAAGACGCTGGCGCGTCTCGGGGGGAAGGGGCTCTGGCGTGGCGCGTCCGATGGCTCGAATAGTCAGCCGCATCTGCTCCACGTACTTTCGGCAGCCAGGGCAGACCTGGAGATGCGCCGTGAAACGCTGCTGATCTGCCGCGGGAAGGACGCCCTCCAGGTAGTCGGTAATGAGCTCCACCAGCTCCCGGCACGCCAGCTCATCCGCATTATCTGTTGTCACGCGGAACGCTACTCCCCCTCCAGATACTGCTCCAGAGCCCGACGCACCTTCGATCGGGCTCGATGCAGCAGGACCCGTTGATTGGGCTCAGTTACCTCCAGCATGCTACAGACCTCCGGCGCAGACCAGCCGTCGATGTCGCGCATCATGATCACGCGCTGCTGTGCCACTGGCAGAGTAGCAATTGCCTCATGGATGACGTGCCACGACTCTCCGGCAAGGAGCCGCCGCTCGGGCTCGCCCTCCCAGTTCGCCGGTTCACTCATCCAGTGGCCTGGCCACCGGTCGCCCTGTCCTCGGAATCTCGTGGGATCGACGGCCGGCTCGTCCTCTCCCAACTCGACCCTGGCGAGTGCAGAGAACGGCATCGTGCGCGACTCTCGCTGGCCGCGCCGCTTGGCTCGATTGGTGAGGATTTGAAACAGCTAGGTCCGAAACGAGGATCGGCCCTCAAAACGGTCGATGCCTTGGAGCACACCGATCCAGGCCTCCTGGACGACTTCCTCTGCTACCGCCCGATCCGTGACGAACATTAGCGCGAGCCGAATCAGCCTGGCATGGTATTGTTCGACGACCGCGGTAAAGCTCGCCTCGTCCCCAGCTCGCAGCGCAATGATGAGAGCCAGTTCCTCATCGGAGGCAGGACGCTCGGACAGCGGCTCCGCATCGGACTCACGTGTAGCCATCGGGGCAATCCTTCTCAGCGTGCTGCCAGCATAGGGAGGCGCGACGACGTGCCGGTGACAATTCTTACAGAGTCATGAACATGTGAGGCTTCCAACTGTAGCCGTCGGTGAGTGAACGTATAACGGACTCAGGACTTGGATCAATCGGGTCCAGTTATGGCCGTCAGCCAATCATGAAGTCAACGTTTTCTCAATGCGGCGGTCCGGAACGAGCCACATCACAGCGACCAGGACGTACAGCACAAAGGCCAACCAGGCACTGACCAACGTAAGCGGGATGGCCACCAGGTAGATGCCTATCGAGACCTTGCCCTTGAAGTCGCGACCAAGCGCGCTCGCCAGGACGGACTCGCTGCCGTGCAGCGCAATCAATGCGCGGACCAGGAGAAAGTAAGCGACTGCAGCCAACAACAGTATCATCCCGTACAACGCCACGGGCCAGGCGGCAAAGTTGTTCTGCCCCATCCATCCCGTGCCGAAGGGGATAAGCGACAACCAGAAGAGAAGATGCAGGTTGGCCCAGAGGACACGGCCATCCACGTGGTTGATGGCTTGGAGCAGGTGATGATGGTTGTTCCAGTAGATGCCGAGAAAGACGAAACTCAGCACGTAGCTGAGGAAGACCGGGATGAGCGGTCGCAGGGCAGACAGCTTGCTGTCATGGGGAACCGTCAGTTCCAGCACCATGATAGTGATAAGGATGGCTATCACCCCGTCGCTGAACGCTTCCATCCGCCCCTTGCTCATGTGCATTCCCGATCCAACGATGTTTTAGCCACCGCGCCGCCTTACGCCAGGAGTGTACCGGCACTGTCTGGCCAAATAATCGTCGAGGAACCTCCATGGCCTCTCACCGGCCTACACATGCGCTGGATATCCTGAATCTGCGGTACGTCCCCATGGCACCAGCCCAGCGAGGGAGAGCGGCCCATGCACGCCTTCGCTGTCCGACTTTCGCCTACTCGCTTCGTCCGGCACAAATTTCTGTGGCTTCTGTTGCTCTTCCTCATCTACCCGTCCGCCCTGGTGCTAACCAAGGGTGCCGTCCTCTACCTTGGCCTGGATGCCGCGGCCGTGGGGATTCTTACCGCGCTTCTGTTTGTCGCCAGGCCGTATCGGCCCGTTGCGGTACTGGTCGCGCTGCTCGCCGCTGCGGCACTAATGCCGGTCGTACTTGCGACTCGGTTGGGTCGATTTGCCGGCTCGGTTCCCCTGCTTACGACGCGCACGGTACTGCTGCTCGCCGTGTTCGGCGCTGTCACCACCGTCGCGCTGGTGAGCTTGTTCAAGCGCGAACGGGTGACCCAGGCGCAACTGTGCCGAGCCTCTCGCTCGGCGATGCCCTGTACTTCAGCTACGCGACGCTGACGACTATCGGCAGCAGTAATCTCATGCCGGCGACGGTTCAGGCGAAGACCTTGGTCTGGGTTGAGGCGATAGCGGGCCAAATCTACATCGCCGTCCTCATCGCCCGACTCGTGAGCCTCCAAATCCTCCACTCGACGACCAATGGCCGTCGACAACGTACAGCGCGATCCGGCCGGCGAGCACCAGTTGAGCAACGAAGCCAGGCTCTGGTGACTACCCGCAGGCTGGGTTCCCCGAGCATCCGACGATCATCTCGAAAGAGGTCGCAGGGCCGATAATGGCCCAGCCTGCGCAAAAGCCAAAACCGGCCCGCCGAGCGCGCATTCCACATCAGCGTGGGGCAGCCCTAACCGCGAAACAGCATGGAAACGTCAGACATGCCGCGGCGGGGAACGGACTTAGTCCGTTTCCCGCCGCGGCCCGGTGCAAGATGCTGGAACGTTACCACGTGCTGTAGGGGGCATTCCGCGACGCCGGATAGGCCGAACCGTCGTAGAAGACCTCGAACCGGAAGGTGACCTGGCTATGGAACTGGCCGTCATCGGCGCAGAGAGTGACGTTCGTCCAGGAGTACTCGACGGCTTGTGGAACCTGCCAGGAACCCTTGTCCGGGCTTGGGCAAGAGCCGAGCGTCGCACCCTGCTGGAACCAGTCACCCACTTGGCCTGAAGCGTACATCTCAAAATAATTCGGCATCTGGTCGAAGTTCTCGTCGGCGAAAACCCAGATCAGGGGCTGATTCTGCTTGTTCCCCGGGTGAAAATAGCCATCCCCGTAGCTGCCGTACTGGCAGTCGAGCGGGAAGCACCAGTGCGAGCTGTCGTCGTCCGGGGCGCCGCTGGTGCGGACGGGATACCGCCAGGCCAAGTTACCGAACCAGCGCGGCGATGCGTCACCGAACATGGCGCCGCCCTGGGTAATGTCGATGCCGTCAAACGTGACGCGGACCCGCTGACGGAAAGTTGAGAAGTGCGCCTGCCCAGAGAGCTGGACTCCCGACTTGGTCTGAGCCGACACATTGACGTCATAGGCGGTGTTGGGTTTCAGGTTTGTCAGCTTCACGCTGTGGCTGGTCTCATAGACCGGAGCCGGCGGCGTGTCGCCAATGGAGACGCCGCCGATAACGGGCAGTGGCTGCCCAGCGCCCACCGGCAGATGGCCCGTTGGAGCTGTTCCGGACGGCTTCACCGAGACCGACGCCGAGGTTGGCTCGGAGCTTGTGAACGTGACCGTGGCCACGGTGCCACCAGGCTGCACGTTGATGCTGCTCAGCGATGGGCCCTGGGAGATGGTCAGCCCTGCCGTGGGCAGCAGGCCCGTGCCCGGCCCTGTTGTAGGCGTGGCGACGGTAACGGGATGCGGTGCGACCGTGGTGGGATCGACGCCGGCCGCGGGCGCCGGCAGAGCGGCGCTTCCCAGAACGACGACGGCAAGACCGGCGGCGAGAACGAAGCGTTGGGCCAACGTGCGATAGGCGGCCATGATATCTTCCCTCCGAAGCGACTCCTGGGCGGCGACCGCAGCGGTCGCTCGCACCAACAGGGTCGCGGAGAACCCGAGCGGCCACAGCCGCAGCGGCAACAGCATGAGTGTTCGCGGAGTTACACCTGTGGGAATAGGGACGCGAAGAGGCCCGCCGGCCTGGCGGGCCCAGAATCTTGGCAAGGCTGCTGCGGTCCGTTAATGGGCCCCAGAATTGGGATTGTTGGGAATCCGGAGCCACTGCCCGCCGGGAAGCCATGACTGTGGCCCAAGGTGCGACGGGCACTGCTTATCACCCCGCTTCTGCTCGCAGTAGTCCTCGGCATCTGCCTTCGCCACGGCGATGTGCTCATTCAACGGGTCTTCGCCGCGGGCTACTCGATTCCGGCCCAGGCGCTGCTCGCCGGCGGAGCAACGCCGATGCCGTCGCCGAGTGTGGCAGGCGCGGACATCCTGACCATCCCCGCCCCGGATGCTGCCAACGCACGAGTCATGACCGTGGCACACTCAACGGTCCAAACCAGCGGCGGAAGGGCGCTGATTCGGCCAGACATTGTGACAGCAGTGGCGGTTGATGCGGCGGGGACAATATATGTCGCCGACCGGAACTGGAACAGCATCTGGAAGATCGATTCGAGTGGGGCCGTTGTGGGGTTCGCGGGCTCCGGCGAAGGAGGGTACGCCGACGGGCCGGTCGCGACTGCTCAGTTTGACGATCGCTTGGACCTTGCGCTTGATAGCTCGGGCACGGCTTACGTTGCCGACACGGGTAACTTCCGCATCCGCAAAATCACGTCAGACGGGATAGTGAGCACGCTCGCCGTAGTCGGAAACGACGGCTCTTCCGACACCCCGGGAGCGACGCCGCAGTTCGCCCTGCCCAGCGATCTGGCGGTCGATGCGGTGGGAAACGTGTACGTGGCCGAATGGCCGGCGGACATCGTCCAAAAAGTCACTCCGGACGGGACGGTCAGCATCCTCGCTGGATCCGGACAGGCGGGCTACCAAGACGGAGTCGGGCCGCAGGCGCAGTTCGGGACTATTGAGGCGCTGGCGGTCGACGCCCGGGGGAGCGTGTTCGTAGCCGACGGAGGCAACAACCGTATTCGGATGATTGCGCCCGACGGGACCGTAAGCACCCTCGCCGGCTCCGGACCTGTCGGCCTTGTGGATGGTCCCGCGATCAGCGCCAGGTTCCGGCACCCAACGCGCATCGCAGTCGACGCGGCGGGCACCGTCTACGTGGCGGAGGAGTCCAACAGTCGCATCCGCGAGGCGAGGCCGGACGGCGTGGTCTACATCTTCGCTGGTAATGGCGGGTCCGGCGATGTGCGCGACGGATCGGCGCTGGACGTGGTCGTTGGTCGGCGGCGTATTGCCCTGGATGCGGGCGGCACGATCTATTTCTGGGGGCGTCAGGGTGCTGTGGCATCGCCCGCTCCATGGACTCGCCGAACGTCAGGCCGAATGTGGTGCCCAGAGGCCGGATGTGCTCCGGATAACACCGCGGCTGCCACGCGGTTGGCAGAAGACCGCACCGCCCGCTTCTACTCTCGAACCAGCACACGGGCCGCACTGGCAAGTGACCAGCGGCGCCCGTCACGAGAGGGAGACGGTAATGAACATTCGGAAGCACGCTCGTACTCCGGAGGCCCTTCAGATACTTACGCCCGTATCTACCCGGACGCCTGCCCGGCCCCCGCTCACCCGGGTGAGCGGGGGCCCGCGAACAGCGCTGCTGGCAGGCGCTCTCGCGGCCGCGCTCCTGGCCGGACTTGTCGCCGCACCAGGCGTCGTGCGAGCTCAGCTCGCCGGCACCTTCCCGACGACCACAGCGGTGCCATCTGGCGGCCTGCTCACTACCACGGTGACCACACCCGGCGCCAACATCAGCAGCAGCACGGCGGTGACCGGCTGCCCGACCACAGGCATGGGCACCGCGACGGTCACCTATGCCTGCACTGCTCCAAACAGTGGCATCCTCGCCGGGACCTCGATCACGCAGACCTTCTCCGCGCCCGGCGGCCAGGTCTCGGAGACGGTCACCTACAACGCCAACGGCCCCGTCGCCCCCTTCCCTGCCGTCGCGACGAGGACCATCGATTCTGGCAGTTGCACCACCCCGACGAACATCGCGGAACACGTCTTACCGATCGTCTCACCGATCGCCGGCATCACCTGCTCAACGAAGACCAGCGTGACGACGATTCCCGGCGCAGAGCTCCAGGTGTGGGTCACTGGGGGTGGAAGCCTCGACCTGCAGATCAGCTCGGCTCCCTCGACGCTGGGCACGTGCCCTCTAACGTCGTCAGTTCCAACCACAAAAACGACCTTCGCGGTCATCACGTATACCTGCTCGTTTGGGCAGTCGGTCCCGGCCGCGACGGGTGTCTCCGTGGGTGTTCAGACCAGCATCCCGGTCGCTCAGCTAAAGCTGGAGGCCTGGGATAACGCCAATGCACCCCGGCCGGCAACCACCGCCATACCGTCACCGACGACGCAAACGATCACGCTGGGGACTGCTGCCGGGCCGGCCCTCGCGACGATTAACCCCTCGAGCGGACCCGCGGGCACGATGGTGGCGATTACAGGAAGCAACCTCAGCCCGGCAACGGTGATCAACTTCGGCACGACGCCAGCCACCAACGTCGTCTGCGATTCCAGCGGCGCGACCTGCTCCGCGACCGCGCCCACGCTCCCCACCGGCACCACGGCGAGCGTCACGGCCGTCACGACGGCCGGCACGAGCAACGCGCTTAGCTTCACCTTTACCGCGCCGACAACGGGTACCACGACCACGGGCACCACGACCACGGGTACCACGACCACGGGCATCACGACCACG
>Ga0193751_1000176_pt1 | contig 58105 bp, 57 predicted proteins | sample L1c2metaG_FD_143050 | JGI IMG/M metagenome (GOLD analysis project Ga0193751, IMG submission 143050) | Soil microbial communities from a riparian zone of the East river system, Colorado, United States - L1c2 | ecosystem: Environmental > Terrestrial > Soil > Riparian zone | place: USA: East River...
GGGGAGTCTGGCCCCTGCTGGAATCCGACGAGGGTGTCGCAGATCAGCATGTAGGCACTGGGGTTGGGGACCGACTTACCGCTGCCACTGGCATCGAAGTCGAAGAAATCGGTCTTGAGCGGCGTTGCGAGGACGCCGCCGGTCTTCGGTTGGCTCGACGCCAAACCGATGAACTTCGCCGGTTTATTGGCCGAGGATCGCCCGCACGCCGCCAACGCGACCGTTGTCGCTGCAACGAGCGAGCCGGTGAGTGCACGGCGGCGGCTCAGCGGAGCGTTGTCAAGACTCTGCCAGTAATTGCGCTCCCCCATTCCCGCCTCCCATCGCGGCTGCTCGTCTCCAACTGAAGCCGTAGGGGATCGTATCGCGCCTGCGAGGCGCGGGCCAGCGAACGGCGCTTGCCTTCAGGGCGGACATCCGGTGCGCACCCTCGATTGCTCCGTTGGCACGGCGCTCCTGCCCCCGGTACGGCGCCCAGCGCCAGGCCCGCGGTCCCGGCCCTTCCGTCCCGGCGGTCAAAGGTGAGGCAGATCGGCTCGGCCATCGTCACCTGCCCAACCCCGGGGGCCGGCAGGATGCCGGCGCCCCCGGAGGCGGTTAGGTCTCTATCGATGGTGCCGGCAGGCGGCCGAGCACCTGTTCGCTCCAGGCGCCGGTCCGAAGGAGCTCGTAATCGGTCACCGGGGCTCCGACAAGCTGCAGCCCGAGCGGCAGCCCCTCCGGCGAGAGACCGCCGTTGACCGTGATAGCGGGGAAGCCGACGTCGCTCCAGGGCACGAGCAGGGTGGGATCGCCCGCCGAATCGAGCCCTTTCGGCGCCGGGCCCGGCGCAACGGCCATAAGGAGCGCGTCGACATCCGTGTACAGAGCCTGCAGCTTTTGCGAGAGCATCCGCCGAATTCGCTGCGCCTGGAGGTAGTAAGGGGCGGGCAGCAGGCTCGCGACCCGATCTCGGGCGGGCGTCCGCGCGCCACCCTCACCCGCGCGGCGACGGCTGTGAAAGGTGTAGGCCTCGGAACTGCCGATGACGGGTTGGATCGTCCACAGCAGCTCGAACTCGGGCGGAAGCACGATATCCTCTACGGCTGCCCCGGCCTCTTGCATGCGACCCGTCGATCGCTCGATTGCTTCGAGCATGACCTGCTCCGTTCGCTCGGGATAGGAGTTGCGGACGACTCCGATGCGCGGAGGCCGAATGGCGCTGAGTGAGAGATCGCCCGGAGGAGCAGGCTCGGGGAGCGTCCTTGGGTCGCACGGGTCCGGACCGGCGATAACGGACAGGACGAGCGCGATATCCTGAATCGTCAAGCCGATGAGCCCCACGTGATCCAGCGACCAGCTGAACGGATAGCAGCCGAATAGGCTGACGCGCCCGAAGGTTGGCTTGAGCCCGTCTACGCCGCAGTAGGCAGCGGGACGGAGATTCGAGCCGTAGGTCTGCTCGCCCAGCGCGATCGGGACCATGCGGGCGGCGACAGCCGCTCCCGAGCCGCTGCTCGTTCCGCCGGCAGTGTGCTCGAGGTTCCAGGGGTTACGCGTCGGCGGCATGCGGCCATCGAGCGGCATGTGTGTCTTGCCGAGGATAATTGCGCCGGCAGCGCGGAGGCGGGCAACCGCCGTCGCATCCTCCGGCTGCGGGCGACCTTTGGGATCGGCCATGAGATTCGGCATGCCCGCGACGTGGAACTCGTCTTTGACGCCGACTGGGATGCCGTGCAGGGGGCCACGTATTCGGCCGGCGGCCGCTTCGCGGCTGAGGCGGTCCGCCTCAGCGCGCGCCGTGCCAACGTCCAGGTGCGACCAGGCCTGCACACGAGGTTCAACGGCGCTCAACCTCGCCAGATAAGCATCGAGAAGCTCGATTGGGGTGACGGCGCACGAGGAGATGAGTTGTGCGGCATCCGTCACGGTGAGATCGGTGACGTCAATAGTGCTCGGTGTGGTCATTTCACCCTCAGTTCGGCGCTTGTTTGACGGGGCCTGGGAGCTTACTTACGCTCGGGCGCGCCCTCACCCCAACCCTCTCCCCCAGGGAGAGGGAGTTGCGAATGCCCCGGGTATCTCGCACCTCGGTGGAGCTCGCCTCACGGAAACAACGGCACCAACTCATCCGGCACGTTGGCGAGGCTGATCGCTGCCATAGCCCGCGCGAATGCCTGGAGATTCGCCTCCAGGTCGTCCGTCCATTCGCTGGGGTCATCGCGCTTCGCCTGCTCTTTCAGCCAGGCAAAAGCCTCTTCCTCCGTCAGTTCTGGGTGCAGTCTCATGGAGCTAACCCTCTGATCCCTTCCGCTCGAGGGAAGGGGAATGAATGGCGCTGCTAGCAGTGCGTGTCATGGTAGCTTGCGATCTCGCTGCCTGTCGCCGGCCAGACGCCGTCATAGCCCAGGATGTGCGTCAGAATCTGGTCCACGTATTTGATTCGCAGCGGTTGGCCGGTGAGGTAGGCGTGAAGGGGGAGGCACATAACGACGCCTGTCCCTGCTGCCTGAGCATCGGCGTAGATCGCATCGAAGTGATCCATCGCAGTCTGGGCGAACTCCCATGCGGTTCTGTTGCGCTGGACGATTACCACCTCGTCGTTGACTTCGATGGAGTACGGCACCGCTGTCAGTCTCCCGGATGGGACGTCCATACGAAACGGCTGGTCATCGTTGACGAAGTCCGCCAGGTAGGTAAATCCTGCCTCCGCGAGCAGACCCGGTGTGCGGGTCGACTCGCTGAGGCCCGGTGAGAGCCAGCCAGCCGGTGGCGCGCCTGTAACACGCGCGATCGCATCTCGGCTGCGGGCGATCAGCGCCCGCTCGTCGTCGAGCGGCAGCCGCTCTGTAACCCAGGAGGAGGCGAATTCGCCATGGGCCATGACCTCCCAGCCTCGCTTGAGCGACTCCTCGACGACGAGCGGATAGCGCTCGGCTGCGGACGCGTTGACCGCGGCAGTCGCGCGGACGCTGTGCTTGTCGAGCACGTCCATGATCCGCCAGATGCCGACGCGGTTGCCGTAGTCGCGATGCGACCAATTACGGACATTGGGGGCGTCCGTCGATGACGGCATCGGGCCGAATGTGCCGGCGGCCGGGACCAACTCCATGAACTCGACGGACGGCACCACCCAGAGTGCGACAGATGCGTTGCCGGGCCACTTGAACGGCTTTCGAGCCGGGAAGGCGGAGAAGCTGTACCATTTCTGGTCCATGCGCGTGGAGGGGCGGATGACGCGTTCTAGTTGTCCGGGCATTCGTTCGACCTCCATGCGACGCGCCGCAGCATGGGACGGGCGGGTTTGAAACCCGCCCCTACAGACCGCCGGAACCCTGTAGGGACGGGTCTAAGACCCGCCCTCGTTCCCCGGCCGCCACAATCGCGTCGTAATATTCCTCGTAATACCAATCGGCAATCTCGCCCGCGGTTGTATTCCAGACGCCGCCGTGGCTGAATATGTAGCTGAGCGCCTCGTCCAGGTATTTCTGGCGAGATGGCGCATGCATCAGAAACGGGTGCAGCGCGATGCACATCACCCGCGCACTGTCCCTGCCCTCGGCATAGAGCTGATCGAACTGGTCGCGGATCATCCGGCCGAAGGTTTCAGCTGTATGGCCCTGCGCATTGATGACGCCGGCGTCATTGATCTCGATCGAGTACGGGACGCTGATCAGCCGGCCGCTGCGGACCTTGACGGGGAACGGCTGGTCGTCGTGAAAGTAGTCGACCCAATACTTGATGTCCGCCTCGGCCAGCAGGTCCGGAGTATTCAACGTTGTGGTGAGCGCCGGACCGAGCCAGCCAGAGACTATCCGGCCGGTGTGTCGCTTGACCGTCTCCAGGACATCCTGGATCTGAGCCCGCTCCTCGTCCTCGGTCATGCCGAAGTTGAAGCGCGTATTGTAGATGGCATGCGACATGTAGTCCCAGCCGCGCTCGACCATCGCCCGAGCGATCTCGGGGTAGTGATCGAAAACGGCGACATTGAGCGAGACGGTGCCGCGGATCTTGTATTTGTCGAGGAGGTCGAAGCAGCGCCAAACCCCGCGGCGGTTGCCGTAGTCGCGATGTGCATAGTTCATGATGTCGGGGTGCGGCGTCCGCGGCCACGGATCGCGATACTTGTTCTCGGGTGGGAGGTACTCGTAGAACTCCACGTTTGGCGATACCCAGAGGGCGACGCGCTCGCCGTTGGGCAGCTTCAGTGGCGGCCGTGTCGGCATCGGCAGGTAGTCGTAGCGGTCGGGGATCATGGGCGTTCTCTTATCATGCGAAGGGCCCATCTCGCGCCGCCAGAAAGGCGCGAAGCCCGCCTTCGTCGCGCACATGGTGGAGCTGCTCCTTCTCGGGGATGTCCGCGGCGGAGTTCTCAAGCATGCGGATCACCAGGTGGTGGTCGAACGACTCGGTGAATCCCATCTTGTCGTAGACCTGATGAATGCTGCGCTTCATCACTTGGGCGGCGTATGGTGGGACCTTGGCGACCCGCTCGGCTGCCGACCACGCCTCTGCCTCGAGCTGCTCCGGCTCTACAACCCTATTGACCAGCCCCCATTCTTTCGCCGTCTCGGCGTCAATTGAGTCTCCGGTGAGGTAGAACCAGTTGAGCTGCTTGTGGTGGGTCATGAATGGCAGGAAGGTGAACGGCGAGTGCGCCACGTGCCGGATCTCTGGCTCGGCGAACACCGCGGCGCTGGAGGCGATGACGAGGTCGCAGGACAGCGCCAGGACGTTGCCCGCCGCCAAGGCGTAGCCGTTGACGGCGGCGATTGTCGGCTGGCGCAGATACCAGAGTCGCAGAAGTGTGCGCGCGGACAGCTCGGAGGTCTCCCAGCGAGCGGTCGCCGGCACCTCGCCTCTCGGGCGGCCAGGCGCGATGTCGAACCCACTCGAGAATGCGCGGCCTGCGCCGGTCAGTATGACGACACGAACGTCGTGATCGGCCTCAACCTCATCCAGAGCCTGGCGTAGGTCGCTGAGCAGTGACTGACTGAGCGCGTTGAGTTTCTCCGGCCGGTTCAGCGTCAGCTTGGCAATCCCGTCGCGTTTCTCCAGCAGGACGTTCTCGTAAGGCATGCGTCGCTCCTTCACAGTCGGTTGGGTTGGGACTTAGGTGCGGAACGGTCCGTCTCTGGCATCGATAAAGGCGTGGAGGCCGTGTTCGGATCGGATCTGCTCGAGGTTGCGTCCGTCCGGCGTCTCCGCCTCGTACTGCAGGGTGTGGCAAATGGCGGCAGCCAAGTGCGCGTACTCGAGGCTGTTCCTTAGTCCTGCCATGTCCATCGAGCCGTCTATCGAGCGCTTGTTGAACTTCAAGGCCAGTGGCGGAATCATCGCCAGGCGCGCGGCGAACCTGTGGGCCTCCTCCGGCAGGCGGTCGTGAGGCACCACACGAAGCGCCAGCCCGATGCGGTGCGCCTCCTGGGCGTCGATGATGTCACCTGTGTACATCAGGTAGCGTGCGTGCTGTACCGGCACAATCCACGGCAGCATGGTTCCCACCGTGGAACCATGCCGAATCTCAGGAGCGCCGAACCGCGCCTGATCGGACGCGATGATGAAATCGCACATAACGGCGAGCTCGAAGCCCCATGCGAGCGAAAAGCCGTTGACGGCGGCGATCACGGGCTTCGTCATGTCGCGAAAGCGCCGGTGGCGACGCTCTCCCTCCATCTCCGCTTCGTACCACTCGTTCAGGCCGCGGCGCGGTCGCGGTTGGCCTGGCGGCAGGGCTGGACCTGACATGTCGATACCGGCGCTGAATGCGCGGCCGTTTCCGGTGAGAACTACAGATCTAACCTCCGGATCAGCGTCCGCCGCCGCGAGCCCTTGATCGATCTCAGCCCAGAGCTGCGGGGAGAGGGCGTTGAGGCGCTCCGGTCGATTCATGGTTATGGTCGCGACCCGGTGTGCGGTCTCGTACGTGGTGACTTCGAGTTGGTTCATATGCCCCCCCTTTGTTCGCAGAATCGTGCTGTTCAAGGCGCCGTCTCAGCGCAGAGCGCCCACCTCGCGCAGCTCGGCGATCTCCGCCGCGGAATAGCCAAGCAGATCGCCCATAATCGTCTCCGTGTGCTCACCAAAGAGCGGCGCGTGGCGGTGAGGCGGCAATGCGGCGCTGCTCAGACGAAACGGCGTACCGATGGCTCCTCGCGATCCCGTCTCAGGATGGTCGATCTCGACAAAGAAGTCGCGCGCCTTCAAATGCTCGTCCGCGACCAGTTCACGGACGGTCTCCATCGCGGAGGCTGGGACGCCGTGGCGCTGCAGCAGCTTCGCGAGCTCGTGAACATCGCGACCGCGCACCCACGCGGCGATGTGTCCGTCAAGCTCCTCCCGATGCTCCCAGCGCGCCAGCTGGCCGTCGAAAGCCGCCTTGCGCGTCCATTTCGGCTGATTCATGGCCGAGCAGAGAGCGTCCCACTCGGAGTCGGTGCTCACCGCGATGCTGAGCCAGCTCCCGTTGTCCCTTCCGTGGTAGACATTGTGCGGGGCCATGATCGGATGATCGTTGCCGGACCGCACGGGCTCGCGATGGTTCATTGTGTACTCGAGAACCCCCTCCGCCATGGTCGCCAGGAGTCCCTCCAACTGCGACAGCTCGATGTGCTGGCCGAGTCCGGTGCGCGCACGGCCCCAGAGCGCGGCGAGAATGGCGTAGAAGGCGTGATAGGAGTTGACTGGATCCCCATGCGCGAAGGCGATGTTCTCGGGAGGACCACCCGGATAGCCAAGCAGCGACCCCATGCCGGCGATCGCCAATTGAGAGTTGCCGTACAGGATCGTGTCACGCAGCGGACCTGTGGCTCCGAGGCCCGACATCGACAGCATGATGAGACCGGAGTTGAGCTCGGCGAGCCGCTCGTACCCAAGGCCAAGGTGCGGCAACACGCGTGGCGCGAAGTTCTCGACGGCTACATCACAGACAGTGGCCAGTCGCAAGGCCACCTCCTTGCCCCGCGGAGATGAGAGGTCACAGTTGATGCTCAGCTTGCCACGGTTGAGCTGGTTATGACCGGCGTTCCGGTTCAGCCCTTTGGGGGTGCCGTCGGGCAGACGCCCAAGCCGCGTATTATCGGTTCGCCGCACGCTCTCGACCTTGATCACCTCGGCCCCGAGGTCCGCCAGCAGTTGGGTGGCGAACGGACCCGCCCAGACCCAGGTGAAGTCCAGGACCCGCACGCCCGAGAGGGGCGGGCGGCGCCGCGGCCGCGCGCTCGCGTCAGGATGTGAAGTGGGCATCGTTCAGGAACGAGTAGAAGAGCACGGGCCCAATGAAGACCCCGTCGAGGCCCTTCGCCGAGATGATCGTCTTGTGGCCGTCAAAGATTGGGACGACGAGCGCGTTGTCCATGACGGTCTTCTGCGCCTGTTTGACAAGACCGGCGCGCGTATCGGGGGGGGGGGGCTGCTGCTGGTCGTTGAGGACCTGGGAAAACGCGTCATCCTTGAAGCCAACAAACGTTGCCTCTGCCTGCTTGCCGATGTAATCGGGACTGAAGGTCGTTCTCAGGATATCGGGGTCCTCATTGAGGAACCCCGACTGTTGATTCTGACCGTCGCGCAGGTGGTCGGTGTATTTGAGGGACCGGTCAAGCATCTGCGGCCCAGGTGGGATGACCGTGATATCGACTTTGATCCCCACCTGCTTGAGCTGCGCCTGCACCAGCTCCGGCAGGTCCTTGAAGGACGTGATCATCGACAGAGCGAGATCTTGGCCGTTCTTACGCCGTACACCTCCGGGGCCTATGGTCCAGCCTGCCTGATCGAGGAGCTGGCCGGCCCTGGCGGCATCGTGCGGGTAGAGCGATTTGAGGCTGGCGTCATGCCCGAACGTGCTGGCCGTGATCGGGCTGTAGGCGGGCTGATGAATGCCGAAATAGACGGTCTTGATAATCGCGTCCTTGTCGATCGCATGCTGGATCGCCTTGCGGACCGCGATGTCATCGGTGGGTGGCCGGCGCGTGTTGAGGTAGAGGATGTAGCTGGTCCCCTGCGGGTACGACTGAATCCCCTGAAAGCGAGGATCGGCGAGCAGTCGCGGGATGTCCTGGAAGGGCGGCTCCTCGATCATTTTGGCATCGCCCGACTCGAGCGCGGCGCCGCGGGTAGCAGGATCGGGAATAACGCGGAAATTGAGGGTGTCGAGGTAGGGGGCGCCGCGGTTGGAGAAGATCTCCGGGCCCCAAGTATAGGCCGGGTTCCTCGTGACCGTTACGTGGTCCTTCGCCGCCCATTCCTTGAAGAGAAATGCGCCTGAGGCGACAGGGCTTCGGCTGAACTTATCCAGACCCAGCTTCTCGACGGCGGGTGGCGATGGGATGCCGAAGTAGGCGCGCGTGAGGCGGCTGAGTATTACCGGGTTAGGCTTGACAAAGGTGATCTTGGCCGTCTGGTGGTCGATGACCTCAGTGCTCTTGTAGTTCGGCCCTGTATAGGAGAAGGCCAGAGCGGCGGTGTTCTTGGAGTCGGTCGCGCGGTCCATCATGTACTTTACGGCGTTGGCGTCGAAATCGGCGCCGTCATGGAACTTGACCCCGGTACGTAGCCTGAAGGTGAAGGACATCAGGTCAGGAGCAGACTCATACGAGGCGGCGAGGCTGGGGACGATCTTGGTCTCTGTCTGACGGTCTTTCACCAGCAATGTGTCGAAGATTGACATACCCACGTAGTGCGTCCAGGTACCCGTCGTCCGATTGACGTCGAGCGACTGTTGATCGGGCTCATTCGAGATCGCAAACTGGAGCGTCCCGCCGGGTTTGATGGCCGCCCCGGCTTTCCCGCCGGTGGATGAACCGGCAGTCGGTTTGCTGCCGCCGCATGCGGCCAGGGCGAACCCGCCCGCGGCCGTGCCGGCCGCGACCAGAAATCGGCGACGGTTGAGCTTTGCGCGCCCACGAGTCCAGTAGTTCGATTCCATTGCGTTTGCTCCCCTTGGCCGGCCGCGAATGACGGCAGCCGGCTGTTCGTCAGGTTCTCAGCCTGGGGTCAAGTACGTCTCTCAACCCGTCGCCGATGAGATTGATTGCCAGCACGCTGATGCTTATCGCGAGGCCGGGAAAGGCCGTCATCCACCAGGCCAGCCGCAGAAAATTGCGCGCGCTGCTCAGCATGGAGCCCCATTCCGGCGCCGGCGGCCTCTGGCCCAGACCAAGGAAGCTGAGCGACGCCGCGACGAGGATGGCGTTTGCCATCCCCAGCGTTGATAGGACAATCAGTGGCGCGATCACGTTAGGAAGGATATGCCAGATGATGATGCGGAGATGTCCGCAGCCAATCGCGCGGGCGGCATCGACGTGCAAGTTCTCGCGCGTGGACAACGTGGACCCTCTCAGGACCCGCGTGTAGAGCGGTATCGAGAAGATGCCAACGGAAATCATGAGGTTACGGAGATCGGGACCCAGCACCGCTATGACCGCCAGCGCCAGCAAGAGCCCAGGAAACGCCATCATCACGTCTATGCAGCGCATGATGAGCGCGTCGGCAGCACCCCGGAAGTAGCCGGAGGTCAGACCGAGGGCCATACCGGCGGCGGCCGCGATAAGCACCGGGACGATGCCGACCATGAGCGTGACGCGGGTGCCGTAGACGACGCGGCTGAACTGGTCCCGGCCGAGCTGGTCTGTCCCAAACAGATGCTGACCGGATGGCGCCAGAAGTCTCGCGTCGGGGTTGACCGCGAGTGGGTCCTGGCGGGCGAGGAGGGGTGCTGCCAGGGCAACGATCAGCAGCACGGCGAAGACCACGACTCCTACGGAAGCACCCCGGTGTCCGGCGAACCTCGATAGGCCGAGTAACATGCCTCGGTGTCGTCTCGGAAGAGCGTCGACTAGGGCAACTCCCTGGGCGGATGAGAGCGCATCGATCGTCGGCACGCGTTAGCCACCAAACCGAATTCGCGGATCGAGGAATCCGTAGGAGATGTCAACGGCGAGATTGATCAGCACGTAGACCATGGCCGTAAACAGGACCTCGCCCTGAACGAGCGGGAAATCTTTGTTGAGGACCGCCTGCAGCACGAGTTGCCCAATCCCGGGTCGGGCGAAGACCGTTTCGATGATGATTGTGCCCCCGAGCATGGCGCCGAACTGGGCGCCGACCGTTGTGACCACCGGGATCAGCGCATTCTTGAGCGCGTGACGCAGGATCACCGTGTGATTGCGAAGTCCCTTTGCCCGAGCCGCCCGAATGAAGTCGAGTCGAAGTACCTCGAGCATGCTCGAACGAACCAACCGAGCCAGCAGCGCCGCTGAAGGGAGTCCTAGGGTGACCGCAGGCAGGATGAGCGCGGACGCGCTTCCCGCGCCTGTGGCCGGCAGCCAGCCAAGCTGCACGGAGAAGACGAAGATGAGCAGCAGAGCGACGAAGAACGTCGGCGACGCGACACCGGCGACCGCCAGAACCATAGCGGTGGAATCGATCCACGTGCGGTGCCCGATTGCGGCGACTACGCCGGCGCTGACGCCGACGACAGTGGAGATCGCGAGGGCGCAGAGCGCGAGCTGAACGGTGCTGGGCAGCAGGTCCATGATCTGGTCGAGGACAGGCCGGTGGGAGAGGATCGATCGGCCCAGGTCGCCATGGAGTGCACGCAGCACAAAGCGCACGTACTGAACGGGTAGAGGCCGCTCCAGCCCAAGCTGCTGCCTGGTCTGAGCAACAGCCGCTGGATCGGCGCCCTGCTGGCCCAGCATGGCGGCGACGGGGTCGCCCGGAACCAGCTGCAGCATCAGGAAGGCCGCCAGCGTCACGCCGAGGAGGACCGGGAAGGCGGCCAGAAGACGGCCGCAGATGTATTGGCCCATCAGATGATCCCCGCCTCACGTAACACCTCGATCCGCTCGGCGGTATAGTCGAGGCGCCCGCCGTAGATCTCCTGATTGTGCTGGCCCAACGCTGGCGCAGGGGTGCGAATCTGCCACGGCGAGCGCGAGAAGCGGTAGGGCGCGCCAGGAGTTTTGAGCGTGCCCGCGACAGGATGCTCGACCTCCACGAAATAGCCCCGCTCCGCGAGGTGTGGCGAGTCGACCGTTTCGGCGATCGAGCTGACGGGCCCGATGGGGATGTGGTGCGCCTGTCCGGCGGCGAAGATCTCCTGCTTGGTCTTGTCCGCGAACCAGTCCGACAGCATGAAGCTGATCACGTCCCAGTTCTGCGTCATGCCCTGCGTGCCCCGGTACTCGATCGCTGCCAACCAATCGGGGTTCCCCATCCACTCCTGCAGGCGGTCCCACTGATCGGCCTGGGTCAACAGCAGACTTATATAGCCGTCTTTGCAGGGCAGGAACCTCATGGTGTTGAGACGGGGGTGGCTGCGGGACCAGACGACGTTGCCGTCGTAAAAGAAATCGGCGAGTTGCGGACTGAGCGCCGCGATCATCGTCTCCTGCTCGGAGACGTCGACTAACTGCCCATCGCCGTTCAGCTCGCGATCGAGAAGCGCCGCCATCGTCGCGCCGGCGGCGTTGGCGGCGCTCAGGTAGGCCACCTGAGCACAGTGCGGATGCAGCGGAAGCTCCTCCTCTTCACGGGCGCCGGCAGGAGTCAGCAGACCGTAGCCGGAGGCGTTCCAGAGCGTGAGCTCGGTTCCCTTCCAGGTGCTTCGAGGTCCGGTTTGACCGTAAGGAGTGATGGCCGTAACGACCAAGCGGGGAAACAGCGAGTGCAGCGTGTCGTAATCGAAGCCGAGCTCGAGACTGCTCAGCGGATCGAACGAGTCAATGAGGACATCGGCCGTCTCGAGCAGGTCCATGAGGACGGTGCGGGCGTTGCTTTGGCGTAGGTCGAGGGTCACGCCCAGCTTGTTTGCGTTCAGATAGAGAAATAGCCCTGAGCGGTCGGATCCGGCCACCCCGTTCTTGAACGGCTCCTCCGTCCGGCAGGCGTCGCCGCTGCCGGGCGGCTCGACCTTGACGACATCTGCGCCCAGGTCCGCCAGCAGCTTCCCGCAGTAGGGTCCCGCGACCTGCTGCGCGAGCTCGATCACGCGGATGCCGGCAAGCGGACCCACGGTGATGCCTATCTGCCCAGCAGCTTGAGTGCTGCGGCGAGGTAAGTGGTGTCGTAGTACTTGCTGGCGGGTGGTAGCGGCTCCTTCAGCGAGCCGAGGTCAACAAGACCCTTGAGGACGCCGGTCATCGCGGCCTCGTCGACCTTGCCGTCGACCGACCACTGCTTGGAATCGAGAACGGTGTTCTTGTAGGTTTGGTCGAACGCCGCCTGGTCGAGATTGAGTTTCTCGTGGACCGTGTCAAACAGCGCGGGCTTGTTCGCCGGATCGTAAATCCATTGGTTGGCTTCGAGCAGACCTGCGATGTAGCGTTCCACGATGTCGGGGTGCGCCTTCGCCCAGTCCGGAAGAATGACCGGACCGCCGCCGGCGTAGTTACCGGCGTTGAGGTACTTCGGTATCAACGTGTCCAGGGTCTTGTAGCCTCCCAGGGCAGCCTGCGTGAACGTTGGGTCTGAGAGGATTGCTGCATCCACGGCGCCGGACTTGAGCGCCGCGAAGCGGGCGCTGCTTGCTCCGGCAAACTGGAGGTTGTAGTCGCTGTCCTTTAGACCATTGGCCCTGGCCATAACGTGCAAGTAGTAGGCCGTGTTGTCTTTTGGCCCACCGATGATCAGAGTTCTGCCCTTGAGATCCGCCCACGAGTTGATGCCTGCCTTGGCCATCAGCCCGTACTGAAGAGCGGTGGTGGTTTGGTTCATGACCTCGACGAGATGCGCACCGCCCTGCTCATCGGCCTGCACCATGTCGTTGAGCGAGCACTCCGCCAGCTCCACGGCTTTGGCCAGGACCTGCTGGCAGGAGGACGCCGACTGGCCGGAGACCGTGTATTCCACCGTCAGGCCCCGCTTGCTGAAGAAACCCCGCTGTTGCGCGACAAGCTGCGGCACCACGTTCCAGGAATAGCCAACGATGGCGTAGGTCATATGCGCCGGGGCGAAGGCTAGGGAGGCGGCAGGACCGGATTGCGCGGACGGCTGCGACGTATGTGTGCCACAGGCCAGCGTCAGAGCGAGGGCGGGCAGACCAAGGACTAGGAGATACTTCACAGTCGCCTCCTATTCGAGCCGGACGTTCTTCGAGAAGTCGTAGTCAACGGACGTGTCTGACTCATAGCGGCGGCGAATTCTGTCCCTCGGGTACCCGCCCGCATGGGCTCGGTCCAGGAAATCGATCATGTACGCCCAGGCCGCCTCGGACTCAGGCTGGCGATAGCGGCCGGGCATAGTGTCGTTAAGCCAGCCGTGCGGGCCGCCAGCATAGAGCTTGAAGTCGTAGCTCTTGTGGAGCCGTTCGAGCGTCCCGCGGAACTGCTCCACATCTGGCACCGAGATCGTGTGGTCCTTCTCGCCCCAAATCCCAAGAATTGGGGCGCCACAACGGGCGATGACGTCCTCCGCAGTTCGCGTGCCGCCGTAGAAGATGAGATTGGCCGTGATCTCGTCGCGCACGCTATTGAGGAGCAGCGGGTAGCCACCGCTTTGACAAACGCCCATGGCGGCGATACGCGATCCGTCCACCTCGGCCATCCGCAAAAGGTGGTCAAGGCTAATCGAGTAGTACATGCGGATCTCGTCGTCGCTAAGCGCCAGGTGCTCGTCGCCACGATTGAGTGCCGCCTTGTCTCCGGCATAGTGGGACGCCATGTCGGGCGCGATACAGACATAGCCGTATGAGGCGAACTTGGCCGCGAGGTCGAGTGTGTGCTGGACCAGCCCGTAGCGCTCGTGGCCGAGGATGACGGCGCCGTTCGAGCCTTCCTTGAGCCGGGGCATGGCGAGAAATCCCTGCGTGCCTTCGCCGATATCCACCCAACTCGTGATTGCACCGATGTAGTTGTGTTCAGCAGTCATTCCTGGCACCTCCTTTGCCCGCTCGGGGCCGTCTTGCCCGCCCGCCCGCCCAGGCTTTGTTTTTCTCGGGGCGACCGCATGAGCGCAGGCGCGATACTCATCTCCTCGCCTCCAGGTACTTTGCGATCACCTCATCAAGCGTCAGGATTTCGCCGTGAAGCACGCGGCGGATGATTTCAAGCGCCCAGTCGTGCATCTCGGGCGGATCTGCCTGCCGGTGAACCATGGTGCAATCGCTGACGACGGCCACCCGATAGTGATATTGCGTTGCATCGGCGGACGTCCACAGTACCGTGTTGTCCGTGGACGCGCCGGCGATGATCACCATGTCGCAGCCCATGGTCCGGAGCGTGTAGTCGAGGTCGTTCGCCCAGAAGCCGCTGAGGTAGCGTTTGTAGATGACGATGTCTTTGTCGATGGGTTGCAGCTCGGGGATGACGTCCAGTTTATCTGTCCCGACCAGCATGCTCGGGTTTGGTACACCATCCGTCGGCCGGCGCATGCTATTGACGTGGAAGACCTGGACACCCGCAGCGTGGGCCGCGTCCTTCAGACGACGCACGCGGGCCACCATGTCGTAGCCAAAGCTCCCCGGCACCCAGCCGTAGCCCTTTGCCATGTCGAGAATGATGACTGCCGCGTTTCGCGGCGGCAAATGGCTTACCATGGTGTTCCTCCTAACGCATCCGGCCGGCTCTCGGGACGCACTCTCACTCGCGGGTGGATGGCTCCATGGCTGCCGGCTGGGCCCGCATGGTCGCGAGCTGTTCCTGCACGATCGACGCTCGAACCTGCCGTTCGATTCCGTGCCAAATGTGATCCGCGAGCTTCGTAAATCGAGGGTCGCGCTTCATCTCGAGGCTCCGTGGCCGCTCGATCTCCACGGGGCAGACTTCCTGCACGCTGCCCGGCCTCGCACGCATAATCATCACTCGATCGGCGAGAAATATCGCCTCGTCGATCTGATGGGTGATGAATATGACCGTGTTGCGCGTCTCGCGCCAGATCCGCAGCAACTCTTCTTGCATGATGTCGCGCGTTTGGGCATCAAGCGATGCAAAGGGCTCATCCATCAGGAGGACCTCAGGCTGGATGGCCAGCGCACGAGCGAGGTTGACGCGCTGCCGCATGCCCCCGGATAGCTGATGCGGAAAATAGTCCTCGAAGCCCGATAGTCCAACAAGCTCGAGCATCGCTGTGACGCGGGGGGCATACGAGCGGGACTTCTCGTGGCGCATCTGGGGTCCAAGCGCGACGTTGTCGCGAACGGTCCGCCAGGGCAGTAGGTTGTCGCTCTGGAAGACGAATCCGATCTTGCTGGAGGGGCCCGAGATCGGTTCTCCGTCGTAAAGAACGCTTCCCGCCGATGCGGGAATCAGACCGGCGAAGATGCGCAGCAGCGTGGTCTTTCCGCAGCCGCTGGGCCCGACGATCGACAGGAACTCGCCGGCGCGTACGGTGACGCTCACGTCCTGCAGCACTTGGATCGTGCTGCTCTGGCGCCGGTTTTCGAAGTCCTTGTACAGGTTCAGGGCTTCGACCTTGGTGTCCGGTTTGCTACCCAAGCTGAGACGGCTCAAGCCCTGCGCAGTCAAAGACCAACCGCCCTCACGCCCAGCGCCACGGCGCAATTCGGCGCTCGAGCAGCTTGATCCCCTCGGCGCTGAAGACGCCTGCCGCAGCAAGAATCAGGACCGCGACGAACAGGCCCCCCATGTCGAAGGTCTGGCTCGACACAGTGATTAGGAATCCGAGCCCCGCCTTGGCGCCAAACAGCTCGGCGACTACCACGCCGACAACGGCGCGACCGATACCGAGTCGCAGGCCGGCGATGATATAGGGAACAGCGCCCGGAAGGAGAATCTTTGTGAAGATCTGCTGCCGGCTGGCGCCGAAAGCACGCGCTGTCTCGGTCAGGTGTTCATCAGCGTTTTCAATCCCGGTCTGCGTGTTGACCAGTACGGGGAAGACAGCGACGAGGAAGACGACAATCGTGTGTGAGACCAACCCGAGGCCGAACCAAAGGATGAGAAGGGGGGCGAGCGCAACCGTTGGGGTGGAGTAGATGGCTGTCACCCAGGGGGTGAACGCGGCGCGGAGTGGTGCGTTTGTGGCGAGAATCAGCCCTGCCGCAATACCGACGATGGCTGCGATTCCCATACCCAGGAAGAACTCGTAGCCACTTGCGATGATGTGCGTCTGCAGGTCGCCGGTCGCCCACAACTGGCCGAAACGGACGGCTATCGCGCTGGGCGCGACGAGGAACAGCTTGTCGCGCACAATAAAGCGAGCCACCAGTTCCCAGAGAAGAAAGCCGGTCAGGATGGACGCTACCGCCGTAAGCGGGACCCGCCGGTCACGAAGGAATCGAGAAAGCGCCGACCTGCGCTCGTCCTGACCTCGCGCGACTTGCATTAGGTCGCCCGCGACTGGCTGAGTGTTCATCTCACAATCCCCTCTGCGTGACAGGACTGTCTGTCTCCAGCTTCTAGCGTGTGTTCTGCTTGAGTGCCGTATCCAAATAGGATTGGTCGTAGTACTTGCTTGCGGGAGGCGTCGGGTCCTTCAAGGCACCGAGGTCCACGAGACCGTTCAAGACGCCCTGAATTGCACTGTCCTTGATTTCGCCGTTCGTTGACCAGGTTTTCGAGCTCACGACATTCAGCTGGTAGGTCTGCTCGAATACGTCGGCAGTCAGGTTGAGCTTGGGTCCGACGATCTCAAACAATGCCTGCTTGTTGGCCGGGTCGAAGATCCAATTGATGGACTTCAAAATTGCCCTCAGGTAGCGAGACAGCTCATCGCTGTGGGTCTTGGCCCAGTCCTGTGTCACGACCGGTCCCCCACCGGCGTAGTTGCCAGCGTTCAAGTATTGCGGCAGGAGGTTGTCCAAGCGTTTGAAGCCGTCCTGCTCGGCTTGAATGTCCGCTGGGTTGGCGAGCATCGAGATGTCGACGCCACCGGACTTCAGTGCGGCCAATCGCGCGCTGCTCGCACCCGCGTACTGGAAGTTGTAGTCGGTATCCTTCAGCCCGTGCGCACGCGCCATGAGGTGAAAGTAGTAAACTGTGTTGTCTTTGGGTCCTCCGACCATCACCGTCTTGCCTTTCACGTCATTCCACGAGTTGATATTGGGCTTCGCCATGGCGCCGTATTGCAGCGCTGTCAGCGACTCGTTCATCACCATCACCAGCCGGGCGCCACCGGCCTCGTCGGCTTGGATCATGTCGTTGAGGGAGCATTGGGCAATGTCGGCAGCTTTGGCGAGGACCTGCTGGCAGGCTGATGCCGATTGGCCGGCAACCGGCAGATCAACGGTCAGGTTCTCCTGCGCGAAGAATCCCTTCGACTGAGCCACGAGCTCCGGCGTGACGTTAAACACGAGGCTGGTCAGCACGTAGTTCAAATGTGCCGGCCTCGGTGTCCCGGAACTTGGCGCGGACCCTGAGGACGGGCTCGGGGCCGCCGTGCCGGCACCGGAGCGGCAGGCGCTGGCCAGCAGCACCGTGGCGCCCAGGCCAAGTAGAAGAGCGAAGTGTCGCGGACAGGTCCCTCGGATCCTTACATCCATATCACCAGTTCCAGCTCGCCCGGCCAGCGCACCCGCTCAGCCGGCGGCCACCGGCATCATGCCGCCACTCGCAGCCGCTGCTTCATTACCCTGTCGGACCTTCCAACTGCGGAGAAACTCGGTTGCTTCCGCGAGGCTGATGACATCAGCGTACTTTTGGTGCATGTCGAACAGATTAATAGCATGTGTCGCCTCGTGGCGGTCGAAGACGCACTCTTCGACGACGATCATGCGATAACGATAGGTGCATCCCTCGACGACCGATGCGCGGACGCAGCCACTCGTGCTCTCGCCGCAGGTGATGATGGTGTCGACTCCAAGGTGGTTGAGGTGCGCCGCCAGCGGAGTGCCCCAAAAGGCGCTTGGTGCGGCCTTACGCAGCACAGCCTCGCCGGCGGTCGGCCCGACTTCGTCGACGATGTCATAGCGTCGTCGACGCCGGTCGGCGGTGGCGGTATCGAGTGGCGCCTGCAGCGCGGGCACGTGATGGGCGGCGTCACTCCAGCCGGCTACGCCTGAGAGCGCGTCCTCGAGACCGGTCAAGTGAATGACCGGAATGCCCGCCTCGCGGGCGGCTGCGAGGAGCGTCTGAATATATGGAATCGCGCCCCACGCGGCGGGACCGCAACTGCCGGGCCAGTTCCTCACCGCATCGAGCAGTGGCTCAGGGCCATCGCCGAAGACCCAGCGATACAGGTCGATCAGGAGCAGCGCTGGGTGGTCGCCGAAGCCGACCGGCCGGCGGTCGCGGCCGCCGAGGTGCTGCTTGTCCTGCTCCGTGAGAAACCGTTCCCAAACTCGCTCTGCCATGACGTTCCTCCTAATGGCCTTTGCCTTTCCTCTCGCCTCTTTAGGCGAGACGGACCTTCTTGGTGAAGTCGTAGTCGGGTGCGATGTCGGACTGGAGGCGCCAGAGCACTCGGTCACTTGGGAACGCGCCGGCGTTGGCGCGCTCCAGGAAGTCGAGGATGAGCTGCCACGCCTCCTCCGTCTCCTTCGGCCGGTAGCGTCCGGGCATCGTCGAGTTGAACCACCCATGCGGCATGTGGGGAAACAGCGTGAACTCGTAGGTCTTGCGATTGTCTTCCAGCGCGTTGCGGAGGCGTCGCATGTCCTCGACGGATACGACGAAGTCATCTTCCCCCCAGATGCCGAGAATTGGGGCGGAGACCCGCTGAAGAATCGACTCATACGGCTCCGGCTGAGCCTCGTTCGCTTCCCAGACACCGCGCTGGGCCCCGCCATAAACGACCACGTTGGCGACGAGGTCGCGGCGAACGCTATTGAGGATCAGGGGATAGGAGCCGCTCTGGCAGACGCCCATCGCGGCGATCTTGGCCGGGGCCACGGCGGGGAGCGTCCGCAGGTAGTCGAGGCTGTCCCCCATGTAGGACCGGATGTCCGAATAGGAGAGCGGCACCTGAATGTCACCGCGGTTCAGCGCCGCTTTGTCTCCATCCCAGCGGGAAAACATATCCGGCGCAATGCCGACGTACCCGTGCGCGGCAAACTTGGCGGCGAGGTCCAGCGTGTGCTGTACCAGTCCGTATCGCTCGTGCCCCAGGACGATCGCGGGGAAGGACCCCGCTCCTTTCTCCGGGACGGCGAGGAATGCTTCCACACGATCGCCGAAGGTGACCATAGAGGTGCGGGCGTCGGGATACGCGACACTAGACATGGACAGAATCCCTCTCGCGCAGCTTAACAACCAGATGAGCACCCGCTGCGGCCCGCGCGGTCGCAGCTCAGGGTTGCTGGTAGAGACTCTCCGCCATGTCGAACTTCACGTCCTCTTTGCGAAGACGGCCGGCGTAATAGTTACGGATGTGGGGGTCCTCCATCCAGTAGTGGATGCTGCGGCCGCCCTCGTTGATACCGTAGATGTTGCCCGCCCTCACCTCGTCCGACCCGCTCTCATCGTCGGCCTGGCCCCAGCGGCCGGACGGCCCGCCCCAGTAGTTGATGATGCGCAGCGGCTCGGCGCCGGCGCTGAAGTGCTGGTGGAACCAGTTGCCGCCGCCCGGCGCCGCGGCGACGAGGCCGCCGGGGATGTACTCCTGAATCTTGACTTCCTCGCCGTGGCCGTTAGCCCAGGGCGTGGGGCTGTGCTCGATGCGCCAGTTGTAGCTGTAGCCCTTGCCGCGCAGGCAGACGAGCACCGCGCCGGACTGGTGGTAGTGCGCCTTGGAGTAGCGGCCGCTGGGGTACTGCGCGACGAAGCCGCCGGTGCCGGCATCACGAATGAATCCATTGAAGTAGGGCTGGATGCGACGAAAGCCCGGTGCCCGCTGGTTGTCGAGCGGCAGCTCGCAGGTGATGATGTCGGGGAAGACGTTGCTGCGGATGGCGGCGCGGCCGCGGACCTCATCGCGCTCCAGTTCGGCCTGCGGCTTGAAGAAGTCCTCGGCGTCGGTGAGGCGCAGGCTGGCGTCGTAGGGGTTATCGAAGATGAACTGCTGGCTCTGGTAGATGTTGAAGACGGGCGGGGCATTGTTGGAGGCGAGCAGCAGGGCGGGGGCGCTGGTGGCGTTGACGTGCCGGTGCCAGGCGTTGAGCGGCGCCATGAACAGGGTGCCGGGCTGCCACTCGAAGGTCTGCTTCTTGGTGCTGCCCTCGCGCCAGACCTCGGTGGTGCCGCGGCCCTCGATGACGAGGAAGAACTCGCCGTCCATCTGCTTGGTGGCGTTGGAGGCGCCGCCGGCCGGGACCTCCTGGACGAACATGCCTTTGACATCGGCGAGACCGTCGAGGTAGAGGTAGGTGCCGCGCCCGCCGAGGCGCTTCCAGGGCCCCATCTCCATCTGGCGGGTGTCGTAGACGCCGATGCCGCGGAAGATGGGGATGCCCTCTTCCTCGAGGAAGCGCTCGTAGGGGCTCACCGCCCGCTTGTAGGTCCGATAGCCCGCGGGCTGGTCCTCGCCCGCCGGCTCTTCAAACTGTGCTTTGGTTACCATCTCCGCCTACTCCTTCGGCCGCTACCGGCGAACGGCTGCCAGCTCTTCGACGTGCGGCCCGGTAAGGTCGGGCGTCTGGTTGCACAGTGACAGTATGCCGCCTTGGGTGGAGAGGCGCACGCCGGGAATTCCCTAGGTTGGGGTCCCAACTCTTATACGCGAGAACATCTATAGACGAGGACATCGGTCGTCCTCTCCGAAGTGCTCCGATATGCGTACGACGAGCAGGGAGCTCCGAGGTGGGTCATCATATAATGCCCGTATGCAGACTATCGACGAGCAGATACAGGAGCACCTGGAGCTCCAGCGGCAGTATGGCGGGGAGTACGTCGTGCACTGTGGGCGCGAGGTTCTCGCGCACGCGGCGGATGGCAACCAAATCGCAGATTGGCTGGATCGCAACCGCCCTCTCCCAGAGGGAGCCGTCATCGAATGGATGCCGCCAACGGACGTCCTTGTCGTCTATTGACTTTCCACTCCTTCAAAAGCTAACGCCGCTCGGAGTATCACCGACCCGACGATACCCGTCGCCGTACGAACGCCCTTCGGGCATGACACGTACCCGTTTCTGTTGGATACCGGCGCTGACTTCTCAACCGCCCCTCGATGGCTTGCCGAGCAGACAGGTCTGAACTGGGAGAGCCTGGCCGCGACGTGGGTCACGGGCGTGGGCAGCGAGGTAATGGCCGTTCGGGCTGGCGCGTTGCCAATTCGTCTAGGGGACATTGACCTCACGGTTCGCTGTCTTTTCATCGATAGCGCCGCCGCCCCGTTCGTGCTCGGGCGCGCGGACGTGCTTGAGCACTTCGTGATCACAATCGACGCGAGCAATCAGCGAATCACGCTAACCGAGATCGTGTGATTGGCTGCGCCGGGCGCGATGAATCGCGCCGCTACGACTCCAGGCCGCGGGTCTGCTCCAGGATGCGGCGGGGGGAGATGGGGAGGTCGGTGAAGCGGACGCCGGTGGCGCGGTAGATCGCGTTGGCGATCGCCGGCAGCGGCGGCACGATCGGCACCTCGCCGACGCCTCGGACACCATAGGGATGGCCGGGGAACGGCTCCTCGACGATGATCGTCTCGATCATCGGGAGATCCGGCGTCACCGGCATTCGGTAGTCGAGGAAGCTGCTGTTCTGCATTCGGCCGGACTCATCCCAGAAATACTCCTCGTTCAACGCCGCGCCGATGCCCTGCGCCACGCCTCCCTGCATCTGGCCCTCGACGTACGCCGGGTGGACGGCGGTGCCGGCATCCTGAATGGCTGTATACCGCAGGATATCGACCTTGCCGGTTTCCGGATCGACCTCGACGTCGACGATGTGCGTGGCGAAGGCGCCGCCGACGCCGCGGAGCGCAACCTCGCCGTGGCCGACGATGCCGGCGCCTGTCTTGGTAATCTGTGCTGCCAGTTCTTTGAAGTTCATCGTCTTGGACTCGCCGTTCGTACTGCGCAGACCGCCCTCCTCGTACTGAACCTGTTCAGGCTTCAGCTCCCAGATCTGCGCTGCCCGCGCGGTCATCTGGCGTCGAATGTCCATTCCCGCCTCGTAGGCGGCGTAGCCGGTGGCCACGGTCGTGCGGCTGCCGGCAGTGAGGTCGTTGTAGCCGACCGAATCGGTGTCGACGACCGTGGGCTTGACGTCCTCGGCCGGAATGCCGAGCGTCTCCGCAAGCTGCATGGAGAGAGAGGCGCGGGTTCCGCCGATGTCGGGATTGCCCTCGACGAAGGTGACGCTGCCATCCGGGTTGACACTGGCGCTGACGCTCGACTTCAGCCCGACGTTGAACCAGAAGCCGGATGCGACGCCGCGGCCGCGGTTCGGCCCCTCGAGCGGCGCATTGTAGTGCGGCGAGCTGATGGCGGCATTAACGCAGGCGAGGTTGCCTACGGCAGCGAGTTGGGCGCCGCTGGCAATCCGCGTCCCCTCTTTGGATGCGTTCTGCAGGCGGAACTGCAGCGGGTCGATGCCGAGCTTCTCGGCCAGCTCGTCGACAAGCTGCTCGGCGGCGAATGCGGCCTGCGGCGCCCCCGGCGCGCGGTAGGCCGCGACCTTGGGCTTGTTGACCAGCACATCGTAGCCGTCGACTTTGACCGCGGGCAGGTCGTAGGGACTGAACATGCACTGCGCGCCCGCGCCCACAGGCGAGCCGGCATAGGCGCCGGCCTCGTAGGCCAGAGTCGCCTCGGCGGCGACGAGCCTGCCATCCTTGGTGGCACCCATCTTGGCTTTGATCCAGGTGCCGGATGTCGGACCGGTGCCCTCGAAGACCTCGGTACGGTCCATCAGCAGCTTCACCGGCCTGCCGGTCTTGCGCGACAGCAGGGCCGCTACAGGCTCGAGGTAGACGAGTGTCTTGCCGCCGAATCCGCCGCCGATCTCGGTTGGGACGACCTTCACCTTCGCGGGCTGCAGGCCGACGATGTCGCAGACCTGTTGGCGGACTTGGAACGGCGCCTGTGTGGTCGTCCAGATTGTGACATTGCCGTCCGTGTTCCAGAAGGCTGTCGAAGCGTGCGGCTCGATGTAACCCTGGTGGAACATGGGGTTGGTGAACTCGCGTTCCACGACAACGTCGGCCCTGGCGAACGCCTCCTCGACATCGCCCTGCTCCAGGTGAATGTGTTGAGCGATATTGCTCGGCTTATCCGACAGGCCGGCCAAGGACTTGGTTCGCTGCGATTCCTTGATCAGCGGCGCGTCCTCACGCATCGCGTCACGCACATCGAGGACCGGCGGCAGCGGCTCGTATTCCACGTCGATGAGACTCAGCGCCTCCAGAGCGATATGCGGATTGATTGCCGCGACGGCTGCAACGGCGTGACCGCGATAGACGACCTTGTCGTGCGCTAGGCAGTTATTGCTCAGGTCTCGGAGATTCGCCGCTGCCTCGCCCATCTCCTCGACGACGTCGCGGGCGGCCGGCAGGTCACGGCCGGTGACCACGGCCCTAACGCCGTCCAGCGCCTCGGCGCGGCTGGTATCAATGCGGACGATTCGTCCGTGCGCGATTGGGCTGCGCAGTACACGGCAATGCCGCATGCCGGTGAGGCGGATGTCGGCGCCGTACTGGGCGCGGCCGGTGACTTTGTCGGCGCCGTCGGGGCGGATGGGGCGTGTGCCTATGACTTTGTAGGGCCTCGCCTGCAGGACCATTTCAACCCTCGCTGATCTTGACCTCGTCTAGGGGATCGCGCCACTCGGCGCTCGTCTCATCCTACGGCGTCAGTGCCCCTTCAGTGCGCCGGGCTCGAACGTGCTGTGGAAGCTCAGTCCAACTCGAACGTGACCTCGTCGATAAAGCACCAGTTCCAGTCCTCGCCGGGCTCAAACGACCGGATGATCGGGTGCGTCGACGACCGAAAGTGCTTGGTTGCGTGCTTGTTCTTGGAGTCGTCACAGCAGCCAACATGGCCGCAGCTTCGGCAGAGTCGTAGGTGCACCCAGGTGTCGCCCATCTCCAGGCATTCCTTGCACCCCTCGCCCGTGGGAGTTACGTCTTGTACCTGGTCCAGATGCGTACATGCCGGATTCATAGCGTCTCCTGTGAATGCAAGTCAGCGACCGGCGTAGCGCAGCGCTGTCGCTCCAGTTACGTCGAGGCGCTCCATGAATGTCTGCTGAGCTTCGGCACCGGCTGTTCGAGCCTCGACCGGTCCCACTTCGCCAAGCTCGCACACGTCTCGTAGGAACTCCGAAAGAACTCCAGAATCATCGCTTCTGGGTCGGCGGCCAAGCGCACATCGTCGTAGGCAAGGTTGAACTCGCCCAGGTTCTCGCCAAATCGGGCCGCTGCGGGGCTAATCGACGCTGACCTCACCCCAGGCGGCTCGGGATACATGTAGGAGTAAAAGGCCGGACCACCGAGCTTGGTGCTTCCGGCCCAGAACCCCACCGAAAAGTTCTCCTGATCCTCGGAAATGCGCATCATGCGGCCCGCGCCCGAGGGCCGCGTAGCCGGCTTTCCCGAAAATCGCGTCTCGCTGAGGTCGAAGCCTCCCCACCAGAAGTGGATGGGGCTGCTCTTGCCGACAAAGGTCGATCGATACGTCTCGAGCACCCTGCTTGTACGCAGGATGATCTGCCACCAGCGCCCGACGTACTCAAGGTCGTAGGAGGCATGTTGTTCGTCCTGCTCGAACGGGATTCGCTCCTCGACCTCATCCGGCGTGGTGTTGATCTCGACGCCGATTCCAAGGGACCGCAGGGCACCCATGAGCTCCTCGTAGAATCCCGCGACTGAGCGCGCGGCCAATGGAACTGCCTTCACGTCGCCATCACTCGTTCGGACGTAAAGGTGGTGGTCGATAAAGTCGAAATCGATCTGGAAAACGCCGCTCGGAGAGGGAATCGTCGCCGTTGTCAGCCCGCGTGCCGTCAGGTGAAGCGCCACCTGCCACCACTCGTTCAGGAACGGGCTGAGCCGCAGCTTGACCTTGCCGGCGATCTGCGTCCACATGTGGAGCGTGTGGAGCGTCTCCTGCCACTCTTCCAGCGGCAACGGGGGCCACGTCTCGGTGGTCATCATGATGTTATTCGGATTGTCTAGGCGGGCACGCCCTGGCCTTCAGCGGCAGCTTGTACAGCACGGACGATCTTGTCGTAGCCGGTGCAGCGACAGAGATTCCCGGCCAGCCAGTAGCGGATTTCATGCTCCGTGGGGTGCGGATTACGGTCCAGCAGGGCGCGCGAGGCGACAATGAAGCCGGGCGTGCAGATACCGCACTGGAGTGCGGCATTCTCAAGGAAGGTCTGCTGAAGCGGGTCCAGCTGGCCGCCAATGGCGATCCCCTCGATCGTCGTCAGGGTCTTGCCCTCGATCTCGGGCGCGAGCACGCAGCAGGAGTCGACGAGCTGGCCGTCGAGAATGACGCTGCAAGCGCCGCAGTTGCCGTTGTTGCAGCCTTCCTTGGTACCCGTGAGACCGAGGATGTCGCGCAACGCCTCCAGCAGGCTCTGACGCGCCTCGCAGAGAAACTCCGTCTCCTCGCCATTGATGATTGCGCTGACTACAAGCTTGTCAGACATGTTTCATTTCTTCCTTACCTCTACAGCCCCACCCGCATTCCGGAGTGAGTATGCGGCGTCGGTGCTGAATACTCGGGCCGTCTACGTTCTCCCCGTGTCTATCAATATTCGGGGGCTTCGCCCCGGACCCGCGAGCAGGCACCTGTGTGCAGGCACGTGGTGTCGGCCTCCCTGGGCAGGCGGGCGGGCACAAGACCCGCCCCTACGGAGTGTCTGCTCGCGCCGCCACGTCCGCTCCTGCCGTCTAGCCTGCCTTGGCGCGTTCGATGGCGCCCTCGATTGCGCGCCGGACGAAGACCCCGACCAGGTGGCGGCGCTGGGCCACCGAGCCGCGCATGTCGCTGATCGGCCGGGCGGCGGCGCGGGCGGCATCCACCGCCTTCGCGATGCCCTGAGCGGTCGCCGGGGCGCCGGCGAGGGCATCGCCCGCCGCCGCGACGAGCAGCGGCGTTGGCGCGACGGCGCCGATCGCCACGCGCGCCCACTCGATTGTGTCGCGACGCTCGTTGAGTGTCAGCGAGACGGCGGCGTTGACGACGGCGATGTCCATCTCGTTGCGTGGGATGAAGCGCAGGAAGCGGGCGCCTGAGCGCTGCCGCGGCGGCGGGAAGCGAAAGGAGACCAGCAGTTCCCCTGCCTGCAGTTGATTCAGGCCGGGGCCGGTGCAGAACTCTTCCACGGGTACCGTGCGGGTACCACGAGCGCCGGAGATCGTACAGGTCGCCTCGAGTGCGATCAGGGTAGGGATAGAGTCCGCGGCCGGCGAGGAGTTGCAGAGGTTGCCGCCGAGCGACGCACGGCTCTGAATTTGGATGCCGCCGATCAACGAGGCCGAGTCGATAAGCGCGGGATAGGCCCGCTGAATCGTCTCATTTTCATAAATCTTGTAGCAGGGAACGGTGGCGCCGAGGGTCAGCCCCTCTTTCTGGTCAAAGCGGAGCACGTTCATCTCTGGAATGCTCTTGACGTCGACCATCATGGCGACGTTGCGGCGTCCCTCACGGGCCTGCACGATGACGTCCGTGCCGCCGCTGAGGATGCGAGCGAGCTCGCCGCCCTCCTGCAGCGCCTTGACGGCCTCGTCTACCGTGGCCGCCGGGATGTAGGCAAGAGGTTGCACTGTGACCTCCAACCGGCGCCAACCGGCGCCGTATGTGCTAGATACTGGACAAGAGACGGCCGGGAGGATTTCTCGAGGGATCCCGTCCGGCAGAATCTAGCATAGCGGAGCCGGCTGCGAGCCGTGAGCCTTATGACGAGGGCGGCCGCATCTACAGCATGGAGCCTCCGGCGCCGCCGAATGCATCGGACGTATCGTTCACTGGTTGTCGCTCACACAAGCACTAGCCAGATGCCGCCGAGAGTGAGGGCGGCGCCGAGGAGCACCTGGCGTGTGATGTGCTCGTGCAGGAATATCGCCGCGAGCGGGAGGGTCCAGAGCGGCGAGGTCGAGACGAGCAGCGCGGCAAGACCGGCGCTCGTGCGTTGCACGGCGATGATGTACAGCATCGAGCCGAAACCGGTCCCGAACACTCCCGCCCCGACCAGCAGCATGAGTGCACGAGGACTGATACCCCGAAGGGATAGTTGCCCGCGGGCGGTGACCAGCAACAACATGAACAGCGCGCCGCAGGGTACGCGGATCGCGGTGACGGCCAATGCCGGAACGCCCACCGCGATGACCCGCAGCCAGAGCGTCGAGCCTGACCAGGACAGCGCCGCGGCCAGCACAAGTCCCAGGCCGGCAAGGGTGTCCCTCAGTGGAGGGCGAGCTTGTGTGGACGCATTCGGCTCGACCTCTCCAAGCGATTTCAGGCCCTCGCTCCCTGGCACCGGCACGTCCTCGGGAGGGATCGGCGAGCGAATTACGAGCATGAGGATGCCGCCGATGATGAGCACGGAGCCCATCAGGATCGGCCACGTCAGCCTCTCTCCCAGCAGGAGCGCGCCGAGGATAAGGGTTATCAGGGGAAAGCTACTCACCGAGATCGGCGACGCCCGTGCCGCTCCGATACGGCCGATGCCGACGACGAAGAGCCAGTCACCAATCGCCTGAGCAAGTATTGACGTCCCGCCGAGGGCGAGCGCGTGGGGCAGGGTCAAACCTGAGAAGAGGGCCCATCCGCCGGCGAGCGGCACGACCACGAGGAAATAGAGGGCGCCCGACGATAGCCGGATGGCGTTGACGCGCAGCGCGGAATGACGGCCGGCGAGACCGCCGAGGATGATGCTCGTGCAGGCCCAAGTCGCGGCGTTGCCGAGCCCTGCGATCTCACCGAAGAACAAACGCTCACCTCAGCCTCGGTGTTGGGGCGGGTTTCAAACCCACCTTTGCCCAAGGGATGATTGGTCTCGCTACCGAGGTCCCCGTTCCGGGAGCCGCCATTGACCCAAATACACAAGCCCAAAGAAAGGATCCGAAGACGAAGGCGGAGCAGGACTGCTTGGATAGCCAAGGTGGACGACGTCCTCGGCGGCGATCGCCTGCTCTATCGCGGCAGCCTGATCCCTCGGAACGCGACAGCCCTCCAGCAGTTGGCATGGAAGCACGTAGAGAAAGCCCTTACCATCCCGAAACACGAGCGTGTCGCTGAGTTGTTCCATGTCTGCCAGTACCCACGGCTAAGAATCTGTTAGCGAGGCATTCTAGACTGTCGCTTGCATTCGAACGCGGATGGTCGTCTGATGATCATGCGACAAGTCATTGCGGTTACCCAGGTGATAGGAGCACGAATCATGCTTCCAGTCGAGCAAAATGAGCTGATCACACGCGTGGGACGCGGGGAGCAGATGGGGGAGACGCTGCGGCGCTACTGGCTGCCGGTGGCGCTGTCGCGCGAGCTCGAGGCGGACGGCGCGCCGATGCGCATCCGCCTGCTGGGAGAGAACCTGGTTGCATTTCGGAATACAAGCGGTCGGGTTGGACTCGTGGACGAGCGATGCCCGCATCGCGCGATCTCACTCTGGCTGGGCCGGAACGAAGAGGACGGACTGCGGTGCGCTTATCACGGCTGGAAGTACGACGTGGAGGGCAACTGCGTCGACCAGATGAACGAGCCCGAGAGCTTCGCCGAGAAGATCCACCTCACGGCATATCCGGTCGTTGAGATGGGGGAGATCCTCTGGGGCTACATGGGGCCGAAGGAACTGGAACCCCCGCCGCCAAACTTCGAGTGGGTCCGTGGCGACCCGGCTTTCCGGAATGTCTCCCGCGTCATTCAGGAGTGCAATTGGGTGCAGGCGCTGGAGGGTGGAGTCGACACCTCGCACGCACCCATCCTGCATCGCTCGATCGGCAATAACGGCGCGGGCATCTCGCCCGACTCGGCGTTCGCGCGAGGGGGGGCGCCGAGGCTGGAGGTTGACGCCACAGATTACGGTTATCGCTACTTCGGAATCCGTGAGCTGGACGAGGACAAATACTACATACGCGGCTACCACTACGTGATGCCGTTCCATCAGATCCGGCCGCAGCAGCAGATTAATCGGAGCGGTGACGACTCCCAGGCACAGGCTATGTACGCAGGGCACATGTGGGTGCCGATCGACGACGACAGTACGATGGTCTGGAACTGGATGTTCTCGCTCGACCGGCCGCTGACTGATGAGCAGCGCCTCGAGAAGGGCAACGGCAACGGGCCCGATCATGTCGATCAGTCGCACGGTTGGAAGTCCTACGACGGGCGCTGGAACGACTGGGGCGTGGACCGGCAGCGACAGAAGACCGTCAACTTCTCTGGCATCGACGGCGTCAACAAACAGGACCGCGCCACACAGGAGAGTATGGGGCGGATTGTCGATCGCAGTATCGAGCACCTGGGGCCGGCCGATCGCGCGATCATCGCGATGCGCCAAATGCTATTCGAAGCGGTGCGAACGGTGCGCGAGGGCGGCGACCCTCCAGGCACCGGCGACAGCTACTACGACATTCGCGCCTGGGAGCGCGTGATGCCCCGGGTCGAGAACTGGCGGGACGAACTGTTGCCGTACATGCATCCGTCGAGCGAGGACCGCGCGTTGGCTGGAGTGGGGTAACGGACGGGCGGCTTGGGGCCAGTGAATGGCGCGTCAGGGCTCGCCTCGGCGCCAGGGTTTCGCGCTCACCCTAACTCTCTCCCGCCAGGGAGAGGGAACTGAGGCTCCCTCCGAAGACCGGGTTCTGCCCACATCTGCGCCCTCACCCGTTCCGTGCGTTGCTGCTCTATCCCTCAGCCGGCCCCTTGCAGGCAATGATCGCGATCGTCGCGGCGGATCCTCCGCTTAGGAGCAAGAGGCTTCGCGAATCGAGGAGGCGATACGTCTTGGACGGGAAGAATATCGTGTTTGCGGGCGCCGCACCGGTCCCGATGGGGACTCCATGGGGGACGCTCGCGCTGGTGGTGAGGCGGGCGTTGGAGCCACTTGGGTATGAGACGCAGATCGAAGCGGCCTCCTGGGGGGACAACAACGCCCGCTACGTTGCGGATGGGCTCGCAGACCTCGGTGCAACCCAGTACCGATCGGTCCGCTACGCTTGGGATGGCCTTCACAGCTTCGCGACCGGCGGCCCGCGCCGGAACCTGCGCCTCATCGCCACCATCAATCAGCCCGCTTGGATCGGAATGGCTGTCCGCGCGGAATCGGACATAACTGACCTCTCCGATGTCGCCAAACGCCGGCTGCCAATCCGCATCAAGACCAGCGGTGATGGTGTCTTCGACGTGCTGTTTGAGCACTACGGCCTCTCCCGGGACAAGATCCGGTCCTTCGGCGGTCGATTCATCGCCGGCATCGGCGCCGAGGACATGAATCCGGCCACGCGTTGGGAGAACCGCGATTACAACCAACTCGCTCCCTGGGTGGTAAGCGGCGAGTTCGACGCCATCATCGATCCGATCTACGCCGCGTACACGCCCGAGCACAAGCACTGGTGGGAGGCGACGATCCTGCACAGGATGCGCTTCCTGCCGATGCCGGCGGATCTCGTTCGGAAACTGTGCGACTCGGGTGAAGTGGAGGGGGCTGGGTTTATTCCTCACCGTCTCATGCGAGGCGTCGACGAGGACATCCCCAGCGTGGAGCGGTTTCCGCAGGTCATCTACTCGCGGGAGGAGATGCCCGAGGGGTTCGTGTACGAGGTCGCGAAGGCGCTCGACCAGGGGCGGAATCTGTTTCGCCAGACGCATCTGCCCTACTCGTACGACCCCCTGACGGTCGCGAAGCCGCGAGCCGTACCGTTCCACGCGGGCGCGGAGCGCTACTATCGCGAGGCCGGCTACCCACGATAGACCTTGCCCGCCCTCCCGCCCGAATTGGTGTTTGGAATCGGGCGTTCTACCCCGCGCCCCCGCCCTCCCAGCCGGCCTTGGCACCCTTCCCCTGCGACGCTTCCGACGGGGAGCGGGGCGAAGCCCCCGAGGAAATTGCCGGTGGGGAAACTGCGCAGCCTCTTGGACGGCGGCGGCGGACGCCGCACCGACACCATGGGCGCGCTGCTCTCAGGCTTCCCGGCGCCGGAGACTTTCAAGGGACCCGGGCATGCCGCGTCGCGGCACCACGATGGATGAAACAGGGCACGCAGCGATAGCCATACGTCGTGCAGATGCGCATACGTTGGCGTATGCCTGGCAGGATTGGGTGCAGAGCGCGAGGCTGGTTCCCCTCTGCCGGGGGAGAGGGCGAGGGTGAGGGCGCGGCCATGGCCCAGAACAACTCCCGAGAGGAGCGCCCCGGCTCCCTGGCGCCGCGCGCCCGCCGGCTCCGGAGGCAGGCAACGGCCGCCGAGCGTGCCCTCTGGCGCCTCCTCCGCCGCCAGCACCCCTTCGGGCCGTACGTCCTCGCCTTCTTCTGCATGGGGAGCAAGCTGGCGGTTGAAGCGGATGGCGGCCAGCACTACACGGCTCAGGGTTGGGAGCATGACGAGGTCCGGACACGCTACCTGCAGCACCGCGGAATCCGCGTTCTCCGCTTCAGCGACCGCGAGGTCGTGCTGAACGGCGAGGCAGTGCTGGCGGTGATCGAAGCGGCTTTGGGCTCGTTGTGAAGTTGGGGCGCGCCCTCACCTTAATCCTCTCCCCCAGGGAGAGGAGAACGGCGCCCTCACCTTAATCCTCTCCCCCAGGGAGAGGAGAACGGCGCCCTCACCTTAATCCTCTCCCCCAGGGAGAGGAAACGAGCCCCGGCCCGCCGCCAGAGGAGAGTTTCAAGGGACCCGAGGCGCCGGGCAAGCGCCCAGCTCGTGCGGCAGCTATCATCGGCCGACAACTGAGCACCCCAGGAATTCGGGTCGGGCGGCGAGTCGCTTAGGACTGGAGCCAGACGTTCTCGTAATGTTCGCCGAACTGGTTGCCGGCGCCTTCTGCTGGGAAGCCGCGGACGTTGAGGCGGTCGGCGTTGAGGACGTAGCGGGCGTCGACACCGCCGTAGGGGCAGTGGTCGATCATGTAGATGATGATGTCCCGCACGGCCTGCTTGCGCTGCTTCTCGTCGAAGATGGTCCGCTGCTGCTCGAACATCTTGTCGAGGACGGGGTCGCTCATCTTGCCGTAGTTACGCCCGCCGCCGGTCTTGAAGGTGCTGGTGAAGTACGCATCGGGGTCGACGCCGCCAGGATTGTGCCCAGCGACGAAGTACTCGAAGGTGCTGTTGGCGCGTACGGTATTCCATTCGGCCGTGTCGTACAGCTTAATGTCGCAGTCGATTACGCCCTGCCCGTTGCGCTTGAATTGCGCCTGCAAGAGCTGCACCATGGCGCGCTGGTAGTCGATCGCCGAAGTCCCTGAGATGGTGAACTTGAGCGGTTTGTCCTTCGTGTAGCCCGCGGCGCTCAGCAGGGAGAGCGCCTCCTTAATCGCATCATCCTTGGGCTGCTTCCACTCCAGGTACTTGCGGTATTCATCCTCGGACAGGTCCCAGGCCTCTGCCGTCGCCGCGGCAAAGATAGAGCTGTAACGGCCGCGGCCGAACCATTCCTCCAAGAAGGAGTTCCACTCGTCATGATCGGTGATGAGTCGCAGGGAGCGCGAGACGCGGGCGTCGTCAAAGGGCTTGCGCTGCACCATGGCCTGCATAATTTGGTAGCCCTGGTCCGGGAACCAGTCGAGCGCATATTTGGACTTTTGGGTATCGGCGAATTGCTTTGAATCCTGGCCGGGGACCCACCGGTGGTCGATCTGCCCGGCCAGGAAGGCCGCCCACTCACTGCCGTAATCCTTGAATGCGCGGGCCTCGATCCGATCCAGGTGGGGCAGATCCGGCTTGAAGTAGGCCGGATTGCGGGTCAGGCTCGAGGAGACGTCGAGGTCACTCCGCTGGAGAACAAACGCGCCGGTGCCGACCGCGGTATCCGCGGTAGCGAATTTACCCGCCTTGTCCACGACCTCGGGGGCAAGGATCTTCAGCGGCGGCACGGACAGGTTGCTCAACTGCGTGACATCCGGTTGCTTGAGCGTCAGTTTCAGCGTGTGGTCGTCGACCGCTTCCATCTTGTCGATGCCGGAGATGTAGGACTTGTTGATGAATCGCGGATCGCTGGACTGCACGCGCTGCAGGCTGTAGATGATGTCGTCAACCTTGAAGGCACGCCCGTTGGCAGGGGGTTTATCGTGCCACTTGATGCTTGGAGCGAGGGTGAAGACGACCTCGGTTTGACTCGGAGCCTCCCATTTTGCAGCGAGATCGGGTTCCAGTTCGTTCGTCTTCGGGTCCGCCCGAATGATTGTGGAATAGAACATTCCCTCGATGCTGACCTCGGTGGTCGGCATGACGTGCGGGTCGAAGCCCAGCCGGAAGTTGGTGCCGATCGTGAGCGTCCCGCCGCGCCTCGGTGTTGTCGAGGCGCGTGCCGGATTGCTCTGAGCGCTACCGCCGGAGGCAGCCGGCTTTGAACGGCAGGCTGTCAGCGCAAGGCCCGCGGCAGCAACGGGAGTCGCTTGCAGCAGCCGTCTCCGGCTTGGGCGCCAGCGCCCGACGGCGCTCGGCGTTTGCAGATCGCTCATGGCCAACCCCCGCTGATTGTCAGCTGCGTGCGCCCAAGGCCGCTTTGGCAGCTTCGCTGCATCGGAGAATAGCACGGCTGTAGGATGGGCAGGTGTTCAAGCGCGTGCCTCGGGCCGCCGCCGGGGCGACGAACTTGAATTAGTGAGGTGCTGGATGGGAACCGAGGATTGCTACTGGAACCGTTGGCGGGGGCGCCAGTACACACGCCGTACGGTTTTTCGTGCGGCGGGTGTCGGAGCTGGGCTTGCGGCGGTCACGCTGGCCGGATGTAAGACCACAGGCACGGTCCCCACGTCGACGGCGCCTGGAGCAGCTTCATCGGGTGCTGCTGGTGGCGCGGCGGCGAGGGCGAGCGATGAGCAGTTCCTCACCCGCTCCGGATCGCCACCGGCGTCGAACCAAACCCCGCGCTCCGGCGGCAGCGTCGCTTGGGCAACGGGCTCCAACCCCCCAAATCTCGATCCACATAAGACGAGCTCGGCGTTCACCAATGACATTCTGAGCCCGTCCCTGAGCCGCCTGCTGAAGTACTATCCCGCGTTCGACGGTGTGACCGCCCTCGAACGAAAAGTCGTCCCGGATCTCGCGGCCAGCGTCGAGAGCCCGGACGGCGCCACTTGGACTGTCAAGCTGCAGCCGACTGCCAAATGGCACAACGTCGCTCCGGTCAACGGACGGGCGGTGGAGGCGGAAGATGTCAAGGCAACGTTTACCCGCTCTCTGACCGAGATGAACCCCAGCCGTGGCGTGTTCGACATGATCGATCCTAACAAGATCGAGATGCCGGACAAGAATACGGTCGTGCTCAAGCTCAACTACGCCTACGCCCCGATACAGTCGCTGATGGCGTCCGGAACGTACTGTTGGATGATGCCGCGCGAGGCGCTGGCGGGCTCGTACGACCCGAGCAAGGTGGTGATTGGCAGCGGGCCGTTCGTGTTTGATAAGTACACGCCCGATGTGGCGCTCTACTACAAGAGGAACCCAGACTTCTACGAGAAGGGCCTGCCGAACCTTGACTCAGCGCAGATCAATATCGTGCCCGACGCATCGGCTCAGGTGGCGCAGTTCACCGCCGGCCACCTGGCGCGAATCATCAACATCTCCACCGGCGATGTCGAGACGGTCAGCAAGTCGAATCCTGACGCGGAGCTGATCCCGCTCTGGGAACACGGGGGCGAGGTGCTGTACTTCCAGCTCCGCGATCCCTCCTCACCGTTCCAGGACATTCGAGCGAGGCGGGCGCTGTCGCTGGCGGTCGACCGCGACGCGATCGGCGCCGGAATCTCCAACAACAAGTTTGCGCTCGGATTCAACGTCACGCTCGACGAGGGCAAATGGGCGATCCGGATTGAGGACCTGCCGCCCGATACGGCGCAGTGGTACAAGTACAACCCGACGATGGCAAAGCAGCTCTTCGATCAGGCTGGGCTGTCTGGCAAGTCGATGAAGTTTCTGTTCCCTTGGCCGCACCCGCGAGGAGAGCCACTGCGCAGGGCGGTGCAGGCGATCTACAGCATGCTCAAGCAGTTGCCGTGGGATCTGAGCTACGTCGAGATCGATTACACGCGGGAGTGGGTCGGTGGCGGAAAGGGTGTGCGTTACGGGAACTTCCCAGTTACGTCGATGATCGCCACCGGAATCGAAGGCAGCTCGGGTTACGACGGCTACCTCTACAACTGGTGGGATTCGCACTCTACGTCCGGAATCTCCGGGTTAAACGATCCGAAGTTCGATGCAGCGATCGACAAGGCGCGCACCCTGACCAACGAGGCGGACAGGCTGAAGGCGTATCTGGACATCCAGCAGTATCTGGCGGCGAACATGATCAGCGTCACCGGTATGCCGAACGGAGTGGTGACGCAGTTCAACCACTCGTGGCAGGCGAACTACACGGTTGGCGAGTCCGGAAATCCCGGCGCGGCGATGGCGCGGGTGTGGGTGAAGCAGTAGGGGTAGCCTGCTTGGGGCCGTCCTGCCCGCCCGACCCGCCCAAGCTTTGGATCAGATCGGGGGCTGCGCCCCCGCGCCCCGCTCGGGCCGAATGCGCTTACATAAACGCATTTTCCGCCGGCTTGCCAACAACGCAGCGCTCGCCCTCACCCCAACCCTCTCACAGAGGGAGAGGGAGTAACAGGGGAAGTTCGAGGGCGAAGCCCTCGAAAATAAACACCGAGGGAAACAGTCGGGACTCCGAGACGGCGATGGGACACCGCACCAACACAAGGCACCGCGACGCTGCGCCGCCAGGCACCCTCTTCCGGTTTGGGCGAGGGCCGTCTAATGGACGGCGGCGAGCTCCCGTTGGCCGCCTGTCGGATACATGGCGGGCAGCATCTCATCGCGCCATTGCGGGGTCCGCGGCAGGATCTTCTCCCAGGCCCGGATGTTGTAGTAGCTATCGCCCGCGCCCGGCGGGTCGCCGCCCTCTTTGACCGTTCGCACCGCCTCGAGCAGCAGCTGGCGCATGGTGATGATCGCGCGGTCGGCGGGGCCCAGCTGCTCGCGGCTACGGTCGACGACGCGGCCCATGCTCTCCTGAACCGCGCGATCCTGCTTGTTGACGCCGTCGATGCCGGAGAAGTTGACCGACTTCTGCCGCTGGCGGTCGATCCCATATTCGTTCCACTTGCCGTCGTACGAGCGCCAGGTCTGCTGGTTGACGTGATCGGCGCCGTTGCCGTTGGCCTTCTCCAGACGGTGGTCCTCTGTGAGCGGCGCGTCTGTTACTGAGAGCATCCAGTTGTAGACGACCGTGTTGTGGTCGTCCGCCGGCACCCAAATGTGCCCCTGATTCAGCGGAATCGGCCCCGTGTCGTCCTCGAAGCCGCCACCGCGATTGTTGGTGATGGCCGGCCTGATCTGATGGAACGGCATCACGTAGTGATAGCCGCGGATGTAATACTCGGACTCATCCAGCTCGCGGACGCCGAAGTAGCGATAGCCGTAGTCCGTAGTGTCGAGCTCGATTGTGGGCGGCTTACCGCGAACGAACGGCGAGTGGGGCGAGCTGCCGGCACCGTTGACCGCCAGCGCGCGGTGAAGGATGGGGGCGTGCGAGGTGTCGATGCCGCCCTCCAGGCCCTGGACCCAGTTGCACTCCTGCCAGACCTTCGAGACGTGGCGGTGACTAGCGGGGGCGCGCACCCACTCGAAGTTGGGAGGCGGAGGCATGAGCTCTTTCGGGCCCATGTAGGCCCAGACCATGTCTCCCATCTCGGTCGTCGGGTAGGAGACGATGTGCACCTTGTGGGCGAAGCTCTCGGGCTCGTTCATCTGCTCTACGCAGGTACCTTCGATGTCGAACTTCCAGCCGTGGTAGATGCAGCGCAGGCCCGACTCCTCGTTGCGGCCGTACCAGAGCGAGACGCGGCGGTGGGGGCAGAACTCCTCGATCAGTCCGACGCGGCCCTGTGTATCACGGAAGGCGATCAGTTCTTCGCCGAGCAGCTTGACGCGCACTGGGGGGCCATCTGGATCCGGCAGCTCGCGCGACAGCAGCGCCGGCATCCAGTAGCGCCGCAACAGTTCGCCCGCGGGAGTTCCGGTCCCGATTTGGGAGATCAGCTCGTTTTGCTCAACTGGGAGCATCGTTCGCCCTCCTTACTACATACGTTGCCGTCATGATAGCGCGATGTCCCGCGGCCCGCTCGGGCGGACCAAGCGCTGGTCGGTGGCGGCCGACACGCCACGAAACGATGGGGACGACGCGCCCGCCCGACGGACCGCCGGGGTTGGGCCAAGCTTTGGATGGCTTTGGAAAATGAATAGGCGGCCGGCCTCACAGATTCAAAATGGGCCAGGACAATGGCGTTTCGCAAAAAAGCCTTGCGGCGGCGAGAGGCGCTGCTGCGGGCGACGGGTACGTTGCACCACCTACGGAGACGGGCGATCGCAGACTGGTACAAGCCTAGCCGGCGGCTGGGCGGAGAGGGGATGGATTGATGGCACTTGGGCTCGATCGACGCCGCGGCATTAGGGCAGGCAAGCGGGCACCTCGCCCCTGCCGCAAGGACCGCGGCTGGCGCCAATCGGTCAGCGCAACGTGATGTTCACAAGGACGCCGGACCGCTTTGCAGTCCATGTTATGATTAGTTAGGAAGGTAAACAATTATGACAGAACAAGACCAGCAACAACTCCACCACCACGCCGACAGCCTCTATGAGCAGTACGGTAAGCCCCTCGAGGAAGCACATTGGGGTGAGTACGTGGTCATCACACCGGCAGGTGAGACCGTGGTTGGTTCCAGCTTGGTTGAGGTTGCCCAGGCGGCCGCTGCGACGCTCGGCCGCGGGAACTTCGCCTTCAAGATTGGGGAGCGGTCTGTCGCGACCTGGAAATAATGGCCAGCAAAGTCACCAGCCTGCGGGTCCCCTACCTGCCGATCGCTGTGGGGATTCCCGAGAAACACCTCAGCCTTGACCTGACTGCGCTTCTCGACAACGGTTTCAATAGCGACGTTATTGTTCCGCAGCCGGCTGTTGCCAATGGCGTGCCGGCTCTCTTACAGAACGATATTCGCCTCGCCGACGACTCACGTATCACCGTGCCCGGCTACCTTGGCAATGTCCGCGTTGGCGACACCACGATCGAACCGGTGATGGTGCTCGTCATGGGCAACGAAGCCATACTCGGTCTCAACGTGATTACCCAGTTCCAGCTCACCATCGACCACGACCGCTCGCTCACCGTTGAGCCGTGAGTCGAGTCGCCTCCTTTTAGCGGCGGCTTAGTCTGACGATCCACAGTGCCGAGCCGTTCATCTTGTCAACCTCCCAAGCGGCCTAATCAGACAAGCTAATCGCTGGCGGCGTTGATTCCCGGCCGTATAATGCGGGCTATATGTCTCACGAGCAGGACCGACGACCGCCGGAGTCCGGCGAGCCGATCCGGCCCAGTTCCCTACCACCAGAGCTGGCGGGCGTTTCTCCGGAACCAGGGACCGTACGCCTGCGTAACACAGGCTACCGACCAAGGCACGGCGTATGTGCTTAAGGCCCCCGCCGCAGAGATCGCGCGCGCCCGCGGGCCAGTCCCGATGCTCGTCCGCCACCAACTGTACAGCCACCCGGCCGCTCCCGTGATACGCACGGTGCTGACCGTCTATGACGATCCGAGCCAACCCCTGCGTTTTGAGAGCTTCATTAACGTCGCCGAGCAGGACCAGTACGCGGACTTCGCTGCTCTCGCGAACCAAGAACGGCTCGTCGTGCTTTTCTACGACGAGCAGCTCCGCCACCGTCTCAGTAAGCTGATCCACGCTGGCCTGGACAACGCCATCGCCGAAATGCTCGCCCGGGCGGAACAAGTTCGCTCGGCGATTCCAGCCGAGCACTACGACTTCGGCCGGGCGAAGGCGGAGGTGATGGCGCGGACGAAGCTCTGACGGAGCCGAGACCGATAATCGTTCGCGCAACGACTTATTTGGACGCCGGAAAGGCCTCGCACGCGCACAGATTGTAGGTGAAGCGGTAGAGATAAGCGGCGTTATCAGCACCGCTTGTATGCACTACGGTGCCCTCGTATGGCCCGAGGCTCTTACCAGTGGATACTACCACGAGCAGCGCTGACTGGCGCGCTCAGGTTGAACGGCGTGAAACCGATTACGAGCGCGGCTGGAGACCAAGAATTGGGGCAGGTCAGTAGCCGGATTTTCATGATGCTTGGTCCAGTTCGTAGGTCACACGCTGCTGCGGTTCCAGCCTACCGATGAAATAGCAGACTGAAGTCGTCGTCCATGTGCTCCGGTACGTTCCCGCCGGAATTGCGGAAAGTGAGTTGAAGTACGGCGCCATTGGTAGCACCGTCATGGATGCGGCAGGCGGTGATGGTCACGCCTAGAGGTCACCTCGCTCCCGGTCAACTGCCAGAACACCAGCCGTTGCCGGTACACCCTGAACCCAATATCCATCTCAAGCTCGGTATTACCAGCGGGTGGTAGCTCGGGGGTAGTTCCCTTCAGCTTTCGCCATTGAACCCGGCCCGGCTGCGAGGCGCTACCGACCAGATCACGCCAGTCGTGGGTCGTTGCCCATCCCCAGACTAGGATAAAGATAAGGGAGGTGAATATGTACCAGAATGACAAGTCAGGTAACTGCTTCGCGCTCAATATCATGGCCCAGTCGGGGAGTGATCGGCTCGATACAGTGTGTCCTAAAGCGTAGGCGGCGACGACAAACGAGGCGTACTGACGGAGCGCGATGTAGTCCCAGAGGACCCGCAGCCACCGGAGAGGGCTGGAAAGCTGACCTGGACACTGGCACCGGTGAGGTCAAGTCCGAGTGCTGCCTCGAGTCCCCTAACGCTCCCAATCGCGGCCCACTGCTTGAGCGAGTAGTAACGATCGACGACGAAAAGGACCACTAGCAAAGCGCACACCACACCGACGAGCGAGGTGATCACCGGAGATGCGAGGGTAGAACTAGCCAAAGGATTGCTGGGTGGCTTGAAGAAGCCTATGGCTCCTCCAACTACCCCGCTTGTCGCCAGTATGCCCTTGACCAAAGAGAACGCGTTCTTGCGTAGGTCAACGAGCGTCTGGGTCAGCGTTCCAATCGTCTGCCGACCTTCTTCCCATTCTTTCTCGAGATCGTCATGAGCCCCGATCGGGGTGGTCAGGAATGGGGGGGGTGCATCAATATAGGTGGGCAAACGAGTTCGCATCGGCAATGTAGGTCAGCGGCAAGTTCTTAGCCCCCCGTTAGGATCGCACTACACGCCTGTCAATCTATCAAATACATGGAGGCCCTAAAAATGGTCGTGATCTTGATGTATGGCTCTTTGCAGGCCTCGCCGCCCGGGGACGGTGCCTGCAGCCAGGGGCTCTGGTTCGAACGCGAGATCATAAGTGGGGTGGGATAGACGTCTGGGTGTGCCGGATCACCGTCCAGTTATCCTACGTTGTGGCGAAGATCTCCTCGAATTGATTGGCCGGCACATAGATGTGTGCCCGCTACTGGGGCGGGCTCAGGGTGACGCTGCCACCGCTGTTCGAATATGCGAGCGCCCCCTGACCGATGTGGAGCGCACCGGTGTACTGCACGTAGCCGCGACTCGGCTCGTACACGTATACCGCGTCTGCGCCCGATACAGTGGCACCCGAAGGAAACTCGCCGCCGATCATGATGTACTTTCCCGCCTCTATGGGCAGTGCAAGGGACGGTCCAAAGCGGGGCACGCCCGGAAGATAAACGTCTGTTGGCTGATCGAAATACACCCAATATCCCACACCCGTCTGGAGCGGTGTCCACGTAACACTACCGCTCGATTCGGACGGGACCGTCTCGTAGCCAGTATCCCCGGCCTGTAGGGTATAGAGAGGACCGTCTGCGTGGCACACAACCACTCCTGCGTACCCGGAAATCAGATTCCATCCGGCCATGTACCTCAGTGACCCTGCGGTGGAAACGGCGGGCGGGGCCGAGCCGACCACTGGCGACGGCCACGGTGTCGGGGTGGGTGGTTGAAGACAGAAGCCGGAAGCGGCCGCTTGAGCATGGACCTTGCCAGTCCGCAGCCGGGCGGACGCTAATCCGAGAAGCGCGGGGATCAGTAGAGCGATAACGGCGACCGCCCAGCGTCGGGAGGGCTTGCGCCTGAAGCTTGGCGGTCGGTCGCTTGTCCGCGCCTTCATCTCCCCCACCGATCAGCGGGCGGGCGCGGCTGACGGCGTTACGCTGGCGCCTGCCGTTGGTGTTGACGTCGCTCCCCTCGGTGCGGGCGTTGGAGTGGCGCTTGCCGCTTGCGGTGGCAATCCCGTCCCCGGCAGCACGGTTACGTACGGTCCGCCTGAACCTGGCGGCGGGGGATAATGAGTTCCTGGAAAGTCCACGTGTGTTTGCGGAAGCCGTCGCCGAGGTGTGGTAGGAGGCCTGGCCGGTCGTCCTGTGGTGTTCGGGGGCGCTGTCATCGGGGCCCCCAACAGCCGCGCGTTTGGGTCAAAAGGCACCCGTTGGGCTACCCCCGAGCTAGTTGGCGAGCCGCCGCTGGCCGCGGGCGCTCCCCCTTGACAGCAGTAGACGGTCCCCGGTGGGCACTGGCCCAGAGCGGTCTCGAATCCGGCCTGGGTGTTACTCCAGATAACGGCGCCGGCGCCAGGAGCCACGCCCGTGTTGAACCCGTAACAGTAGAGCGGAAGGCTCGACGGGGTCGGGGCGGTACCGTCCGTAAGTAACGCCTGGATAGAACCAAGAGTAGACCAAGTGCCGTAAAGCTGGGTGTCGCCCTCGTAGGTGATGTCATTATCCGCGGGTTCGAGCACCCCACCGGCAATCTCGTCCATGCCCGAAACGCTGGAGCAATCCGCAAAGTGGGCGAATTCGACTCCGTTAACAGCGAACCTAACGTTGCCGTTGCATCCGTAGATACAGCCGTCCGTCCCTGAAGCGCAGTCGCCGGTGATGTCGATCTGCACGTAGTACTGGTGCTGCTCCGTTAGACCAAGCAGGTCCGCATTGCCTCGACACCCGCCTGGGTACTGGCCGTTCGCGCCGATTGTCCACTCCATTCCAACCTGCGTGTTGCAAACGATATAGCTGTAACCATAAGGATCGACGCCGTTTGCGTCTGTTTGAAAGAAAACGTATCGCGAGGGCGAGTAATAGGTGGGGGACCAAAAGATATAGCCGGCCTAATAGAAGGCGTTTGGGGCCTGCGCGTCATATCCCGAGCTCCAAACGGCGGCGTGATAGCTGCTGTCAGGGTATGTGGTACACCCCGTAGGGCAATAGTACAGCTGAGTCAGGAGATCCCAGGCGGCTAGAGGCTCGGGCCACTGGACAGGGAATGTTCCGACCTGGAACACCCAGTCGGCCGAGCTCGGGACGGCATGGACGACGCTGGGATGAGCGCCGTTCGAGGTCGAGAGCACTACGAGCAGGACAAGCGAACAAATAGCTAGTAGTGAACGCCGCATCGTATCGCTCCTTCGGTGGTGCTTGCGGATTGGGGGACTCCGGAATCTGCGACTTAAGGGGACGCGCTCCACGCGGCGTGCAAAATACACTGATCGCGGCATTGACCTGTAGCCCGTAAGAATGAGGCAACGCAGTCAGGGAGTTAGTACTTAATAACCCGGCTTCCCGACGGGAAGGGTCAGGAGATGGGTAACAAATTATGCAGGAGCAACCCAGAGTCAACGCTCAAAACGGCTCGCAACAACGCACCGCCGTCGTAGAATCCATCATTCGCGTCGTCAGAGCAGACGGCGGTGTGAAGGCAAATCCATGTCATCGCTGACCGTCCCACTCTACGGCCTCTTCGTTGACCACAATGGCAACCCCTATGAGTACGCCAGGACACGCGTGGTCATCATCAATTCGTCTGGTCGGCTCTCGGTGGACAACCAAGAATGTACGCCCTTCTCCCGCCACGTCTTCACCGTAAGCGACGGCGAGGCGTTCGGATTCGGCGGAAGCCTGCAGCTGTCACCCGACCAGGTGGTACAGCTGTACGCGTCCTGCTGCTCACTCGCGAACCGACGCATCCTTTTCACTAGCAGGATCTTTCAGGAGGAGAAGAGCCGCGTCAGCTACTCCCCTGAACCAGGGATACTCATTGGCAGGAGCGTGGACGGGCAGGGCAGGCCGGTAACCACTTTCGCTCGGCAAGTACGAGAAACGGTTCTCCTGAGTAGACTTACTAAGGACGACGTAGAGCTGGACGAGGGGAATATCTACAAAATCGCCGGCTGCATCTCAAGCAAGGTCTTGAGCCACCAAAATGGCAACGTCTGGGCTGCCAACATGAACGACGCTATGCAGGCTTACAGCGAAGCAAGGAACGCCTTTGACCCGGAACCGCGGTACATGCAGCTTCATGTTGCCCTTGAAAAGGCAGCGTTTGCTGGCGGAGGAGACGACAGCAACTTCGTGAGTGAGGTTTCCGCACTCACGAAGTTGATTGACACGAGGGTCAAGGAACTCCACGTTTTCAACAATCGCGCAAAGCACATTATACGGGCGGGCAAATATGGACAGGACCGCGCTGTCCTGGAACAGGCACGTGCAAGTATGGCGTCATGGCTACTTGACATGAAGCAGGCTGTAGACCGAGTCATCACGGACCGCTTGTAACCATCTACGCGCTTCGCACACTGGCGGTTGTACGGCTCGCGGGTTAGTTCAGGTGCTGGTCCCAGTGTGCTTGCCGAAGGACGACCATGAAACGCTGGAGCTGGGCGTCTGTCCACGCTCGTATTGAACGGGTTCCATCTTCGAGCTTGGCGATACTGGTTGACCGTACCCCAACACGTCGAGCAAGCTCGCCTTGCGAGAGGCCGAGCTGCTCCCGTGCCAATCGGACGACTCGCCCTTCCAGCAGCCGCCGTGCTGGTGTCTCTGGCCGGTCCCTATCGAGCAGGTGCAGAGGGTCATCCATTCCTGGCAACTCCGTGGTTGTGTTCAGGTCGTGAGCTGGGCTGTGAATCATCGATGAGGCCACGGCTGGTAACATCATCGAGGTCAATTTGTGGCTCCGAGTGAGCGCCGATTTTGCAGGCGGAGAGCTTGCGGTCGTCAAGCCACCTGATGACGGTGGCTTCGGGGATACTCAACAGACTGGCCGTATCCGGAATGGTCCGATACCGCGCGCAGTCGCTTGTGTAGAAGCGCCGCACCGACCACCGCTGCCGGATCGGATAGTGTTGCTGCGGTTTCATGGTTCCAGGATCACTCGCTGTCCATGGTCAAGGATAAGCCGAAAGCGGTCGGTCACTCGCCGACCCACGCTGGGTTCGTCACCAAGAGCAAGCAAGACGATCGGAAAGCTAGGCTGCCGTCCCACCTGTACGTGCGCAAAGTAGGCCGGGACGGACACCTACAAGCCGTTGGCCAGCGTCGCTCGGACCTCGTAGTCCGCTAGTTGGCCATTGGCGACCATACCAACTGGCATGGCGACGTCACCGCTGAAGCCGGTGTCAACGAGGGCTTCTAGCTCATGTGCTGGCTGCGCACCTCGACCTGAAGAGGGAGATACGGAAAGCGATCGCTCTCAAGGCGCTCATTCATCGGATCGTATAGACAGCCTTTGGTCCAAGCCTGAAGAGAAAGCTGCCGGGGCCAAACTCGTCCTTTGCTTTTTCGGCCACCTCCACCACCGAGTCGCCCAATAAGGTTTTGCCGTCGGGCGTGATCGCGATGTACTGCCCTTCGTGTTCCTCCTCCAAGGGTTTGCCGTACTGCTCGTACAGGCTGTCCCCCTGCTGCTTCTGTTTATCTCGCTCCGCTGTCATCCCACCTCACCACCTTCCTGTCGAACGTTCCTCGATAACGCATATCACGAATAATACTACGTTAACGAAGTATATGCAAGGCTCTACGGGGTACCGAGAACGACCAAGGTGCCAGCGAGCGTTCCGGCGGCGAGGATGCTACAACAGAGCGGCAAAGCCGCAATGGTGCGGAAGGAGGACCAACATGGGATTCCTGGACAAGCTCCTGCATCGAACGCCTACGGCAACGCTGGCCCCCCCACCAGAGGCTGCGGCCTGCCTTCATGGGGCGCTCGTGCCACGATGGGACAACGTTGCCGACATGGGCAAAGAGGAGAAAGCAACGAGCTATCGCTGCGACAGCTGCGGCAAGGATTTTACGCCCGAGGAAGCCCATGGGGTGTGGTCCAGTGCCGCCGATCGCCTGCGTCGGGTGAACGAACTGCCGCCCTCAAACTAGCAGGCTGACCGCCCAACGCTACCTTCGACTCGACGCCAGTCGGACATGCAGCAGGAGCTCGACCGCGACGGGCCGTCTGGCCAATTGGCCCTCTGCTGTCCTACCGATGTGCCAGGTTAGGTCCGCCGAACATTTGACAGACGCCGAGCCGCCTTCGGGCTGAGGAATGTCGAGTTTGTCAATCGAAGATTTTGACGGAGCCACGCTGTGCCCTACGTCCGGATCGCCCTGATGCAGCCGAAGGCGGGCCACGTGCACGAGGTCCGCGACCTGCAGGCCGAGCTCCTCCGGTTCGACAAGACTTTGCAGGGCTTTCTCGGAGGGTACTTGCTGGAGCCGTCGGATGGCACCGGCCGAATTGGTCGCATGGTCCTCTGGGAAGGCAAGGCGGATGCCGGTCGCGCAGCGCAAGAGCAGCACACGCTCACCCTGCGCTCTGCTCTTCCTCCTCTGGTCGTAGGAGGCGCTTCAGGACATTTAGAGGTAGGCGCCGAAGCTACGAGGGTTTGAGGTCGCCGTATCCATCTTGGCCGACGTTACCAGTGCAGCTGCCTACGGCGTAGGTAGGTCAGCCATTTTGAGTCTGCGAAACGCGGATGGAAGCGACCATTCTGGCGCTTATCCGCCGCACAGCGGAATTTGCTTATAACCCTGTTACGCCCGGCACTTTAGCTGCGTGCGGCGCCATGTGGCTTTGGAATCGCTTGAGGGTGCAGCCAGCGAATACACCAATGGGCGCTACAACAACTGCGTCAACCGCTCCTACTTTGCGGCCTTCCAGGCTGCGATTCATGCGCTTGAGCGCACGTATATGCAACTTTTGGCGCGCGTCATGCAGGCACACGGACCTCTGTGGAAACTCGTTGACGGGGGACGACGCTAATAGTGCCTTAATATGTCTCATTAAGACACGGTCTATACTTCGGCCGGTTCCTATTGCCGACCCTCTCTCCCGATCTCATAAAAGGAATCAGAGACAGGCTCTGCTGAGTTGGAGGCGCAACATGGCGAAACATCGCTCTTCCCACAGGGCCCTCTTCTCTCTCCTGTTGGTAGGGATTCTGGTCGGATCACTTGCCGTAGCACCTCGACTTCGGCGGTCGACCATCCTCGCGCAGTCAACGTTCCCCAATGCCCAGTTGCAGGAGCTGGCCGAGCGGTTGCTGAGCGCCACGTTCCCGAGCTCGGCGCCGCTCGCCCCACTGCCCTCTTCGTCACCAGTCCAGTTGCTGCCGGGCACGCTGCCCGCGGACTTACCGCTCTCACTGCCCATGCCGCCCGGCAGCGCGTTGATCGGGAGCGCAGTACGGCCCTCGGCCATGCCCTACTATTTTAATGGCGTGGCAGTGACCCCTACCCCCGCGGCGCCGGCAGGTCGGCATATCGACATCGTTCTTGACGCATCCGGCGCAGCAACGGACTTGATCAGCTTCTACACGTCCGCTATGGCGACTCTCGGCTGGACGCCGCCCACGCAGCCGGCTTTCCCCGGCCCCTCGGGATTCTTACCCTCTACCTCTTCGCAATCGAGCAGCGCCGTCTTCTGCCAAAGTCAGAGCGGCCCCTCTCTGGCCGTCTCAGCAATGCCCATGGCGAACGGCTCACTCGATGTCCGCTTGGCATTCGAGACGACTGCCGCCGGCTTCTCAAGTGCCTGCGGCGGCCCGCGCGGGCCCCTTGTCACCCCGACCTTGCCACTCGGCCAAGGCCTGCTGCCGCGACTGCCGGCGCCAGCGGGCGTGACGGTCCAGCAACAATCAGGGGGAAGCATTGGCGGGCCCGGTCGGTCAAGCTCCGACGCATCGGCGACTACAGATATCAGTCCTCTGGGTCTGGAGGCACTCTACGAGCAGGAACTCGTCTCGGCCGGCTGGACGAGAACGGGTGGCGACGGTGCGGGGGGGTTGGCTTGGAGCACATGGTCAATTCCGGACCAGAACGACTGGCAGGGGTTCCTTTACGCGCGGCTCGGCCCCGGGGACATGCAGCGCTCGCTGCACGTCGAGGTCGCCTCGGCAAGCCAGCAGACATCCCCCGGTGTTTATTACGGCGGCAGCGCCTTCGCCTATCCCTATCCGACATCTGGGTCGGTCGGTTCCTGTACCAGCCTCGTCTTGTCCCCCGGGGAGGTGTGCGAGAACGGTGTCGCCCTCCCGCTCGCGACGGCGACCCCAGTACCTACGCCGACGGGATCTGGTCATTGACGAGATATGGACAGACCGGAAACAAGGTCCGGCCCCTTATCTGTCCCTTGTGGCAAAGGCGGGCCGATTGGCCATTGAGCGGTAGTAGTGCTACCTGGCCCAGTCCATGCTTCCTGAATGGAACTCTGGCGGAAGAAGTACCCGCCGGCCAGAAGTAAGGAGCTTCAGCATGCGTCGGAGGCAACTCGTCGCGCTTTTGGTGAGCGTCGTCGGCGGAGTAGCTGGGGCTTTCCTCCTTGACCCCCGCTCAGGGCCGCGCCGTCGTGCGCTGATCCGTGACAAGCTCCGGCACAACGCCGTCGCCCTCCCGCCGCGGCTTGCTCGCACCGCAAGAACCATGCGCGGGCCCGCACGCGGGCTGCTCCACACGCTGGCACAGCGCACACCCTGGCATGCGCCGACACCGATGCCGGATGCGGATGCATTTGTGGCGCATCGGGTCAGAACGGCGCTCGGACGGGAACAGGATCTGCTCCTGGGGGCATTGAACATCGATGCCATTGACGGTGTTGTGCGTGTCCGGGGCACTGTTCCCGACGCACAGACCGCACGGAGAGTGGTCGAGAAGGCAGCCACCGTACTGGGTGCTCGCGCAGTGATGAGCCTGATGCGCACACCAGACGGAACACCTGTGGGCGGCCGGGCGGGCGATGTGAGCGTGCTAGAAGCCGGACCGCGTGCGGCCATCCACAGTGAGGAGCTGAGGCAAACGCTGAAAGCACGCTGGCCGTCGTTGACGGATCTCGATATCGTCGCCAGCGAAGGGCACATTAGCCACTTGGCTCTCCTCATCTGTGCACACAGCGGTGAACCGGAGGAGGCGGTGAGGACCAACCTGGATGCGATCGTCCAGGATTTCGTTTAGACCTCCGCGTCTCAGCCACGCCGCTCGGCCTCCGAGGCTGCGGCAGATGCACGCAAGATCGGCTACCCAGGAGCCAGGTCAGTTCAAAATATCAGAGTGGTTCGGGTTTGGGAGCGCCACCGGCGAAGTTGGCTGCACGCCGCCTGACGCAGCGCCTTCGATCCGCCCCACACTAAGAACGCTTCTTCTGCTACGCGCAGTTCCGCTCGTCGGAAAATCGCAGCCAGCTTAGGGGGTCGGGCGCAACAGCGTTTCAAGCGTCGCCGCTGCGTACGGCTTTCGTGGACGTCGCGGCTGCCTGAGGGCGGCGGCGCGTTCGGGCGTCCGCAACGGCACCACATGTACGGGCAGTCTCTCGTTCACCTGCAACCTCAGCAAGCGATCGACGACCAGGTCCATCACCTCGTCGGGGTCATCGAGGTCAACCGTCGCGTCGAGATACAGACCCTCGGGGTCCTCTCCGCGGCTGACCGCGAAACTGGCTGCCGGCCAGCGTGACGCAATCATCTCCTGCAGCGGTGCAACACCGCAACGGCACCGGTCGCCGATGGGCGCGGACATAAGGCGCGTTATCGGGCCCCCGAGGCGCTGGCGTATATTCCAGACTAGGCTTTACTCGTTTCGTCGGCGGGCATCACTGACTGCTGTCACCGACGCTGCGTTCTTCACACGCTCGCCTGTCGCCGAGTATCGAAGGCAATAACGCTTCTGGGTGCAGATGCGGACGGACTCCCAGCCTGAATCAGTTGCTTGGGCCTGCCTCTGGAAACGGTCCGAGGATCTGCGTGCCGTACTTCACGGCGACCGCTTCGATGCGTGCCTCGTCGGGCAGCACCAGCCCCGGGGGTGGCAAGGTGGGCGCCGTTGCCACCGCACCGAGCTCCTTCGAAATAGCCTTCCAGCCCCGGGGGCGTGATGAGAATGTGGCCGTGGGCGACTCGACCCGAAACGCGTGCGAAACGCCCATCGGTACGTAGCCGAAGGCGCCGGCGCCCGGCGCGGAACCGCAGATCCCCGTTCACCATGGTGAGATCACCCTGCACAACGTAGAAGCCTTCCGTCTCGCCGGCGTGGGTGTGGAGCGGCGCTGCATACCCGCCCGCGCCCTGCTGCTCGACCAGCTCATACCGTCCGGCGGTGTCCGCGCCTAGGGCTTTCCAGACGATGAGGCCGTCCAGGAACCACAGCGCCCGCCCCTCGTCACCGCCCACACCGAAGCCCGTCTCTGAACTGGAACCGCTAATCCGTGCCTATGTTGCGGACGTGACCACGGGCGCGGCGAGGCGGCTTCCCACTCCCGCGAGCCCGCCAAGACCACTGCCGACGGTCGCGGCGATGACTCCGCCCAGCAGCCGGCGCCGAGCTGGGCGCACCGAGGGCCCGCGGGTGTTGGCGGCATATCCATTGACCTTTATGGCGAGGCGGGTTCGGAATTGCTGCCAGGCTACGGGACCGCGATGCAGCCGTCAAAACACCGAATCACTCGGGGTGCGACGAGGTTGAGGACCTATCGGACAAGAGCCGATTTTGCGAAACCGGCCATTGGAGGTGAGTGATGATAACAACTGAACCTTGCCTTACACGGGCTCACGAGGAGTACCTGGCAGCAATCACTGCCAACGAGCCTGAGGCCGTGCTCGCGATGCTCACCGACGACGCCATCTACCTGCCGCCGCACGAGCCGGCCGTTGCGGCCGGGCAAGGAGGCAATCCGACCTTGGATTGAAGCGTATTTCAGCGCCTTCCGCACGCATTGGGAGAAGGAGACCCTGGAGTTGGTCGCCGCGGGCGACTGGGCCATCGAATACGCCGCGGAGCGGGTGAAGGACACCCCGGCCGACGGCGGCGAGCCTCTGGAGGATGTCTGTAAGGGAATCATTCTCTATCGTCGTCAGGCGGATGGTAGCTGGAAGGTCGCACGAGATATGTGGAACAGCGATCTTCCCGCTCCTACGACGTAAGCGAATGGCCTAGGAAGTGATGGGCGGCGCCGCCGCGCTCGCTATCGCGAGCTGATTGCGGCCGAGCCCCCGGGGCGGCCTGATGGCGCCAGAACCTGTCACAGTTTCTTGCCCGAAATGCGGCGACACGGCGATGTACGACGGGCGGTCGGGGGCGGAACCAGGCCGGCTACGCCTCTTCCAGCGCCACGGTTTCGCGCTCCGGCAGTGCCGCTCCCGCCGGAAGCGGGCAGGCCTGGCGCCAGTCAAGCTCCGCGGTCGCGGTCACATCGACGCCGACAACGCGCTCCAGTGGAATGGACGGGTCGAGGCCCGGTGGCTCCTCACCCTCCTGAAAAGACCGGAGTGCGCTCAGCAGAAGGCGCCGCGCCGCCGCGACGGCTCGATCGCTCGCCCCCAGATGCTCCCTCGTACGATCCACGATTGGGCCCATGGTCTCGACGATGGCGTAGTCCTGATTCTTGACGCCTTCGATGCCCGAGAAGTTCAGCGTCCGCATGGCCTCGCGACTCTGGAGATGCTTATTGCCAAGCGTCCTCTCCGGCCGGAAGTCTCCGTTGAGGCCAATCCCGCGGATGCGCTCGTGCTCCCCTTCAAGATCGAAGGGGCCGTCGGTGCTGAAGCGAACGTCGTACATCCAGTTGCTGCCGTCGTCCCGCGGCACCCACGCGTGCCAGAGATTGTTGTCCGCCCGGGCCGTCGGCACGTAGGTGTGGAATGGGAGAATGAACGGCGTGATGCGGATGTTCTGCCGGCCGTCCGGTAGGCTGCGCAGGGCCGCGTAGCGGAAGCCGTACGCGGTCTGCTCGACCTCCAGGCGTGGCGCCTTCACCCTAATGGCGGTTCCGATACCGCCCCAGGTGCTGGGGTCGAACTGCCGGTGCAGGAAGCCGACGTGGGAGGAATCGATCCCGCCCTCGACCCCCTGGAGGAAGTTGCCCTCCACCCAGACCTTGGTGATGACTCGTTGCGATTCCGGCAGATCTGTCCAGATAAACCTTCGCTTGGGCGGGACGAGCGCGGGTGGGCCCATGTAGGCCCAGACCAAGCCGCCGGACTCGTAGACCGGATACGCAGTCGTCTGCACCTGCAGCAGCGTCTCCTCGTTGGGGGTATCGACGACGGCGCCGGTGGCGTCGATCTTCCAACCGTGGTAGATGCAGCGGAGCCCGCAGTCCTCATTGCGCGCATACCAAAGCGATGCCCCTCGGTGCGGGCAGACCTCGTCAACCAGCCCAACATTCCCGTCGGTGTCGCGGTAGGCGATCAGATTCTCGCCGAGGAGGCGCACCTTCACGGGCTCGCCGTCGGGATCGGGAATCTCGCTCGACATGAGGGCCGGGATCCAGTAGCGGCGCAGAAGCTCTCCCATTGGAGTGCCGGGTCCCGTCTGTGTGAGGAGGTCGTTGTTCTGCCTGCTGAGCATCAGCGCTGCTCCTCACGGTAGAGGTCGAGCGCCTCAAAGATCGGTGCGTCGGTGATGGAGAACAGTATCGCTTCCTCGGTGGAGGAGGAATTGATGTGTTCGTGCCAGGCCATTGGAGGGAGGAGCAGGAAATCTCCCTCCTCCCAGGGGTACGAGACGCCGTCGATCACTGTTGCACCGCTACCGCGAAACGCCTGGTAGAAAGCGGAAGTCGTGTGGCGATGGGCCCGCGTGTGCGTGCCGGGTCGGAGCAACTGGATGCAGCACCCAATCGTCGGCGTCACGTGCCCGCCGGTTACCGGATTCGTGTACTCCATCGCCACATCGTCGAATGGGCTCGAGTCGACCTTTGCGAGATTGCGAAGCGCGTCCTCGGTCTGTTTCCACGGATAGATGAGGAGCGGTGAGACCCTGGAGGACGCTTGGCCCCAGAGAGGCCGCAGGTGACCGGCTCCGTAGCGGTTGTATGAGTCACCCGGCGACTTTGTAGCGGGTTGGATGCCGCCTTCCGGATACTCCTCGAACACGAAACCGGCCCGCAGCGCCCGCAGAGCGGGCGCGTCGAGGCCGTCCATCCACATCATCGGACCATCCGACTCATTAACGTGCCCGTGCCAAGACCAGGCGGGTGTGAGAATGAGGTCTCCCGGGTACATTAGGCAGGGCTCGCCATTTGTGATCGTTGAGGCGCCGCTGCCCTTGAGGATGAACCGGATGGCGGCCGGTGTGTGCCGGTGGGAGGGGGCGACCTCCCCGGGCAGGACCATCTGCACCGCGGCCGTCAGCGTGCCGCCATTTGGATTGGCGAGCGATAGCACGCGGCGCTCTGCCTCAGGGCCGGGCTGAACCAGCTCTGTGGCCCACGACATGAGCGCTTCAATCTCGCCGCCCCGCCACAGCTTGGGTGGGTACGGGAGACCGCCGCGGGCAGCAGGCGACTCAGCGGCTTGCGTGACCCACAGCGCGCTCATCTGTTTGCTCTTGAGGACCTGGAGAAACGACTCGGATGAGCGGTCGTTTGTGGTGGCCGTCTTCGTGTTGTTCATCGCGTCACCTTCATCGGCCGGCGTCTCACCGGCAGGACTATGAGCCGGCGGGGTTGAGCTGGCGGCCCTGCGCCTCGCCCCGAGGCATAATGTCGATTCGGCGCCGATACGACTGCAAGGGTATCCGCTCCCGGGCGATGACGATCATCGGATCGTTTTTGGCGGGGTCTCGGACAAGGCCCATGGGTTCCTGGCCGTTCTCGACCCGCTCGATCTGCTCGAGCAGCAGGCTTCGGTACAAGATCACGCCCTTGTCCGAAGTCCCCAACCGCTCCGTGGTCCGCTCGGAGATCGGGCCTTGTGTGATCCACGCCATCATGTCCTGGCCGGGAACGGTCTCGACCCAAATGCGGCCGTTCTCATGCTTCCAGGGCGCCTCGTGGACCGGCACCGACTGCTGCGGCGCCGCGCCCGGCCCGCGACGCGTCGCCCGGTACCAATAGTGGAGGGTGTGGGTGTCGTCGATCGGGACGCGGATCTGGAAGGTCGGCCGACCGCTGCCGCCAACGGCGAGGATGTTTGGAAAGATCACCGGGTGGCCGATGACCCAGTCGTCCGAGTCGATCGCGTCGGCGTCAAGCCGGCGCCGTTTCGAGATTCCATATTCAAAGATGTCGAAGGCGATCTCGTCGTGATGGCGCGCAGTCATGGCCGGTGGCTTGCCCTGGCGCTTCAGCACGTAGTTCCCGAAGGCTGCGTGCAGCCATTCAAAGTGCACGGGATCCATCGAGTTTTCCATCGGCTGCAACCAGTTGCAGGGCAGGTGCGAGATGCCGATCTCGCGGTCCAGCTCTGGATCGACGAGAACGTCCCAGCGTGGAAGCAGCGGGGCGGGCTGCGGTCCGAGGTAGGCCCAGATGAGGCCGCCAAGCTCCTGCACTGGATAGGCGGGGGTACGGATGCGGTTGTGGAAGGTGCTGGACGGCGGTTCGGCCGGCTGCTCCAGACAGCGGCCGTCGGGGCTGAACAGCCAGCCGTGGTAGGGGCAGCGCAGGCCGTTGTCCTCGGGGATGCCGTAAACCAGTGAGGCGCCGCGATGCGGGCAGCGCTCGGCGACGAGGCCCATCTCACCCTGCTCGTTGCGATAGAGGGCGAGGTTCTCGCCCAGCAGCCGGACGGCCATGACGGGCTCGGTGTCCAGCTCAACCACCGTCGCAATCGGATGCCAGTAGTGGCGCAGCAGGTTGCCCATCGGTGTCCCGGGCGCCGTCTGGGTCAGCCGCTCGTTCGCCTCACGCGTCAGCATTTGGCTCTCCTTGAGAATCGCTCGATGTTCGCTTGGAAGCGTTGTGCCGGGCCGCGGCAACGCCGCTCACTGAGACAATACAACTAAACGATGAGCATCGCGTCGCCAAAGCTGTAGAAGCGGTAGCGCTCGCGAATTGCCTCTCGGTAGGCGCGCATCATGAGCTCGCGTCCCATGAACGCCGCTACGAGCATCAGCAGGGTCGAGCGTGGCAGATGAAAGTTCGTGAGCAGGGCATCCACCAGACGGTAGCGATGACCGGGCAGGATGAGCAGCCGCGTCCAGCCTTCGGTGGGCCGCACTTCCGTATCCCGCATGTACGAGCCGAGCTGTTCCAGGACGCGGACACTTGTCGTGCCGACGGCGATGACCCGACGTCGCTTCTGCCGTGCAGTGTTGATAGCGTCGGCGGCGGCGCTGTCGAGGTGGAAGAACTCGGCGTGCATCGGATGACGGCGTGCGTCATCAACATGGACAGGGCGGAAGGTCGCCGGACCGACGTGTAGCGTCAGAAAGGCGGTCTCTACGCCCGCTGAACGCAATTCCCCGAGGAGCCGCTGTGTGAAGTGCAGCCCGGCGGTCGGAGCGGCGGCGCTACCCAGTTCCTGAGCGTAAACCGTTTGGTAGCGCTCGGGGTCGTGGAGCTGCGCTCGGATGTAGGGCGGGAGCGGCATGGCGCCGAGATCCCGCGGGATTGCCATCGGGTCGAATGCGAGCAGACAGAGCCCATCCTCCAGCCATTGCTCGGCGGTCGCCTCGACCGTCACGCCTGCGCGCGAGAACAGCAGCCTCTGACCTTCAGCAATGCGCTTCCCTGGTTTGAGCAGTGCCTCCCAACGGCCGGGGGCCCGCTCACGAACAAGAAGCGCCTCGACCGCGCCACCGGTCGGGAGCCGGTTGCCGCGCAGGCGCGCCGCGATCACGCGGCTGTCGTTCAGCACCAGGAGGTCACCCGGTCGGAGCAGTTCGACAATCGATGCAAAGCGACTGTGGGCGATGGCGCCGCTCGCTCGATCGACGACGAGCAGCCTGGAGGCGTCGCGCGGCTCGATCGGAGTTTGTGCGATCAGTTCTGGTGGAAGCTCGTAGTCGAAGTCGCTGGTTCTGACAGGGTCGAGCGGATTGTCTTCGGCGGGCACCGCATCATTGTAAGCTCGCGGTACGCTCGCGGTACGCTCGCAGAGATGAGAACAGTGCTGAACGGGGTTCTGGTTGTTGCCTGCGGTGTGGTGCTATCCGTCCTGGGGCTGCTGTTAGTCCGAAGGTTGTGGCCGGCGGTCTCAGTGAGCGACAGCAACGAGATCGGCGACGACTTCATCACGGTGCTTGGAACGGCGTACGGCGTCCTGGTGGCATTCGTCGTCTCGACGGTATGGGGACGCTTCACGGACGCGGAGCGTGAAGCCGACAACGAGGCGAATCAGATCTTCACGCTCATGCACCTTATTGGCATCATCCCTGGACCGCTTGCACGAATGTTTCACGACCAGCTGATGACCTACACGCACTCGCTGCTCGAGGATGAGTGGGGGCTTCTGGCGCGAGGGCGCGGAAGCATGCAAACCCAGGACGCCCTTCAGAGCCTGTGGGAATCATTCGATGAGATCTCGAGGACCGAAGGGCAGCCCACCGTCGTGCTAACCGAGGCGTTGCGGCGGCTGGAGGGCCTGACGGACAGTCGGCGGCTGCGCCTATTCAATTCCGACGACTCCGTCCCTGACATTCTCTGGGCGCTGTTGATTGCCGAGGGCGTGATCACGGTTGCCTTCACCTACCTGCTTGCCGCGCCGAACCTGCTGATCCAGGAATTGATGACAGCAGCGCTGGCCGGGACGATTGCGTTGTCGCTATACCTGATCGCTGCGCTCAATCACCCGTTCTCCGGCGTACCGAGAGTAACGGAGGACAATCTGCGCGGCGTGCTACGTGACTGGGAAACAACGATAGACGCCCGAGCGGAGAAACATGCAGCAGCGAGACAGTGAGGTTGCAACGAGGAGAAGTTGCATTGAACCTCACCTTTCGGGCTCGCTATAGTTAGTCGTACCGCCGCATTCCTCGGAGGAGATCAATGAGCGTGCTCGTGTTGGCGGCTCGGCTGGTTTTGGCCGCCGTATTCGTGGTTTCTGGAATAGCGAAGCTGGCCGATCGCAGCGGCTCCCGCAAGGCCGTGCGCGACTTCGGCGTACCCGATTGGCTGTCTGGACCGATAGCCGCCGTGCTTCCGCCGGTCGAGCTCGCGATAGCACTCGCGCTGCTGCCCGCGCGTTCGGCACTTTGGGCCGGACTAGCAGGCACGTTGCTTCTTGGCTTGTTCTCTGTCGCCATCGCCATCAACCTTCTGCGGGGCCGCAAGCCCGACTGCCATTGCTTCGGCCAGCTCTCTACGGAGCCGGTGGGGTGGTCGACGCTTGGCCGCAACGCGGTGCTGGCGGCGCTGGGCGGATTCATCCTGTGGCAGGGCCTGGTGGCGCCGCCGCAGGTGAGCGCCGTGAGCTGGGTGCGCGCGCTCGCGCCTGCTGAAGCCGCCAACCTTCTCGTCGCCGTCACCGCCCTCGCACTCGCAGCGATCACGATCTGGATTGTGCTCCAACTCCTCGGACAGCACGGTCGCCTGCTGAACCGGCTCGAAGAGCTGGAGTCGCGCGCAGCATCAGCCGGGGCTCCGAGCGCGATGACCGCCAGTGGGGCCGCTGCCGATGTACCGCCGCCGCCGCAGGTGGGACTCGCGCCGGGAACTCCGGCGCCCGCGTTCCAGATGCAGGGGCTGTACGGCGAGCGCATCACCCTCGACGCTCTCCGATCGGCCGGCCATGCAGTCCTGCTGCTGTTCGCCGATCCGCACTGCGGACCGTGCACCGCGCTGCTGCCCGACGTCGGGCGCTGGCAGCGAGAGCTGCAGGGAACGTTGAGCGTGACGGTCGTTAGCCGTGGCGACGTCGAGGAGAATCGCGCCAAGCGCGGCGAGCACGGGCTGACGCAGGTGTTGTTGCAGGAGGACAGGGAGGTGTCCGAGGCATATCAGGCCTGGGGTACTCCGAGTGCTGTGCTCGTGCGTGCGGACGGTACGATCGGCAGCTATGTCGCACAGGGCTCTGAAGCAATTCGAGCTCTGGTATCGCGCCAGCTCGTTCCCGTCCTTCCCAATCCGACCGCGGTTCCGATGGTGCAGCAGGCCGCCGGCATCCCGTGCCCGCATTGCGGGCAGGTTCACCCACAGGAGCCGGCTGCGCCGGCGATGCCGCAGGGCCTACCGGTGGGGACTGAGGCCCCGGCACTGAAGCTGCCCGACCTTACCGGCAAGGAGATCGACCTGGCCGACTTTCGCGGGCGCGAGACGCTGCTGCTCTTCTGGAATCCAGGCTGTGGCTTCTGCCAAAAGATGCTACCCGACCTTAAGGCGTGGGAGGAGAACCGACCCGAGAAAGCGCCGGCGGTCCTTCTCGTCTCGACCGGCGAGGTCGCGGCGAACGCGTCGCACGGGCTGATGTCGACGATCGTGCTCGATGAGGGCTGGAAGGCCGGAGCGGCGTTCGGCGCAAGCGGCACTCCCTCGGCGGTACTGGTCGATCCGGAGGGCAAAATCGCGTCGCCAATTGGCGTAGGAGGGCCAGCAGTGCTGGAGCTCGCGAAGGGGCGTCCTGCCGCACCAACCAGCTAACGCTGACCAGCGCGGCTTAGTCAAACGGGTCGACCCGGCCCTGGTGATACGCACCTGTTGCTGCGGCCAGACGGTCCTGCCGCGTCGCCGAAGCAGTCTCTGCCGCAGCTCGCTCGAGCAGATGCGTCCAGATGGAGAACGGCGGCTCATCGCCCGGCACAACGTGCCTGTAGCTCCCGTCTGGCTGCAAGTCCGCCGCCTGCACCGTATCTCGCAGATATCCCTCCAGTAAATCGTCGCGGAGATAGGTCCGGAGGCCCGCGTCCTCAACGGGTACGAGCGTCTCGACGCGATGGTCGAGATTGCGGGGCATGAGATCGGCGCTGCCAAGGTACAGCTCGGGATCGCCGTGGTTGTCGAAATAGTACAGGCGCGAGTGCTCCAGAAACCGGCCCACAAGACTGACGACTCGGATGCGTTCGCTGAGTCCAGGCCTTCCTGGTAGCAGGCAACAGATCCCGCGCACGATAAGGTCAACCTGCACACCAGCCTGAGAGGCGCGATACAGGGCGTCGATCATGTCCGGGTCGACGAGACTGTTGCACTTAAAGATGAGGCGCCCGGAGCCATGGCTGCGAGCGCAGTCTATCTCGCGTTCGATGCGCTCGGTGATGCCGGCCCGGAGGTTTAAGGGCGCGACGAGCAGCTT
>Ga0193751_1000177_pt1 | contig 57704 bp, 49 predicted proteins | sample L1c2metaG_FD_143050 | JGI IMG/M metagenome (GOLD analysis project Ga0193751, IMG submission 143050) | Soil microbial communities from a riparian zone of the East river system, Colorado, United States - L1c2 | ecosystem: Environmental > Terrestrial > Soil > Riparian zone | place: USA: East River...
TCTGGTGACAATAGCGCAGTGGCCCCACCCGTTCCCATTCCGAACACGGCAGTGAAACGCTGCAGCCCCGATGGTAGTACGGCGATAGGCCGTGCGAGAGTAGGACGTCGCCAGAACAAAAACCCCGCTGGGTTTATCTCACCGGGGTTTTTGCTTATGGCGAAGCCAGAATAGAGCGAGCTGGGAAGCCGTGACATGGACGGTCAAGCCTGCGAGGGTAGCAGGCGAGTGAGCGGGAGCGATTGAATCAGTAGGACGTCGCCAGAGCCCCGCCACTTGAGACAAGTGGCGGGGCTCTTTTTTTGCACGCGTACGAGCACGACGGTAGGTCGAAATTGATCCGTTTGCATCTGCGTAATCCGCGGTAGGTTTTGACATGCTTACGAGTCAAAAAGTTATCGATGCGATCAATGAACAGATTGGGTATGAGTTCAGCGCGGAGCTGCAGTACTACGCGATCGCGGCGCATTTCGCGGCGGAAGCATTGCCACAATTGTCGCAGCATTTTTTTCAGCAGGCCGAGGAAGAGAAGGGCCACGCACTGCGCTTCATTAAATACGTGGTGGATGCCGGAGGACGCGTAGTGATCCCGGCGATCGATGCGCCGAAGTCGAAATTCAAGACCGCACGCGACGCGGTGAAATTGTCGCTCGACCAGGAAATTCACGTGACCCAGCAAATCAACGGGCTGGTCGGATTGGCGCGTAAGCAGAACGACTACATCACGATCAATTTTCTGCAGTGGTTCCTGACCGAGCAGCTCGAGGAAGTTTCGTCGATGGATAATCTGCTCAAGATTATCGAGCGGGCCGGGACTGATCTGTTGCAAGCCGATGAATATCTGGCACGCGTGGGATTAAAAACGATGCCCGAGCCGCCCAAAGAATAGTTGAGTTGCTGAGCCGTTGAGAAGTTGAGGGGACCGAGCGCTTCGTCTCCTGATTAGGATTCTGGAATCCAGTTAATCTCGCTTAGAGTTCCTGAGTGGAATTTAAGGACCACTTCTCGAAACAGGCTACTGACTACGCGAAATTCCGTCCGCGTTATCCTCGCGAAATGTTCGATTATCTCGGAACACTCACCCCAGCCCGCCAGCTGGCGTGGGATTGCGCAACCGGTAACGGCCAGGCGGCAGTTGAACTCGCAGCCGTTTTTGAGCAGGTGATCGCGACGGACGCGAGCGAGACCCAAATCGCGAATGCAGAACCGCACGAACGCGTTGAGTATCACGTAGCCCCCGCCGAACAAAGCAACCTTCGATCCGGCAGTTTCGATCTCGTGCTGGTGGCTCAAGCGTTACATTGGCTGAATCACGATCGTTTCTATCCAGAAGTTCGACGTGTATTGAAGCAGAACGGCGTGTTCGCCGCGTCGGCGTACAATCTGTTGCGGACCGAGCGCCCGATTAAGGAGATGATCAGACGCTATTACTACGAAATCGTAGGACCGTATTGGCCGCCGGAGCGATCGTTGGTCGAACAATTTCGGAAAATCCCCTTCCCTTTTCCCGACAGTGAAACGCCGGCGTTTGAAATCGTCACGGAATGGAATCTGGAACATCTCACAGGTTATCTGCGGTCGTGGTCGTCTACGCAGCGGTTCATCGCTGCGACGAATCGCAACCCGATCGATCAAATCGCGAACGATCTCGAAAAGGCCTGGGGTGACCCGCAACGAACAAAGCGAATTGTGTGGCCGTTGGTCTTACGGGTAGGCGTCAAGACAATGTCGGAGCCGCCGAAAGAGTAGGCAGAAAACGCCCAACGCCGAACGTCCAACGCTCAATATCGAGTTCAGAAGATCGGTCGTCTGGGTCCAGCGTCCGGTCCGGTGTCGCTTGGTTCGTTTGACAAAGGGATGTTGATCCGAGGAGAATTGCCTCTGATGCGTACGCGGTTGATGAAAATTCTGCAACGGGTGCTTTGGCAGTTGGAAAAATTGCTCACTGGTTCGTCGCTCGTACCGGAGCAGGCGTTTCTGGATGCGGCGGACTTTTCCTGGACGCAAATGTTGGAAGGAAACTGGTCCACGATTCGGCGCGAGCTGGATGAAATGATGCGGCATCGGAGCAACCTGCCGAATTTTCAAGACATCTCGCCGGACCAGCGAAAACTTTCGCAGGATGACGGTTGGAAGACGTATTTCTTTTTCGCCTATGGATTCAAGGCGAAAGGAAATTGTGAGCGTTGCCCGGAAACTGCGCGCATTCTTAAAGAAGTGCCGGGAATGAAAACGGCGTTTTTTTCCATTCTCGCACCGGGCAAACATTTGCCTGAACATCGCGGCCCTTACAAAGGCGTCCTGCGTTATCACCTGGGTTTGATCATCCCCCAGCCTGCTTCGAATTGCGGGATCAAGGTCAACGGCGAAACCCGACACTGGGAAGAAGGCAAAAGTCTTGTCTTTGACGACACCTACATGCACGAGGCCTGGAACGAGACCAACGGAGATCGGGTCGTTCTGTTTATGGACTTTGTCAGACCGCTACGATTTCCGGCGTCGGTGCTGAACTGGGTTTTGCTCAACGCAATCGCACTCTCGCCATTGGTGCTCGGTGCTAAGGGCAATTACCTCGCGTGGGAAAAACGATTTGAAAAAGTGGTCAACGCACCGAAGACGGCGGCGGCGTGAGACTCCGAGCCGGACTCGCGGTAACACCCTCACCTCAATCCTCTCCCTGAGGGAGAGGCGGAAAAACCTCAAACCATCGAACGCACTACCCCCAGCGGTAGACAATTGGATGCAACGTCACGTTGCTTTGCGCCAGGCGCCGAGAACAATGCCGCTGATCGCAAATCCGATCAGTGGCCGGCCCATGTCGATGCAAATGAGCGGCCACGGGTTCGTTTCGAAAGCGGAGAAGACGGAAATGGTGGCGTATTCGACGAACACGAACGCGAACCAGCAGATGAGCGCGACGCCAAGGCCGCAAACCGCGCGTTGCGCATTGAGTCGCGAGACCAACCATGCCAGCGCGTAATTCACGACAATCGAAGCAATGAACGCTAGGACGTAGGCGCCGACGTTATGCGTGCGCTCGATGTCGGTTGCGGTTTTGGCGTGAAGATTCAGCCAAGTGTCGCCCCAAATGGCGTACCAACCCCAGCCAATGAGAAAATAAACAACGACGAGAACCCAAACCGCGAGATGATTGATTCGAGCGTTCATAACAAAGGAACTAGACAGGATTTGCCCGATTTTTACGAGACCCAAATCCAGAAATCCTGTTAATCTTGTCTAAACAGACGCTGGTTCAGCCTCGCTAACGGTCTCCGCAACAGGCTTGTCCACTGGCGCCGGTTCGATCGAGAGAATCTCGAACTCTCCGTTTGGCAATGCCACAACTTCGCCGGCTTTGTGGCCGAGGAGTGCCTGACCGATCGCTGTTTGATAAGAAATGATATGTCGATCCGGATCGCCGTCCCACGCGCCGAGGATGGTATAGGTTTCCTGTTTTTTTGATGCCTTGTCACGCACGGTAACGATGGTGCCAATGGACACACGGGACGTGTCCGGATTTTCAAACGAAGTACCGCGCGCATTTTGCAGCGCTTGCTCGAGCTCGGCTCGTTGGCGGGCAAGCACGGCCTGCATTTGTTTGGCCGCCTTGTATTCGAAGTTCTCGCTCAGGTCGCCATATGAACGGGCCAGCGCAATTTCCTTAATATTTTCCGGAATCTTTTTCTTAACGAGCTCCTCGTATTCAGCTTTGCGCTTTTCCAGGCTGCTCCAGGAAACAACGAGCGCGGCTTTTTCCTGCGGTTGCGCGCCGGCGATCATGCTTTCGAGGTCCGGAAAAACCTTCACGATTCGGGCGAGCAACGAGCGCTTGGTCAATTCGTCGAACAAAGGACTCAACTGGAGTCGCCGCAGCGCGTCGCGCGCGAGTCCGGAATCGGCGTTTCCAAACATGTCCTGGAATAATTGTCGATCTTCCATGAGCAAGCGCTGCAATTTGCTGGCACGGCCCGGGGCCGAATGTTGCTCGCGCTCGAGCGCGGACAAGATCGCGGCCAGTAATTCCGGATTGATCAATTCGCGCCAGTCATTCCGCTCCGCGCATAACCAGACGAGCATCTCGCTGGTGGCGGAATGTTCGCGAACGCTGCGCTCCAGCATTTCCTGCAACTCAGCGTGCCGTCCGGCGTCGCGAAACACGTGCGGAATCTGAGCGACCATTCGGCCGTGCGCCGCCTGCATCAATTGCAACGCGCGTGCGCTCCAGCGATCGCCGAGCGCAGCGGGCAACGCTTGCAGGACGCGCTTTTCTTTCGCGGCCGGTACCTTCGGCAAGATCGACACCAATCGGCGTTCCTCATCGACAATTAATTTCTCGAGCGTCAGACCGATGTGGGTCGTTTTTAATTGGGGAAAGTGCCCCAATAAATCGTCGCGACTAACTACAAGCTCGAAGGTCAGCTCCGGATGCAATTTCTGATTGCGGGTGGCGACATTCTCGACTGCCGCAATTACAGGCTGCAACTGCTTCTCCGGCTCCTTGAATTGCTGAGGAAATTTCACGATTTGTTCGAGCGCCGCGACTTGCTCCTTCGGTTGGCGTGCCTGGTTGAACCCTTCGATTAACTCGTCGGCGTGCGAGATGCCTGCGGCGCGAATTTGGATCGGCTCTGTCTTTTTCGCGGGAATGGAAAATGCGCCGCTCGTCTTCAGGTGCTTGCGGGCCGATTCCCACCATCGTTTCCACTCCGCTTCATTGAAAAGATCGGGCACCATCCATTCGCTGATCTCTTGCGCGGTCGCTTTTCCATCGAGGCTTTCCAAAATGTTCCGAACCAGTGCAACCGGATCGTCTTTGGCCAGTTTTTTGGTTGCCGCGAGATCGCTGGCCTTGCGCGCGAGAAAATGTTCCGCCGGAATTACGGTGAGATTTTCGGCGGCGTATTGCAGTTGCATCGGGTGCCCCTTTTTGCCGGTAAAATCGATCACAATCTGATTGAGAAGAAGATTCCATTCGGCGACGCGACCGAACCCCCAACTTTTGTGCAGGCAAAACGTCCCCGGCTTGAGCGTATCGAGCTTCTCAGCTGCTTTTGACGGCAGCTTGCTAGCTTCAACGAGTTTCTCGAGCTCCGCGTCCATGCGAGTCGGACAAACTACGATGAAGGTCCAGCGTGGCAAGCAGCTGAATGTTTCCGATTGCCGTCCCGCGCGGAGCGTGAAACTCTACGCGCGGTGGCGACGACAAGTATTTGGTTTTGGCTCGCGTTTAATGCCGGCGTTTTCGTCGCGCTGACGGTCGACCTTGTCCAATTCAAGCACCGCGGCCGCGAATTGAGCATGCGGGCGGCTGCTCAACGCACCGCGATTTGGATCATTCTCTCCCTCTTGTTCAATTTAGTGGTCTGGAAAATCCGCGGCCCGGACAAAGCGCTCGAGTTTCTGACCGGCTACGTGATCGAGTATTCGCTCAGCGTTGATAACATTTTCGTTTTCATTCTGATCTTCGCCTACTTCCGCGTGCCCCCGCTGGCACAGCATCGCGCTTTGGTATGGGGAATCGTCGGCGCACTGATCATGCGCGGGCTGATGATTTGGCTCGGCATCGAATTAGTAAATCGTTTCGATTTCATTCTCTACATTTTCGGAGCGTTTCTACTGGTCAGCGCGTGGCGGATGTTTTTCGTCAAACAAAAGCCGCAGGATTTTGGGCAAAGCTGGGTCATGCGCTGCTGTCTCCGGGCTTTTCCGATTACGCCTGATTTCCACGGCGAACATTTCAAAGCTCGCGTAAACAATCGGTGGATGCTCACGCCGCTGGCGCTGGCGCTGATCGTGATCGACGTGATGGACCTCGTCTTTGCGGTCGATTCAATCCCTGCCGTCTTCGCAATCACGCGCGATACATTTATTGTCTACACCTCGAACGTCTGCGCGATTCTCGGCCTGCGTTCGCTTTACTTTCTACTCGCAAAGCTGATCGACCGTTTCATCTATTTAAAAAACGGGCTGGCCATAGTTCTCGCTTTCGTTGGAACGAAGATGATTCTGCGCGATGTCTTTTATATCCCAACTCCTGTTTCGCTCGCGTTCATCGTAATCACGCTCACCATCACCATCATGATTTCGGTGATGGTGACCCGGAAACGCAGCGCGGCTGCGACCGAGTGAGCGTGCAACCGGCTGCCGCCGATTCGAGTTCGCCGGAAGCGGATCTCGCCCGGCGCCTCGGCTTGTTCGACATCACGATGATCGTGATGGGCGGTATCATCGGCTCAGGGATTTTCATTAACCCTTACGTGGTCGCGCAACAGGTGCCGTCGACAATCTTGATCCTCGCTGCCTGGGCTTTCGGCGGACTGATCGCTCTCGCCGGTGCTTTCATTTACGCGGAACTCTCGTCACAGACCTCAACCAGCGGCGGCCAATACGTTTATCTGCGCGACGCATTTCATCCGGCGCTGGCGTTTGTTTACGGCTGGGCATTGCTCCTAGTCACGCAAAGCGGCGGGATGGCCGCAGTCGCGGTCACGTTTGCAAAATATGTGTGCTCGCTCGGGAATTTGGAGACTAGCGACAATGCCGCAGCTTTGCTGGCGACAATCGTCCTGACGATCCTGACCATCATCAATTGTCTTGGCGTGCGCTCGGGGAGCACGACGCAAAATCTGTTTATGATCCTGAAATTGATCGCGATTGCGGCACTGGTCGGGTTCGGACTGACCGTCACCAGCGCGCCTGCATCCACCATTACAGCTCCAACCGCCGTCGCGAGTGCGGGATCGACATCGTCATCGCCGGGAATCTGGAATTCATTGACTGCTTTCGGCGCGGCCCTCATTCCGGTTCAATTTGCCTATGGTGGATGGCAGACGTCGTGTTTCGTGGCCGGAGAAGTGCGCGAACCGCGGAAAAATCTTCCGCGCGGTTTATTGCTGGGCGTGTTGGGGGTGATTGCCGTTTACGTTTCGGTAAACTTTGTCTGTGTTCACGCGCTTGGCGCGCAAGGTCTCGGAGAAACAAGGACGCCCGCATCAGCGGTGATGCGTCTCGCCCTCGGGGAAAACGGCGCGCGCATTATTGCGGTCGGGATCGCTCTGTCCACCGCCGGTTTTCTCAGCCAAAGCATGCTGACCGCGCCCCGGGTTTATTTCGCGATGGCCGAAGACGGTTTATTTTTTGCAAGACTGGCGAAGCTTAATCGCGCACGGGTGCCCGCTTTCGCGATCGCGTTGCAAGGCGCGCTCGCGGTCGTGATCACGTTGTCAGGTCGCTACGAGCAGATCCTAAACTACGTCATATCGGTCGACGTAATTTTCTTTGCCTTAACGGCGGCAACAGTCTTCGTTTTTCGACAACGAGCTAAAGCAAACCCGTCTCTGTTAAAGGCCAGTCCGGCTCGGACCCCGGGTCATCCGTTCACAACCTTGTTTTTTATCGTCGCCTGCGCCGGTGTTGCGTTCAGCACGCTTTATCGTTACCCACACAACAGCTTAATTGGTCTCGGCATCATGCTGACCGGTTTGCCAGCGTATTTATTTTGGCGGTTGCGCCAATCGAGACTCGTTAAATCGTGAATCGTTACATCGGACATAGTTGACGATTCACGTTTCTCGATTCACGAATCAGGCGATGATTGCCAAGCAATCCGACTTCATGCATTGGGCGAAAACGCGCCCAAGAGTGAAATACGATCTCGCGTTGAGCGGCATTCTCAATCTGCCTTTCGCAGAATTGGACGTGAAGCTGAACGACCTAGAATTACATGGCGACAACGCCTATGGATATCGCCCACTGGTCGAAGCACTCGCCGCGCATCGCCATGTCGCTCCCGAAAATGTCGTCACAATTTCCGGCGGCACGTCGATGGCAAACCACCTCGCGATGGCAGCGTTGCTTGAACACGGCGACGAAGTCCTGATCGAGCAACCAACTTACGATCCGCTGCTGGCGATCGCCGAATATCGCGGCGCGAAGATAAAGCGCTTTCCAAGAAGATTCGAAGATGGTTTCAAGATCGATATCGTTGAGCTCGAAAAACAAATCACTCCGCGCACGCGCGTAATCGTGCTGACGAATTTGCACAATCCGAGCAGCGAGTTGGTTGAAGAGGCGACACTCCGCAAAATCGGCGAGCTCGCGCGCGATGGTGGAGCGCGGGTGCTAGTGGACGAAGTTTATCTGGAAGCAATGTTTGAGAATTCGCCACCATCATCAGTTTTGCTTGGTCCAGAGTTTGTAGCGACGAGCAGCCTGACCAAAGGCTACGGATTGAGCGGGCTTCGTTGCGGCTGGATTCTCGCCGAAGCCGAAATCGCGAAGAAAATTCGGCGATTAGACGACATTTTTGCCGCGAGCGCGCCGAACGTGATGGAGCGACTCAGTGTGGTCGCGCTAAATCAACTTCCAAAGATCGCCGGGCGCGCGAAAGCGATGTTGGAGACCAATCGAGAAACGTTGAACAGCTTTCTTAGAGAGCGCGATGAGATCGAAGGTGTGCCGACAAGATTCGGCACAACTTCCTTTCCGCGTCTACGCGACGGCAGCGTTGAGAAGCTTTCTAGTTTGCTGATCGAAACATATGAGACGGCAGTTGTCCCGGGCCGATTCTTCGAATCGCCCGACCACATTCGAATTGGAATGTGTTGCCAACCGGAGTCATTCTGCGCCGGAGTCGAACGCCTTGGGGAAGCGCTCAATAGTTTGCGAAGATAAAAAAAGAACCGCGGGCTGGAGACCAACCCGCGGCTCAATTTAATTCTTGTCAGTTACGATATGCCAAGCGTAGAGAGCGTTGGTTCGTCGACTGTCGATGTAACCGCAAGGCCGTGGTCAGCCTGGAAGGCTGCGATTGCTTGTCGGGTCATGCGACCAAGGACGCCATCGATCGGGCCGGCGTAATAACCGTCCCGCTGCAATTGAGTTTGCACTTCGACCACGATCTGGTCCGGCGTCAGGTTGCCGTAACCATAAATCGGACCGTCGTACGGATAGTAGGCGTATCGATCGTAACCCCACGCTGGATACCAGTAGCCCGCATTCCAGAAATACCAGCCTCCGCCAACAAAGATGATGCGGTTGTAGTGGCCGCTCCACCACCCCCGATCATGCCATTGCCTGTGGTAATTTCGAAACGCAGCATACTGCTGTCCACTAAATCGGCTGCCCCGCCAATTGTTCGTGACCGTCACATTTCTGTTTCGGTTAACGGCGACGTTGGTGGTGTTGCCGGAGAAAGTCCGGTTACGAAAGTTCCGATCACGATTGACCGTGACGTTACTTTGGACCCGGGCTTGATCGTTGAATCGGGCATTGCGATCTCGAACCCGCGCATTCGCTGTAGTATTAGAGCGAACGGTCGTGTTTGCGTGTCGCTCGCGGAGTTGCCCATTCGCCGTGGCGCCGGAGCGAACAGTCGCGTTGCCATAGAACCGCGCCGCGCTGCGGTCCGTATGGGTCCGCATTGGCGCAGTCGAAACGCTGCGTTGCGTCCGGATGGGCGACGTTCTGGTCACCTGCTGTGTTCTTACCGGCGCAACCTGCGCTTGCGAGTTCCCGCGAGAGCCCCGACGGACCGTTGTCGTGGAAGTGTTGTTATCGTCTTGTTTGGCCTGGGCCAGCGCCGCTGATGCGAGCGCTACACCCGTGAATATTGATATGATTAGATGTTTCATTTGTCCTTATTACCCCTTTCAAGGTTGGACAGATCCCAGGATGGGTTATTCAACGTCGTTAAGTATTGCATCGGCTGAGTAGCGTGTAGGTATCCGCCCGACAATGACCGTAACAAATCGCCCGCTCAGAACGGCGCGGCCACTAACTAACCCAGATGATCGCGACCGTGCGGCTTTGTCAGATCGATAATCGGTCCGAGCGGCACGATCCGAGTGGGATTAATTTCTTCGTGGGTCATGTAGTAGTGACGCTTGATGTGGTCGATGCTGACGGTCTCGGCGATTCCCGGGTGCTGATAGAGATCGAGCAGATAACCTTGTAGATTCGGATAATCGATGACGCGCCGAAGATTGCATTTGAAATGCCCGTGATAAACGGCATCGAAGCGAATCAGCGTGCAAAAGAGACGCCAATCGGCTTCGACCATCCGGTTGCCAAATAGGTATCGGCTCTTCGACAAACGCTTTTCCATTTCATCGAGCGCGTCGAAAAGTTTTTTGCATGAAACTTCGTAAGCCCGCTGACGCGTGGCGAAACCGGCCCGGTAAACTCCGTTGTTGATGTTGTCGTAAAGAAAATCGGAGAGCTTGATGTGCTCGGCTTCGATGTCTTTCGGGAAAAAATCGATGTCTTTGTTCTTGGCGAACTCGTTGAAGACGCGGTTGAACATGGGACAGATGTCATCCTCGCAATTGTTCACGATCTTTTTAGTTTTCTTGTCCCAAAGTGCCGGAACAGTCACCCGTTCTTTGAAATTCGGATCGGTCGCGGTGTAGGCTTGACTCAAGTAATGGAACCCGTTCACCGGATCGGTCGATTCGAATTGGTCGAGTTTGTCCAGCGCCGAGCCGGGCCGGCTGCGTTCCGGGTCGCGGAATGCCCAGCCTTTCTGGTCGCGAAAGGGATCGACGATCGTCATGCCGATCGTGTCTTCGAGGCCTTTTAGCTTCCGGAAAATGATCGTGCGACTCGCCCACGGACAAGCGAGCGAGACGTAAAGATGATAGCGGTCGGCCGCCGCCGGATACGGGGTTGATCCATCAGTCGATATCCATTCGCGAAAGGCGTCTTCCTGGCGTTGAAATTCGCCGGAATCGGTTTCTTCGGCAGGCGCGTGCGCTGGCACCACCCAATATAAGCAGAAATCAGGTCACGAGCACAGCGGTGCCGCTGAGTTTACCGGCGCGGAACTTTTCCAGTGCGGTGTTGGCTTCTTCCAAAGGAAAAGTTTTCACTTTTGCTTTCACTGGAATGCGCGTTGCGATCTTCAGAAATTCTTCGCCATCACGGCGTGTCAGATTCGCGACCGAAGAGATGACCCGCTCGTTCCATAGATCGACATAAGGAAATGAAGGGATGTCGCTCATGTGAATCCCGCCGCAAACGACAACACCGCCTTTGGCGAGCGCGCGCAGCGCGGCCGGCACCAGCGCGCCGACCGGGGCAAAAATAATTGCGGCGTCGAGTTTTTCGGGCGGTATTTCATCCGAACCGCCGGTCCAAACCGCGCCTAACGAGCGCGCGGCATCCTGTCCGGCTTTATCTCCCGGTCGCGTGAAGGCGAAGATTTCCTTTTGCTGATAGAAGGCGACTTGCGCAATCAAATACGCCGCGTTGCCGAATCCGTAAATACCGAGCCGGCGGGCATCACCGGTTTTGCGATACGCACGATAGCCGAGCATTCCGGCGCAAAGCAGCGGGGCAACAGTCGCCTCCGCCAAGCCTGCTTCGGCGGCCAGGTCGACATCGAAAAGTTCGTCTTGGAGACGAAAACAATATCGTGCTTCGGCTACGGTGAACTCGGCGTAGCCGCCATCGATCGTGTAACCGGTGAATTTTGCGCGATCGCAAAGATTTTCGCGCGAAGAGCGACAATAAGCGCACTCGCCGTCGGTCCAGCCAAGCCAGGGAATGCCGACGCGATCGCCAATTGAAAATCCATCCACGCTTTGATTGATTTGTTCGACCCGGCCGACAATTTGATGACCGAGAATCAGCGGAAGTTTTGGATTGGGCAGTTCGCCATCGACAATGTGAAGATCGGTCCGGCAAACCGCGCAGGTATTAATGCGAACGAGTAATTGTCCATGGCCCGGTTTGGGTTTAGGCAGGTCGCGGAGCGCGAGTGGTTGTCCGACTTCTTCGAGCACCATCGCGCGCATGGCGATGTATTAACCGGCATCAGGCGAATGGCAATCGGCGAGGTCTTTCCCGAATCGCGCCGGCGCTAGCCGTTTCGAGAAAGCAGCTCGTTACTCTTTTGCAATTCCGCGATCGTCGCGCGCAGTTCGGCAGTGCGCTCGCGAACGGCGTCTTCGAGGGCGGCGCGCTGATTATCGAGAAGCAAATGGGCGCGGCGGCTATTGAGAAGATTACGAATCCGCAGCGCAACTTCGACATGATCGAACGGTTTGAGCAGAAAATCGGTGGCGCCCGCCTCGAGCGCCCGTCGTTTGGTTTTCTCATTGGTATCAGCAGTGAGAACAACCACCGGCAAAAAATTTTCCTCTGATTGAGAAGAGAGCGATTCGAGAATGGCAAATCCGTCGGGAGGCGGCATCATTAAATCGAGCAGAACCAGATCGGGCTGAAAAGTTTTGTAGACTTGGAGGGCGAGTTTGGAATCGAGGACGGACTCGAAACGAGAGTAGCCCGCCTCGACCAGAATCTCTTCCAGGAGCGCCACGTTTACCGGCTCGTCGTCAATGATGAGAATCTTCATTTTGGCGAGGTCGGCCGAGTGATCCGGCCAATGATTTGAAGCGCTCATGGGCTCGGGCAAGCCTCCTTCACATCTCCGTTGGAAATAGTCGCTGCTGGTGATTGTTCGGCACTGTCAATGCCGTTGGTTTCGTCGAGGACTTGGAAAAATTTGTTAACATCCAGGGGCTTGGTCAGGTAATGAGCAGCGCCAATGGACATGAGACGATTGATCTGCCGTTTGGTGGCATCGGCACTAATGACGACGACTGGAATGTGGCGCGTTGTTGAGTCGGCCTTTAACTGCGAGAGAACATCCCATCCCGGAAGATCGGGAAGGTGAAGATCGAGCAAAATGAGATCGGGCGTATGCTGGCGGGCCAAATCAAGTCCGAACTTTCCTTGCATGCTGGTGAGGAGTGCAGTGCCCGGCCGCTCCGCAAGCATTTGTTCGATCAGCGCCAGATTGGAAAGATTGTCTTCAATATAAAGGATACTTCGACTAGCCGGCTCTGAGCTCGGCTGCCGGGCGCCATTGGCTGCCCTGTCACGCGGCAATCGTTCCAGGGGCGATTTTGTCAGGGGAAGTTCAATCCAGAAAGTGCTGCCTTTGCCAACAGCACTCTCCACTCCAATCGAGCCACCCATCGCATCCACGAGGCGTTGCGACAGCGCCAATCCGAGCCCCGTTCCCTCGATAGCGGATTGTTCCGCGCCCAACCGTTCGAACGGCGTGAACAAGCGCGCGAGTTTTTCGGCGGGAATACCGGGACCAGTGTCGCTAACGAGAACGCGCACCTTTTCATTCCCAGGTACGTGATAAGAGACGCTGACCCCGCCAAAGAAAGGCGTGTATTTCACCGCATTATTGAGCAAGTTTACCAACACTTGTTTGAATCGCTGCCGGTCGGCGAGAACGTGAACGCCGGCATCAATATCGGCCGAGGCCGAAAGTTGAATGGAGCGCTCAGTGGCGAGCGGACGCATCAAGTCCAGCGTTTCTTCCAACGCGTCTGCGACACAAACTGGTTCGAGCGATAGTTGCATCCTTCCCGCTTCGATGCGGCTGATGTCGAGGACCTCGTTGATTAGATCGAGAAGATGCTTACCGGCACTCAAAATGTAGCCGATGCGTTTGCGCTGTATTTCAGTCGGCTTTTGTCTTTCAAGAAGCTGGCCGAAGCCAAGGATCGCATTCAGCGGCGTGCGCAATTCGTGGCTCATCCGGGAGAGAAATTCGCTTTTAGCTTTGCTGGCGCGCTTTACCTCGTCCACCAGTTTGCGCTCGGTGATGTCTTCGACTGTCCCCTCGTAGTACTGGGTCGCTCCGGTTGTATCCCGGACGGCACGGGCGTTTTCGCAAATCCAAATTTTGCTTCGATCCTTGCGATAGACCTCGTACTCAAACAGCTCCACGAACCCCTGCGCCTCGATCAAGCGTTTGAACTCATCGCGGCGCGCAGGATCGACATAGACGACATGGCCGATGTCACTCACGCTGGCGATGAGTTCCTCAGATGAGTCGTAGCCATACATACGAGCCAGCGCCGGATTTACGCTGAGATATTTTCCGTCGGGAGTAGTCTGGAAAATGCCTTCGATGGCGTTTTCAAAAATAGAACGATATTTCTGTTCTGTCCGCCGCAGAGTTTCTTCCGCTTCCTTGCGCTCGGTAATGTCGCGCATGAAACAGTAGTGACCGAGAACTTTCCCAGCCGCGTCGGTCCGTTTGACCATGAGAACGTGTTTGTAAAACGTCGAGCCGTCCTTTCGCACCGCTCGCGCTTCAAATTCGGCCTTGCCTTCAGCTAACATCCGCTGATAGGTCTCCAGCCCGCGCTCCCGGTCTTCGGGTGAGATTGTCGGTGTCCACTCCATGCCGACAAGCTCGTTAGGCAAATAACCCAGCATCTGCGCGTACGCTTTGTTGACGCGCTGGTAGCGGCCCTCCGAGTCGAGAGTTGAGATACCTGGCATCGCATTGCCGAGCGCAAGGTTCGTCTCGTGCGCCGCATCCTCTGCCAGCTTGCGCTCCGTAACGTCTTGCACGGTACCGAACATGCGGCGCGGCTGACCGGCCTCGTCCAAAATGACATCGCCCTGGCTGTGGACAAACCGCATTTCGCCGCTGGGCCAGGCGACGCGATATTCCACTTCGTAGCGCGGGCCGCCCCGAAGCGCCACCTCTATTGCTTGCATGACCATGTCCCGATCTTCGGGGTAGATCAGTTCCTGAAAACGGGCAAAGTTGTTGACGTTTTCCTCAGGCGGCAGCCCAAAGACGCGATTGGTTTCGCTAGACCACATGATGCGATCGGTAATAAGGTCGCGTTCCCAGTAGCCGAGGTGCGCAATGGCTTGGGCTAGCGCGAGTTTGTTCTCATTTTCTCGCAAGGCGGTGTCTTGGGATTGGATCTGGGCCAGCATTTGATTGAATGCATCGGTCAAAACTCCAACCTCATCCCCGCACACCTTTGCTGCGCGCACAGAGTAGTCGTTGTGATCGGCGATGGTCCGCGCTGTGCCAGCGAGTCGAAGAATCGGAGTGGTAACGATATGCAGGAACTGGTTTGAGAGAATTAACGCAACAATCAGCGACGCGACGAGCACCAGAGCAAAGATCCCGCCGTATAGTTTCAGAAGCTGCGATGTCGTCGCATGTAGATCGGCCAAAAGGTAGAGAGTCCCTTCGCGCGCCCCGCTGAGCATCACTGGCTGCGCTAAAAGGATGCGGTCGCCGTCGATCCGGAACCCCGATTCTAATCGCGCGGCTTTGATTTGGGTTTCGTCCCGTGGTGTTCCAAAAAAAGCGAGCCGCTGCTGGCTCGCGAGCTCAAGCCGTGCACTAACGATCTGCGGCATTGTTTTAAGTCCGCCAAGTATTTGGGCGGCAGCTTCCTCATCCTTAAACATGACTGCCGCAGCACAGTTGTGGCCTGTAATCTGGCCTACTACCGCCAGTTCGTGTGCCGAGTGCTGTTTCAAGGTGTACGCTTGAAAGCAGAACAGGGCTGCAAACGCGAGGAGGAGCACGGCGCTGGCGATCATCATGATCACCAACGTGATTTTTTGCCGAATAGGTCGATCACGCAGCTTTAGCATCGAGCGAATTCCCAATTCCAAGTCGTGTAAGAGCTATTTTCGCGCCGACCGCAAAGAATTGCGTTCCCGGGTAACGCCTTTTTCGAAACCAGCAACAGCTTCGGCTCCTAAGGCTCCCAGCCACCGCGGCGGTGGAACGCATTTTGCTTCGGAAAGGGCCAGTGTGTCCGATACCGCTGGACACCGAGTTTGCAGAATCCAAAAACATACCCGTTCGAATCACTTCATGAATCTTTCTCCACCGCAGACTGAGAAACCCGCAAACCCGCCACGGGTCAGGCGCGAAACGTCCGAACAGTTTCAAGATGCGAACGTCCATTCGGAGCCCGGAAGCAAAAATAATCGCGTCTTCACCGCCGCTTTACTGGTCGCCCTGGCGATCGCTTTGGGGCTTGGGTTTTGGAGTTTGTCCCGTCAATTAGCGCCTCAGCTCATCACTTCCTCAACATCGAAGGAAGAAAGCAGTGCGAATTCGCTCCCGGAAAAGAGTGTTGCGGTACTACCGTTTGAGAACCTTAGCGACGATAACGAAAACTCATTCCTCGCCGACGGCGTGCAGGGCGACATTCTCAGCGCACTGTCCAAAGTCGCCGACCTCAAGGTCATTGGCCGCACTTCCGTCAACAGTTATGCCGCCGGCGGAGCGCGCAACCTGCACGAGATCGCCGAAACGCTCGGAGTCGCGTACGTCTTGGAGGGAACTGTCGGCCAGACGCATGGCAAGGTTCGCATCACGGCTCAATTAACTGATGCTCGCACCCAGAATCGTTTGTGGGCGGAGACCTACGAGCGCGATTTGGGCGAAGTGTTCGCAATTCAGAGCGAAATCGTCCAGCGAACGATCTCGCAGCTGCGAGCGAATGTCTCCGAAAAAGAGAAAGCTGCTATCGCAGAACGGCCCACCAAGGATCTCACCGCATACGGACTATACGTCCGGGCGAACGCGCTCACCGCAACCATTGCTCTCAACCCGCAGATCAACGACCGCTTACGCGAGGCGATTCAGTTGCTCGACCAAGCCATCGCACGGGACCCAGACTTTTATCTAGCCTACTGCGAATTGTCTGTAACACATGACTATCTGTATTTCTTTGGCCTTGATCACACACCCGAGCGCCTCGCCCTGGCGGAGGCTGCGCTAAAAGCTGTCGTTCGGCTCAGACCTGATGCGGGGGAGACCCATCTCGCTCGCGCGAACTTTTTCTACCGCTGCTATCTCGATTACGATCATGCACGCACCGAACTGGGACTTGCGGAGCGGGCCTTGCCCAACAACTCCCAAATCTTCGAGTTGACGGGCTACATTGATCGCCGCCAGGGGCTGTGGAACGAATCCGCCCGGAGTTTGCAAAGAGCTCTCGAACTCGATCCGCGCAATTTTTTTATGCTCCAGCAGATCGCACTTAGTTATCAGGAATTCCGGCAGTTCGGGGCGATGGCTGCTGCGTTGGATCGTGCACTTAAATTGATTCCCCGCGATGTCGATACCCGCGTCACCCGTGCGCTTGTCGATCTTGAGTGGAAAGCCGACCCGCAGCCGCTGGATGAAATCATCAGAAAAACCTTGGCCGAAGACCCAGCAAAGGCACCAGACCTCGCGGCCCAGTGGTTCTATGTTGCGCTTTGTCAACGTGATCCAGTGGCAGTCGCCGAAGCTCTGGCTGCGATACCGGCAAGCGGCACATCGGTGGACCTGAATTTTCCCCGCTCGTGGTGCGAAGGGTTGGCCGCGCGTGTTCGAGGTGACAACGCCGCTGCGCAAGCGGCTTTCCTTGCCGCGCGCGCGGAAGTCGAAAAAACAGTGCGCGAGCAATCCGATTATGGTCCTAGTTTTACCGTGCTAGGGCTGATCGATGCCGGACTCGGCCGCAAAGAAGAAGCGCTTCGCGAAGGTCTCCACGCTGTCGAGCTATTGCCCATCACCAAAGATTCCATCGATGGCGCAGAAGTGATGAAATATTTGGGTGTCATTTACGCCTGGTGTGGCGAGAAGGATCTTGCCATTAAGCAGATCACCGCGACCCTGCAAATCCCAAGTACTTTGAGCTATGGCAACTTGAAACTGCATCCCTACTGGGATCTGCTGCGCGGTGAACCTCGTTTCGAGAAAATTGTGGCAGACCTGGAACCGAAGGACCGCGAGAAGTAATCCTCCGAAGGTGATGCGCGTTTAGAGGTAGCAGACTTCTCCACGAGCTATGGCGTGGCAGCAGCGTCCGCCCGTAAGTTTAACGCGCAGCAGCTGGCTCGGCCTCAAATTGGCCTTCGCCTGGCTGGACAGCGCCGCCTTCGTGATGAGTGTGAGCGCTCCGTAAGAACGGCACTTTGTCGAGGACGTGCTCTTGGAACCATTCCAACCAGAGATAAATCACGGGCGTCACAAACAACGTGATCAGTTGCGAAAAAATCAGGCCGCCAACAATCACCAGCCCGAGCGGACGTCGCGAGGAAGCGTCCTGTCCAAAACCAAGCGCGAGTGGAATCGCGCCCATCAATGCGGCGAGCGTTGTCATCATGATCGGACGAAAACGTTCGACGCTGGCTTCGTGAATTGCCGAGCGCAGGTCCCAACCCTCATCAATTCGCTGCAAAGCGAAGTCGACCACCATGATCCCGTTCTTCTTCACAATGCCGAGCAAAAGAAAAAGTCCAATTACGCTGTAGAGAGACAAGGTCGATCCAAAAATCCAAAGCGTGAACAAGCCCCCGACCACAGCGGGCACAATCGCCGGAAACAGAACAGTGATCGGATGGACATAGCTTTCGTAAAGAATTCCCAGGATCACATACATGACGAAAACAGCGGCGATCAATAGCAGCGGCAAAGCTTGGAAGAGCTGGCGAAAGACAAGAGCTTCGCCCTGAAATGTAGACTGAACGCCAGGAAATTGCTGATGCACTTGCGTAAACGAGTCTTCGATAAATTTGGTGGCGTCGCCAATCGCCACATCCGGCAACAAATTAAAATTAATCGTCACACTGGTGAACTGATTGAAGTGGTTCACCGCCTGTGGACCCACAACCAGATTTGTCGATGTTACGGCGCGCAATGGAACGAGATCGGCGCTCGATCCGGTCGTAGTGGCGATGCTGTTGCCCGGCGCGCCGCCTTGGCTAATCGTGCTGCCGCTATTGCTGCGCACATATAAATTGTCGAGATCTTTCGGCTGCGCGCGCTCATTATCTTTAACTTCGAGGATGACCTGATACTGATCGTCCGGCTCTTTGATTAAATAAACGTAGTTCTGCGAGTAGGCGTTCTTCAACAAACTCTGGATCGCGGAAGTGGAAACGCCGTAAGTGGCGGCGCGTTCGCGATCGATGTTGATCGTCAGGTTCGGCGTGTTGTTGTAATAATCGGAACGGAGCGACGCGAATCCTTTGAAACCGCGCAGCTTCGTCATCAATTCATTGGCCGCACCGTAAACATCTTGCGGAACGATGCCGCTAACCGTGTAAGCGTACTGGCCCTGTGTCTGGTTGGTTGCCCCAACGTTGATCTGCAGCACCGGACTCGGCGTTATGATCGCGTTCAGACCTGGAATTGTATTGATCGATTTTTGTAATCGCAAAAGACATTGCTCGATCGGGTCACGCTGCGCGCGTGGTTTAAAAACGCAAAAGATAATCGCTTGCGACGACGAGCTTCGCGAAAGGGAACCGGCGATCGTGAAAAATTTGTCGACACTCGGCTCCGCCTCGATTTTCTGATTCACCAGCTTTTGGAAAGCCCGCATTTGCTCGGGCGACGAACCTTCCTGGGCAATAAAAACGCCGCGGGCAAAACCGCTGTCTCCGGGTGGAAGCAGCGTGAACGGCAAATGGGTAAAGAAAAACCAGAGGCCGAGAATGCAACCAAGCAGGATCGGAATGGTCAGCCACGCGCGGTCGAGAAATCTATCAAGAGCACGGCTGTAGGCGCCGATGACACGTTGAATGAAATTGCCGGTCCACTTTTCCATCCGAGTGCGTTTATGGCCGGTCCGGCGTTCGCCAAGGATGCGCGCACACATCAACGGAGTCAGCGTCAGGGAAACAAGACCTGACGCGAGAATCGCAACAATAATCGTGATCGAAAATTCCTGGAAAATGCGTCCGAGTAATCCGGGCAAGAAAACCAGCGGGATAAAAACGGCGGCCAGCGAAAGCGTCATCGACAGGATCGTGAACGAAATTTCGCCGGCGGTATTATAAGCAGCTTTCAGAATTGATTCGCCGTGCTCGGCTCGACGAATCACGTTTTCCAAAAAAACAATTGCATCATCGACCAGAAACCCGATTGCGAGAGTCAGCGCCATTAACGTCAAATTGTTGATCGAGAACCCAAGCATGCTCATGACCGCGAACGTGAGCAGTAGGGAAAGCGGTAGCGCGACCGCGGGAATCAGAGTGTCGGTGGCTCGGCCGAGAAAAACGTAAATCACCATCACCACCAGCACGAAGGCGATCAGGAGTGTGGCGCGCACATCGTGGACAGAATTGACGATGGTCTGGGAGCGGTCGAACACCGGCGTAAACGTGATCGATCCCGGCAAACTCGCGCGCAGCTCGGGGAAAAGCGCTTTGACCGAATTCGCGACTTCAACGGCGTTCGCGCCTGCCTGCCGCGAAACCGCCAGCACCACGATTGAGCCGGGCGGATTAAGTCCGCGCACCCAAAAGAAGCGCGACGTGCGCTCGTCCTGCACACCTTGTATAACTTCCGCGATGTCGCGCAAATAAACCGGCGAACGATCCTTGTTCCGTGCGACGATCAAATTGCGGTAATCTTCGGCCTGATCGATCTGACCATTCGGTTGCAAAACATAACTGCGATGGGCTCCGTCGAACTGCCCGGCACCGGAGTAGACCGTTCCCGCTTTGATCGCGTTGGCGACATCATCCATGGTCAATCCGCGTGAAGCCAGCCCTGCCGGATCGGCTTTGATCCGAATCGCACCTTGCACGCCGTAAATGTTCACTTGCGAGACGCCAGGAAGAATCGCCATGCGCTGGGCCACTACGGTGGATGCGTACTTATATAGATCGCCGTCGGTCAGAGTGTCCGACATGAATCCGACCAGATAAACTGCCTGATCGTTCGGGTTCGTTTTGGTAAACGTTGGCGGACTTGGCAAATCGATCGGCAATTTGCCGGTCGCGCGCTGGATTGCCGCCTGCACATCGGTCGCCGCGTCGGTGATGCTCTTGCTCAGAACAAATTGAAGAGTCAGTGACGTGTTGCCCTGCGTGCTTTGGCTGGTGATGATGTCCAGCCCGGGGATTTGGAGGAATTGTTTTTCGAGCGGTGTTGCGATGTTGTTCGCCATCGTCACCGGATCCGCACCCGGATAAGCGCAGGTAACTTGAATGATCGGATAATCGACCGCCGGCAGATCGTTTACCGCCAGTTTATTGTAGGTCACAATTCCTGCGACGATCACTGACAACGTCAGCAAGACGGTCATGACCGGCCGGCGAATAAACGGTCCGGAAAGTCCGGTGCCCTTGACCGGAACTAACTTGGCTTCTTTCGGTGCTGCAGAAGCGGATGTCGATCGTGCATGGTGTCGATCTTGCGATTCGTGTTCGCCATCCGAGTCGCCATCATGTTGATCTGAGCCCTCCATAAGAAAACGTTACATCGAGCCCTTCGGGGCGCCGTCTCGATCGCTGGCTGTGTTTGGAGCATTGTAAGGTTTGGGATCGACCTTTGTCCCTGGAGCGAGTGCGAGTTGTCCGGTCACGACGACTGTTTCACCCGGCTGGATACCGCTTTCGACGACCATGAGATCGCCGTCTTGGCGCTGTCCCGGTTTGACTGGACGAAGGTCGACTGTGTTGTCCGGCTTCATCACAAAAATGAACGGACCACTTTGACTAATCTGCACCGCTTGTGTTGGAACCAACCGCGCGTCTTTGATGGTGTCGAGAATGAGACGGACCCGCACAAATTCCGACGGCCAAAGCGCGTGATCCGGATTTGGCGTCACCCCGCGCGCTTTCACGGTTCCCGAACCGGGCTGAACTGCGTTGTCGATGAAATACAAATCGCCCAGACGCGGCGGAATTTTATCGTCCGGCGAATACGTTTGCACCTTCACGTTCGGGCCGCCGAGATACTTCCTCACTAATGCCAAATCGGTTTCGGCAACGGTGAAGTCGGTGTAAATCGGATCGAGACCCTGAATTGTAAGCAACACGGCGCCGCTGCCAGTGTTGCCCGAGACTATGTTGCCCACATCGACAAGTCGCAAGCCCGCACGGCCGTTGATTGGCGATTTTATGTAGCAAAAATCCACATTCACCTGAGCAGCCGCGACCGCTGCTTCGGACTTGCGTGCGTTAGCCTGAGCGGTGTCGAAGTCCTGCGGGGCCGTGACGTTTTTCGCGCGCAGGTCCGCCTGCCGCTTCAGCGTCACCAGGTCTAACGCGGCTTGCGCTTGCGCCTGCTCAAGAGCCGCTTGATACGGTCGCGGATCAATCGTGAAAAGCAGATCGCCTTTTTTGACATCCGCCCCGTCCTGAAAATGGCGCGCAATAATTTGTCCGCTGACTTGCGCCTGAACCTGGACGGTTTCGTACGCGGCGCAGGTGCCGATTTCGTCGAGATAAAGCGGTACATCTTTGCTGATCACTTTCGCCACCAGCACCGGCCGAACCGGCGGCTGCGTCGTCTTTGCCGTCTCCACTCCGCGCTGCAATGTCCGCGCGACCGCGAAGGCAGCGAGAATTACAAAAAGTAAAATACCCCAGCGCGGAATGCGCTGTTTGGAAACGCGACCTGTTTTCACTCGTCTAGTCTCTTGAATTTCGGTAGTCGCTCCATTTCCAGATTCTAATCGAGTACCCATCTCAGTTGTGGCCGTTCTTTCCGTTTCGGTTCCGAGCGCCGGCATGTTTGCCATTTTCGTTTCCCTTCTCCGCTTTTTGTCGGATCCGATCCAATACGCGGATACAAGTGCGCAGTTCGGACGCCGAAATGTCGTCAAGCAATTCGTGGCGGAGTTTGAACGCCGCCGTTTTGATTCGTTCAATCACACGTTGAGCGCGGGGCGCCAAATGCACCGTTTTGCAACGACGATCCTGCGACGAACTTTTTCGCGCCACCCAGCGATCGCCTTCCAGGCGATGCAGTAGCGTCACCAAAGTTGGTTCTTCAATGCCGAGATGCGAGGCAATCTCGGCCTGGGTCAACGGAGCGGGCGCGATTGATAAATGCATCAGCGTGCGCCATTTGGCCTGGCTCAACCCCATTGGTTTGAGTCGCTCGTCTAATTTCAGCCGCCAGGCGCGGGCGGTGCCGTGCAAAAGCGGACCAAATGCATCGATATCCCTGTTCAAAGCGAATTAGTTAGCATGCTAACTAAATTCGAACTCAGAGCAGTGTCAATGCCACCGCTTATTCAATCTTGAGCAATAAGATCGATTCTTTGCGGTAATCGGTTGACCGCATGATGCGGTGCGCCTGGCGCGGCGCCCAACGCTTGCTTTCCATCACTTCTTGTTCCCGCTCCGGACGGACCAGCAGATAGCGCGCGTCCGTCGGCACTTCATCAATTTCGCTCGCGTAAACGAGTTTTGAGCGCATGTAAAAAAAGATCGGCTGATAATTTGGATCGAGCGCGTAGACCGTCTCCGATTGCGGAATCATCGATTCAACCTGTTTCGCGAGACGCTTGATCCACTGCCGCCGGTCCATTTTCGGAACGACCGCAATTGCGTAGGTCCACATGGCAAGGCAGGCCAGAACGACGATGCCGATAATCGTGCGGCGGCGCGCGTGAAAAGAAAACGATTTCCCCCAAAGCCACCGCGGCCAGCGTAGATTTTCCTCACAGAAAGTCATAGCCAGCAGCCAGCACGCGGGCGCTAGCGCGGGCATCGCGTAGCGGGGAATCGATCCGGGGACAAGATTGACGATCACAAAAGGAACGAGAGCGCCCCAAGTCAGCGCTCGAGCAAGGTGTCGATCTTTCTCCGCGGCGAAGTTTTCGGATCGCGCCAGTGGCAAAAAAATCACCCACGGCAGAAGATAAAGAACGCCGTGCGGAATATTGAAAATCCACCGGCCAAATTGAAAGTCGCTGCCGCGGAGCCGTCCGGTGAACTGTTGCGACCATTTCGTTGTCGCGGTGGCATCTCCGGCGGCTTGCAAAAAGGGAACCGCCCAGGCCGCAAAAATTCCAAGCATCAGCGCGATACCGACGAAATGGGCCGGATGAAAGAGCGCTCGCCATCTGCGCTCTTTCCAAAGAACGGCGATCACGACGCCATAAAAAAACAAAAGATGAACGGGACCTTTCGCCAGCCAGCCCAGCCCAAGAAAAACAAACGGCAGCGTCCAAATCAGCCAGGCCGATTTCTTCTGCTCCCAAAAACTCAGCCAGAAAATGATCGCAAGCGCACAAAGCGACACATAAAGCCCCTCAATTTCGATGAGTCGCCCTTTCTCGATGATACCCGCGTTAATCAGCCAGATGAGCGCGGCAATGGTCGATCCACGCGGCCCCAGACTGGGACGCGCCACCGTGGCAAAACTGAGCGCGACCAAAAGGACGGCAATCACTGACGGCATCCGTGCGGTCCACTCGTTCTGTTGCCCGAAAATCTTGAACGAGGCGGCGACGAGCCAGTTAATTAGCGGCGGTTTCCGAAAGTAGGTTTCGCCACCGACCTGCGGCACCAGATAGTTGCCGGTCTCGAGCATCGTGATTCCGGGCAAAATTCGACGGCCCTCTTCGCCTTTGATCGCGAGGGACCCGAGCGCCGGAAGATAAAGCGCAGCCCAAAGGAGAATCACGATCAACAAATTACCGGCGCGCGAGGTCATTGAGGTGAGATGTTGGACGTTCCGCGAGCGTCGTTCAACCCCACAGCTTGACGCTCTCTCTCGACAAGGGTAAGTTCAGCGTCTAGTCCGCGCTGATTGGAGTGGGAAATGATGTCCCACTCCTTTTGGTCCGCGGACTGATGTTTTATGAACGCTGAATTCATTGCCATGCTGGATTACCTGGAGCGGGAGCGCGGGATCAAACGCGAAATCCTGCTCGAAGCGGTTTCCACGGCCCTGCTTTCCGCATCGAAGAAAAGCGTCGGCGCCGCCCGCGATCTGAGGATCGACATCAACCCGCGGACCGGCGACATCCGAGCGCTGGCCAATCTCGTCGTGGTCGATGACGTCAAAAATCTGCAAGACGAGATCGCGCTCACGAAAGCGCGCCGGATCAAACCGGACGCAAAGGTTGGCGATACGGTAGAGATGGAAGTGACGCCGCGAAATTTTGGACGCATCGCGGCACAAACCGCCAAGCAAGCGATGATGCAGCGCATTCGGCAGGTCGAGAAGGAAATGATTTACGAAGAATTCAAAGACCGCGCCGGCGAAATTGTCAGCGGTACGGTGCGCCGGTTCGATCGCTCGGATGTGATTCTCGATCTTGGAAAATTCGAGGCTGTCATGCCGCAGCGCGAACGCGTGGTCGTGGAAGATTACAATGTCGGCGACCGTCTTCGCGCTTATGTCGTCGCTGTCGAAAACGGATTACGCGGTCCCGAAATCATTGTCTCACGCAGCCATCCGAATTTTGTGCGCCGCCTTTTTGAATTGGAAGTAAGCGAGATTGCCGATGGCACCGTTGAAATCCGCGGCATCGCGCGCGAGGCCGGTTATCGAACAAAGATCGCGGTCTGGAGTGCGAATGATAAAGTGGACCCGGTCGGCGCTTGCGTCGGCATGCGCGGGTCGCGCGTCAAAAACATTGTCCGCGAGCTCAACAACGAAAAGGTGGACATCATCCGCTGGAGTTCCGATCCGAAGGAATTCGTTCTCGAAGCCCTCAAGCCGGCGAAGGTGAAGAACCTAACCTTCGATCCTGAGAAAAAGAGTGCGCAGATTTCAGTGGACGAAGATCAGCTTTCGCTCGCGATCGGAAAAAAGGGACAGAACGCGCGTCTGACTTCACGGCTTACCGGTTGGGAAATCAACATCGACAAAGACACGTCAGCGACAACAGCGGTGGAACAAAAGGTTGCCCAGGCGGCGCAGACGCTCGCCGGCGGATTGCCGATCACCGAAGAACAAGCAGTGACGCTGGTGAAATCCGGGTTTACGAATCTGGAAGGCTTGCATGCGGCCGATGTTCAAGATTTGGTAGACATCCTTGGCGTGGACGAAGCAAAGGCGCGCGAGATCCACGACGCCGTCCATAAACAAGATGTAACGCAAGAAGCGGGCTCGGCTCAAGGGGCTTGAGCCATGAGTGAATTTCTAAAATGGCAACAAAGACAAAAGCAAAAACGGCGGCAAAAAAATCTGTCGCCCACAAACCAGTTGCCACGCATCAGCCTGCCCCGGCCAAGGCAAAGATGCCGAAAAAGAAAATAGAGGCGCTCAAGAGCGCGCCACCGGTAGCACCTGCTCATCACGTCGCGGAAGAAAAGGCTCACCCCAAGCCAAGCGCCAGTCATCGTCCCGTCGTCGAAAGCGTCTCGTTAATCGACAAAAAGCATCCGCAGAAAAAAGCTGCTGATGGCGAGATGAAAAAGAAAACTACGGTTCTGCCGCCGATCTCGCGAATTCGCGCCTCGTTGGAAGCACCGACTGCGCCGCCACCCAAAAAAGACGCGCCCGCTCAACCTCCGCCTCCGGTAAGTGAGGGAGCAGTCGCTGAGCCTGAAGCGGCTGCGGACGCTACCTCGCAAAAGGTCATCCATATCAAGCCGCCGATCATCGTGAAGCAGCTTGCGGTTGAGCTTGGTGTGAAGCCGCACCAGCTGATCGCCGAGCTGATGACATTCAATATTTTCGCGAACATCAATCAGACGATCGAACCCGATATCGCGTCGAAGATCGCTGAGAGCCACGGATTCGTTCTCGAAAAAGAGCGCCGGGAAAAAGGAGGCGGCGTGCACAAGGTTGAACAAGTCGTCGTCGCGCCCCCGCCACCGGTCATTGAAAAAGCCGAGGAACTTAAACCGCGGGCGCCGATCATCACTTTCATGGGTCACGTCGACCACGGCAAAACGTCATTGATGGATGCGATTCGCAAAACCCGAGTCGCCGCTGGCGAAGCCGGCGGCATTACTCAACACATTGGCGCTTACACCGTTGATCACAAAGGGCACCGAATCACATTCATCGACACGCCTGGTCACGCGGCTTTCACGGCGATGCGTGCGCGCGGCGCAAACGTCACCGACATCGTCGTGCTCGTCGTCGCCGCAGATGACGGAGTGATGCCGCAAACAATTGAGGCCATCAATCACGCCAAAGCCGCGCCGCATGTCGAGATCATGGTGGCAATCAACAAGGTCGATTTGCCGTCGGCGAACATTGACAAGGTGAAGAAGCAGCTTCAGGAACGCGACCTCACTCCGGAAGATTGGGGCGGCAAAACGATCGTCTGCGAAGTTTCGGCGACGCGCGGCACCGGGATCGATCACCTCCTTGAGATGATGCTCCTGCAGGCGGAGGTAATGGATTTGAAAGCATCGCCGACCGCGAGAGCACGCGGCACTGTGATTGAAGCACAGGTGGAGCCGGGACGCGGACCAACTGCCACCGTGATTGTGCAGATGGGGACGCTTAAAGTCGGCGAACCGTTCATCTGCGGAGATTACTCAGGCAAAGTGAAATCGTTGATCGACGACCGAGGCAAGCCTTTGAAAGAAGCCGGTCCATCCACGCCCGTGAAAGTACTTGGATTTACCGGATTACCGAACGCGGGCGATGAACTTTTGGTAATGGAATCCGAGCGCGCGGCGAAAACATTGAGCGACGAACGTTTGCAGGCGAAACGCGCGGAAAAACTTACCGTTCCTCAACGTGCGACACTCGAAACTCTTTTAGAATCGGCCGCCGGCAAAAAAATCCTCCGTCTCGTTTTGAAATGCGATGCGCAAGGATCGGTTGAAGCGCTCACCACAGCGCTAAAACAAATCGAAAGCAAGAAAGTCGATCTCGAAATGATTCACGCCGGCGTCGGCCCGATTTCGGAGTCGGACATCTTACTCGCGAGCGCGTCGAGCGCGGTTGTCATCGGCTTCAATACCAAAGTTGAAAACATGGCCGTTTCGGCGGCAAAAAGCGAAGGCGTTCAGATCAAGCTCTACAGCATCATTTACGAACTGCTCGACCAGATCAAAGACGCGATGGCTGGGTTGCTCGACCCGGAATTCCGGGAAACGGTCCTTGGTCACGCGGAAGTGAAACAAGTTTTCGAGCTGAGCAAAGGCATCGTGGCGGGCTGTTTAGTCACCGACGGCCGCATTGCGCGGACCGCCCGCGCGCGGGTAATTCGAAAACGTCAACCGGTTTACGACGGGGGGCTTTCAACCCTCCGCCGTTTCCAGGATGACGTGAAAGAAGTCCGCTCCGGATTGGAGTGCGGCATTAAGCTTGGCGATTTCAGCGAATATCAGGTGGGCGATATCATCGAATGCTATCAGCTCGAAGCTATGGCCCAAAAACTCTGACGGGAATGAAAGGGTCATATGAAACATCGCATGCTGCGCGTCAACGAAGTCGTAAAACGGGAACTGAGCGGAATCCTTGCGCGCGAAATCAGTTTTGAAGGCGCGCTGGTCACCATCAATCACGTTGACGTCAACTCCGATCTGAAAAGCGCGCATGTTTTTGTCAGCGTGCTTGGGTCTGAAAAAGCCGAAAGCATAATGACGAAGCTCGAAGAGCACCGCCCTGCCTTTCAGGCCGAGCTCGCGCGTCGAGTGATCATGAAATTCACGCCCCATTTGCTTTTTCATCTCGATGAGTCGATCGCGCGCGGCTCGCGTATCGTCGAAATTTTGCAGCAAATCGACGCCGACCACGAAAAACCCGAGTGAGCGCAGCCAAGTTCGAGCAGATCGGCCAGGCCTTGCGCGAAGGTGTGCGGTTTGCGGTTCTTGGTCACGTTCGTCCGGATGGCGATGCGCTCGGGAGCCAGCTCGCGCTCGGCCTTTCTCTCAAACAACTCGGCAAAGACGTGCGCATCTGGAACGAAGAAGGCATGCTCGAGAAGTACAGCTTTCTCCCGAATGCGAACCTTCTCACCAAACCACCGGCTGAACCGGAGGATGTCGATGTTGCGATCGCGCTCGATACTGCAATTCAAAATCGGCTCGGTAACAGCCTGCCCGCGGTTCGCTCGGCCAAGGTTTGGATCAACATCGATCATCACCCGAGCAATCCAGGCTACGGCGACCTCGTTTATGTTGATCCAAAGTCTCCAGCGACCGGGCAGATTCTTTTCGAGCTAATCAAAAGTGAAAAACTACCGATCGATGCTGCGATCGCGGAAAATCTTTACGTGGCTATTTCGACCGACACCGGTTCATTCCAATATCCAAACACAACTGCGCGCACTTTTGAGATCGCAGCCGAGCTCGTTCGCGCCGGTGTTTATGTCGGCCGCGTCAGCCAATTGACGTACGAAAACTACCCACGGCGCCGCGTCGAACTATTGCGCGATCTTCTCGGCACGATGCGATTCGATGCGAACGACCGGGTCGCCGCTTTTAGTTTGAGCCTGGCGACTGCAAAAAGACTTGGAGTGCTCCCGGAAGACAATGAAGGACTGATCGATCATTTGCGCGCGATCCGCGGCGTCATCGTTGCCGTGTTCTTTGAAGAACTGGCCGACGGCAAAGTGCGCGTGAGCATGCGTTCAAAAAGCGAAAAGGTGAACGTGTGCGCCATCTGCGAAAAATTTGGCGGCGGCGGACACGTTCTAGCCGCGGGAGCGCGTGTCCGCGGCTCGCTCGCGGAAGTCGAAAGGAAAATTCTGGAGGAAGTTCGTGATGTTGTCGGTCGCGATTCCTGACGGCGTCCTGCTGGTGGACAAAGCTGAAGGTATGACTTCGCACGACGTGGTCGCGCTCGCTCGGCGACAGCTCGGGATTAAAAAAATCGGCCATTGCGGAACGCTCGATCCCATCGCGACCGGCTTGCTTCTCCTCACAATCGGTCGCGGAACAAAAGTGCAAGATTTGCTGATGAGCGAAGACAAGGAATACGTCGGGACTCTTACTCTGGGCACGGCAACGAGCACACAAGATCGAGAAGGCGAAGTCGTCGAGACAAAACCGGTGCCCCAGTTGAGCGACGCCGAAATCCGCGCGGCGTTCGAAAAATTCCGCGGCGATTTTTATCAAATGCCGCCAATGGTCTCGGCCAAAAAACATGGCGGCGTGCCGCTCTACAAACTGGCGCGCCAGGGAAAAGTAGTGGAGCGCGAGCCGCGCTTCGTTCATGTTTACCGCTACACCATCGATCGGATCGCATTGCCGGAGATTGATTTCAGCGTGTTGTGCAGCAAAGGCTTTTATGTTCGCACCTACGCACACGACATTGGCCAGCTACTTGGCTGCGCCGCGCATTTGAAATCTTTGCGACGCACCCAGTCCGGTCGATTCGATGTCGGCAACGCAATCAGCGTCGAACAGATCAAAGAACTGCCTCGCGAGGAAATCGCGCAGCGAATTCTTTCGTTGCCACAAGTCTCACGCATGCGTGGCGCATGACGGAAAGATCGACAATGGAAATGTTGCGGTCGATTCCAGAGCTCGAGCGATTACGCGGACCGCTTTTTTTGGCGATCGGCGTTTTTGACGGCGTCCACCGCGGCCACCAGGCGGTGATTTCGACGTCGGCCGATCATGCGGCCGCTTCGAAGGGAACGCCAGTCGTCGTGACGTTCGATCCGCACCCTGAAAAAGTTCTGCGGCCGCAGGCAGCGCCGCACCTGCTCAGCGCGACCGAGCACAAAATCGCCCTGATCCGCGCCCTGGGGGTGGAGCACTTGCTCGTCATCACTTTCGACAAACAGTTCGCTGCGACCGAGCCGGAAGATTTCGTGCAGAAACTAGTCATTCATTCTAGGCCGCTCCGCGAAATCTGTGTTGGTCACGAATGGTCGTTCGGAAAAAACCGCCGCGGCAATCTCGATCTTCTCAAAAAACTTGGCGCGAAGTTTAATTTCGATGTCGTGGGAATTCCACCGGTCAAGATTAACAACGCGGTCGTAAGCAGCACAGCGATCCGGCAGGCAATTGAAAAAGGCGATTTGGCAAAGGCTGCTGAAATGCTCGGCCGCGAATACACGATTCTTGGAACGGTGACGCGCGGTGACAATCTTGGAAAAAAGATTGGGTTTCCGACTGCCAACCTAAGCGCGCATAGCGAGCAATTTCCACCGAACGGCGTTTATGTCGCCGAAGCGCGGATCGACGGCGAGTTATATCGAGGCGTAATCAACCTTGGCATTCGTCCGACCGTGAGCAGCGGGAAATCCGAGCGCGTGCTCGAAATTCACTTGTTCGATTTCAATCGCGACATTTATGGCCACGATGTCGAGGTTCGCTTCTTGAAATTTCTTCGTCCGGAAAAGAAATTTCAGGACCTGGACACGCTGGTTGAACAAATCCGGCAGGACGTGGAACAAGCCCGGCAACTCGGATAAATTAGCTAAGGCGATATTTCGCGACGCCGATCTTTCTGATTCCGCGTATGCTCCTGCCCGTGCCGTTGAACCAGACGTAAAGATTCGCACTCGGCACCTTCAGTTTTTTTGAAAGCTCGCCGACGGTCGTCCCTTTTTTACCAGCCGCTCGCAACGCCCGGACGATCTTCTCTTTTAACGCGCCGCGTTTGCTCCGCCGGCGAACGGGCCCGCCAGGCGCGCGCGAAACCGTGACTGGCGCGCGCTGGTCGCCTTCACGCGCCGGAATTCCTAACTTGTTTTGGACGCGAATCATTTCGCGATCGAGTTCCTGGATCTGCGCCATGAACGCTTCCTTGCGCTCGGTCAGGCGAACAAGCCGCTTAAGGGCCGAACTTGGGATGTCTCTTAGCATCCCCTACTGTACGCCTAAGATCGACGATGCAAATCTAAGTTGAACCTAAGATTGAATATGATTCGACTTAGACATGGCGGCGAAGATGCCACCGGCCATCACTAACATTCCGCTGGCCAATGCAAACGCGACCACCCACAACGTTGGAATCGTCGTCAATCTGAACATCTCAACTAAGATAAACCGGCCACCATCGGACAAAACGTATGTCAGGGCACTCGCCAGTGCGCTCATTCCGACCAGAATAAACGGACGCAGAAACTGACCTGCCTGCCGCGGGACCGGCAGCTGTTGCAGAACACGCGCGGTGAAGCCGTCATCCTCGATATAAGGCGCAGCTTCTTGCAGCCTTCGATCCAACCAATCTTGTTCAATCTGCTCGTTCATTTATTGCGCCCAGACCGCCAACGTCTTCTTCAATTTCCCCCGCCCTCGCAACACGTTCGTTTTGACCGTGCCAAGCGGAATGTCGAGTACCCGCGCAGCTTCGTCGTGTGATAATCCATTCTGGCAGCAAAGCAAAACTGCCGAGCGCTCGTGCAATGGCAGTAAACTAAGGGCATGCATAAGGTCATGTCTTAGACCCGGATCGACCGTCTGGGGATCCTGTTCCGCCTGCCATTGCTCCTCATTGATGCCGACGAGCTCTTTCCGGCGGCGTGCGTCCTCGCGAAAACAATTGTAGGAGATTCGATAAAGCCAGGTGGAGAATTTCGCTTCGCCGCGGAACCCGCGGATGTTTTTGTAGGCGCGAACAAAAGCGTCCTGGGCCAGATCGTCCGCAAGCGCAAAGTCGCCGCGGGTGAGTTGACGCAACAAACCGCGAACGCTCGATTGATGCCGACGAACCAACTCGCCAAAAGCGTGCTGGTCGTTATCGACAAGAACTCGAGCGACAAGGCCGGCATCGGTTAGCTCCACATCAGGAAATTACGATGTCGGCGGCGTCGGCGGAATCTCGTTCTTCTTCGCGCCTTCCAGTTTCCAGACCAACAGATAACCCAAACCGATCACGAACGGGATCACACCGATCGTCCACGAGCCGCCTTCCCAGTCGTTCCAGGCACCAAAGCAAATCATTAATCCGACGCCCACCATCACGAGCACGACGCCGCGGCGCATATCCGAGCGTTGGCGAACTGCTGGAGTCGGCGGTGCAAGCAACGCGGCCGGAATCGGCTGGCCCTTCTCAGCCATTATCCGAATCGTGCGATGCATGGCGCGGTTCTTGGAGAAACCGAAATACATGATCAGGGCAACGATCAGGACCGGAGCCCCGAAAATTGTCAGCATCGTAATGGCGACGATTGGAATAACGAATTCGGGCAGATCCTCCGATTTGATTTCGCGAATATCATGGTCGTCGCCGTCGATCACGATTCCGTGGCGGCCGTGCAATTTTTTGTCCAGCTTTTGATGCAGCTTGTCGGCCAGATTCGAACCTGGCGACGCGCTCACTGTCGCTGAAGCCGACACCGCCGGGGAAGGAGCTGCCGGAGGAGGAGGCGGCGGTGGCGGTTGAGCCGAAGCCGTTACCGCAAGCGCGATTGAGCAAATGCAGAGAGCCAATGTTTTCATATTCATCCTTTGGTAGTGAGATGCAGCCCGGAGGCGCTTTGGATTCAAGAAAAACGCGCTCGAAATGACAAGACGCGTCTACTGGCGCGCCTTTGTAAACTGGGCTTCCTCAGTCGAGCCGGACAACGCGACGGTGGAGGATTCACCGCCCGAAATAGCCTGGGCGACGGCGTCGAAATAACCTGTCCCGACTTCGTGCTGGTGTCTTGTCGCGGTGTAACCACCGGCCTCAGCTGAGAACTCCGCTTCCTGCAGCTCCGAATATGCAGTCATTCCGCGCTCCGCATAACCGCGGGCGAGATCGAACATGGAGTAATTCAGCGTGTGAAACCCGGCCAAAGTAACGAACTGAAATTTGTAGCCCATCGCCGCCAGCTCCCGCTGGAATTTGGCGATCGTCGCGGTATCGAGTTTCTTCTTCCAATTGAAGGAGGGCGAACAATTGTAAGCGAGCAATTTTTGTGGAAATTTCTCGCGCATTGCTTCGGAAAAACGTCGCGCCTCTTTCAAATCTGGCGTTTGCGTCTCGCACCAGACCAAATCGGCATACGGCGCGTAACTGCGCGCTCGCGAGATCGCCTGGTCGAGCCCGGAACGCACACGGAAAAACCCGTCCGCCGTGCGTTCGCCGGTCAAAAATTCGCGATCGCGCTCATCAACGTCACTGGTCAAAAGTTTTGCGCCGTTTGCGTCCGTCCGCGCGATAATAATGGTCGGGACACTTGAAACGTCGGCTGCGAGACGCGCGGCAACCAGATTTCGAACGGCGTGACGTGTCGGAATCAAAACTTTGCCGCCCATATGCCCGCACTTTTTCTCGCTCGCTAATTGATCCTCGAGATGCACGCCGGCCGCGCCGGCTTCGATCATTGCCTTGATCAACTCGAAGACGTTCAGCGGCCCGCCAAAGCCGGCTTCCGCATCGGCGACGATCGGTACGAACCAGTCGATGTCGATCTTTCCGTCGGCGTGATCGATTTGATCGGCCCGGCGCAACGCGTTGTTGATTCGTCGAATGACCGCCGGAACGCTGTTCGCCGGATACAAACTTTGATCGGGATACATTTGGCCAGCGAGATTTGCGTCAGCGGCGACTTGCCAGCCGCTCAGATAAATTGCTTTTAGCCCGGCCCTCACTTGCTGCACGGCCTGGTTTCCAGTCAACGCGCCCAGAGCCGCCACAAAGTCTTCGGTGTGAAGCAGGTCCCACAACTTCTCCGCACCGCGCTTAGCCAGGGTGTGCTCGATTTCAATCGTCCCGCGCAACCGTTCGACATCGTCTTGCGAATATGGCCGCTCGATTCCATCGAAGCGCCCGTTACTCCGTCGCTTCGAAGCTCGATTCTTTCCCGTCTTTACTCCGTTCTTTTGCGTTTTCATTTCTAATCGAGACAATCGTACGCGGGCAGCGTAAGGAATTCGGCGAACTCGTCGTCGGTCGTGATCTTCGCAAACAAATCGTGCGCGAGCGCGAATTTGCGCTTGCCGTAAACCTCATCGCCGACCTGGGCTTTGATTTTCCCGAGCTCTTCCTCGAGTACCTGGCCGAAGAGTTCCTTCGTCACCTTGCGACCATCGCTCAATTTTCCACGCGGATGCCGGATCCATTGCCAGACTTGTGCGCGAGAAATTTCTGACGTCGCCGCATCTTCCATCAAATTGAACAGCGGCACGGCGCCGTGTCCGCGCAACCATGCTTCCAGATATTGCACGCCGACTGAAACGTTCTGCCGCAATCCTTGTTCGGTAATCGGCTCGCTCGGCCCGAAATCGAGCAGGTCATTTGCGCCAACGTTCACGTCTTCGCGCTTTTTATCGATTTGATTCGGACTTTTCATGATCGCATTGAAGGCGTCGGTCGCGAGCTGCACCATGCCCGGATGCGCCACCCATGTTCCGTCATGCCCATCGCCGGCCTCTCGTTCCTTGTCCGCGCGAACCTTGGCGAATGCTTCCTCGTTCGCCTTCGGATCGTTCTTCACAGGGATCTGCGCCGCCATTCCGCCCATCGCGAAAGTATTTCTCCGATGACACGTTTTGATACAGAGCAGCGAATACGAATGCATGAAATGCGTTGTCATCGTGACCAGCGCGCGATCGGCCAGGATGAAATCTTTTTTCGCACGGAATTTTTTGATGCAGGAAAAAATGAAATCCCAGCGGCCGCAGTTAAGTCCGGCGGAATGATCGCGCAGTTCATAGAGGATCTCGTCCATCTCAAAAGCCGCCGGGATCGTTTCGATCAGCACCGTTGCGCGAATCGTCCCGCGCGGAATTCCGAGTTTATCCTGTGCGAGATTGAACACATCATTCCAAATCCGCGCTTCCTGGTGGCTCTCCATTTTCGGGAGATAAAAATACGGACCAGAGCCGCGATTGATCAGCTCGCGCGCGTTGCGAAAAAAATACAAACCGAAATCAAACAATGCGCCGGAAATCGGCTTTCCATCGACCAGCACGTGTTTTTCATCCAGATGCCAGCCGCGCGGCCGGACGAGCAACACGGCCGTTTGCTCGTTCAATTTGTAATCTTTTCCTTCCGGACTGCGGAATGCGATCGTCCGCCGGATCGCGTCGCGCAAATTGATTTGCCCATCGACCATGTTTTGCCATGTCGGCGAATTTGCGTCCTCGAAGTCGGCCATGAACATTTTCGCGCCGGAGTTGAGCGCGTTGATCACCATTTTGCGATCGGTTGGACCGGTGATCTCGACCCGGCGATCGCGCAAATCCTCAGGAATCGACGCGCAGGTCCAATTTTCGTCGCGAATGTTTTTCGTCTGTGACAAAAAATCCGGCAACTCGCCAGCATCGAAGCGTGATTGTCGATCTTGGCGCGCGCGCAACGCTTGACCGCGGCGCGCGCCAAACTCGCGCTGCAGCTTCGCCACGAACGCCAATGCATCGGGCGTAAGAATTTCAGCGAACGGAGGTGTAATTTCGGCCGTGATCTGCAATCCGGTCGGCAGGGTCGATTGCATTCCTCTTTAGTTCGCGTCTCGCAAACCCTTCGGCCGCACGAGCTGCGGCAGAAGATGACGCTTCAAGAAAGCTTTGCCGGAACCAGATTTTAGGTATTGCTCAAAGGCGCCTGCCGTTTTTTCATCTGCAAACGCGAAGTAGGCAGCGAGTTTCCACGGAGCGAACTTAAAAGTGTGTTTTGAGCGGCCCTCGTTGTGGTCTTTGAGGCGTTTCTTTAAATCGCGCGTTAAGCCAATGTAATGTTGGTTTGGATGGCCAATTGAAACGAGAAGATACGCGTAGCACATATTGCCAACCAGCGGGCTTGCCAGCCGTAGCTTTATCGAGGGGCGGTCCGCCTTCGCCAAGGCTCCGGCGCACTCGCTCCAGCCTTCGCTTTCGCAGAACTCAAGCTGGAGGCTGGAGCGGGTGACGAGACTTGAACTCGCGACGTCCTCCTTGGCAAGGAGGTGCTCTACCACTGAGCTACACCCGCGTCTGGAAGGGGTAGAAATAATGGCGCAGCAGGCTCATTCCGCAACCGTAAATTCGGCGGACTGGCAGAGCGCCAGAGTAATGCCAGATTCTTTGCCATTACTTCAACGGTCCAACATTCGATTTCTCCGAGACGCGAGGAGTTCCGCGAACTCGCCAAGCACGGCAATCTCATTCCGCTGGTTGTCGATCTTGTCGCGGATGTCGAGACGCCAGTCTCCGCTTTTGCCAAGATCGACAACGGGAATCCGTGCTTTCTTTTTGAATCGGCGGAGCGGAACGAAGCGTCGGGACGCTTCTCGTTCATCGGCTTCGATCCGCTCGTACTTTTTAACAGCGCCGATTGCGAAGGCGATCCGCTGACGGAGCTCCAAAAAGTTCTGTCGCGTTTTCAATTTATCGAGCGTCCCGACGTTCCCTATTTCGTCGGCGGCGCGGTTGGTTACATCGGGTACGACGTCGTTCGATTTTTCGAGCCGACTGTGCCAATCCATCCGCGGGACGATCTGAAGAATCCGGAAATGATGTTCATGATTCCGCGGATCTTGATCGTGTTTGATCATCGATTTCGAAAACTTCGGCTCATTTGTAACGCGCATATCGAAAATAATACTTCTGCGGAGGACGCCTACGGACGCGCGGAAGCCGATCTGCAGAAAACGTTGTCGAAGCTGAGCGAGTCGCGGGCCCTTCAGCCGATTGATGCGAAAGCGGCCGGGAGTCTTGTGTCACCAGCCAGCAACACAGCTCGCGCTGAATTTGAATCGATGGTCGCAAAGGCCAAAGAGCTGATCGCGGCCGGCGATATTTTTCAGGTTGTGTTGTCGCAGCGGTTCGAAACCGATTTTCTCGGTGAGCCGCTCGATCTTTACCGCGCGCTCCGCTTCGGGAATCCTTCGCCGTACATGTTTTGTTTACGCTTCGGCCGCGATTTCGCGGTCCTTGGCAGTTCACCGGAAGTTCATCTGCGAGTGCGGGAGGGAATCGCCGAGTTGCGTCCGATCGCCGGAACTTATCCGCGCGGCAAAGATTTGGCGGAAGATGAAAGATTTGCGGCCGATTTGATTGTCGATCCAAAAGAGCGCGCTGAGCACGTAATGCTGATCGATCTCGGGCGAAATGATCTTGGACGGGTCGCGGAGTTCGGCAGCGTCCGCGTGACGGAACAAATGGTGATCGAGCGCTACAGCCATGTCATGCACATCGTTTCGCACATCGTCGCGCGTTTGCGCGAGGGCAAGAACGCCTTCGACGCGATTCGCGCAACGTTTCCCGCGGGCACGGTTTCTGGCGCGCCGAAAATTCGCGCGATGCAAATCATTGCCGATTTGGAAAAAGCGCGACGCGGATTTTACGCGGGAATTGTTGGTTACTTCGGCTTTGATGGATCGCACGACAGCTGCATCGCGATCCGCTCGATCATTTTAAAAGACGGAAAAGCGTATCTGCAAACGGGCGCGGGTATCGTGGCCGATTCCGATCCCACGCGCGAATTTGACGAATGCGTGAACAAGGCGAAAGCGATGCTGACCGCCATCGCGCGTGCAACGATGAAAGAAGATTAAGAGAAAGCGAAAGAGTGAAATTGCTCGTCATCGATAATTACGATTCGTTCACTTACAATCTAGTCCAGCTCTTCGGCGAGATGGATGTTGATCTTACGGTGAAACGGAACAACGAAATCTCGATCGACGAGATCGAAAAACTGAAACCGGATCGAATTTGCATTTCACCCGGCCCGGGCCGTCCGGAAAATGCCGGCGTCAGCTCCGATCTAATTCGCGAATTGGGACCGAAGCTTCCCATTCTTGGCGTTTGTCTCGGTCATCAATGCATCGCGCAAGCTTTCGGCGGCGAAGTGGTGCGCGCCGAAAGGTTAATGCACGGCAAAACGTCGAAGATTCACCACCAAAGCCGCGGCGTTTTTGAAGACTTGCCCGAGCCACTCGAAGCGACGCGCTATCATTCATTGATCGTGCGCCGCGAATCGTTGCCCGATTCGCTCGTAATCACCGCCGAGACCGACGACGGCGAAATTATGGGACTGCAACATCGACAATTTCCGATCCACGGCGTCCAGTTTCATCCCGAATCGATCCTGACGACCGAAGGACGCAAGCTGCTCGCGAATTTCCTGCGCGTTTAAGCGCCGTTGCGCGAGATCACGTCGTGAATCTGGCGAACTTCACGCACCATTTGTTCGTATTCGTCGAACCTCAGTGATTGCGCGCCGTCCGAGAGCGCTTCGTCCGGTCGCCCGTGCACTTCGATCATCAAACCGTCCGCGCCGACCGCGATTCCGGCGCGCGCCAGAGGCGTCACCATGTAGCTGCGGCCGGTTCCATGCGCAGCATCGACAATCACCGGCAAATGTGAAATTTTTCTTACCGCTGGAACTGCAGCTAAATCAAGCGTGTTCCGCGTGTGTTGGGCGAACGTGCGCACGCCCCGCTCGCACAGAACAATGTTGTAATTTCCTTCCGCCATCACGTATTCGGCCGCCAGTAACCACTCTTCTAACGTCGCGGCCATGCCGCGCTTTAACAGCACTGGCAACTTCGAGCGACCGACGCGCCGAAGAAGCGTAAAATTCTGCATGTTGCGCGCACCGATCTGAATCATATCGGCATATTTTTCGACCAGATCGACGTTCGCTTCATCGAGCGCCTCGCTCACGATCTTCAGGCCGAACTCGTTTCGGATCTCAGCGAGAATCTTGAGGCCCGGCTCACCCAGCCCGGAAAAAGCGTAAGGGGAAGTGCGCGGCTTGAATGCGCCGCCGCGGAAAAATTTGGCGCCGCTGCGTTGAACAATGTCGGCTATCCCAAACGCCTGCTTCCGGTTCTCGATCGCACACGGGCCGGCGATAATCGCGAGCGAGCCGTCACCGATTCTGGCCCCGTCTCCGAGATCGACAATCGTTCGTTCCGGCCGGAGATCGAGGGTGATCAATTTGTACGGTTTGGTAACGCGGATCGCTTCCGAAACGCCCGGAAGATTTTCAAAATGCGAGAGATCGACCGCGCCCTGATTGCCGGTGATACCGATTGCGGTGCGGTTTGCGCCGGGCATGACGTGCGCGCGAAACCCGAGCGATTCGACCACGCGCACAACGTTGTCGATCTCGCCCTTGCCGGCGCTGGCGTTCATTACGATGAGCATGGCGTGAAAAGTCGTTTATTTACCGGGAATAATACCCTTCGGTCAAATTTAACCCGCAATTTTCACTTTTGCCTCGATCAAAATCGACGGAAGCGCACGCTCAATTTCAGCCCGATGTTGCTCGTACTGGGGTGGTAATTTCAAACTTTCACCCAGCTGTTTGACCGGTTCGTCGACGGTAAATCCGGGACCTTCGGTCGCAATCTCAAACAAAATACCACCGGGCTCGCGAAAATAGATCGAATGAAAATAAAAGCGGTCGATAACCGGGGTGACGTGCAAACCAATGTCGACGAGCTCTTTACGCCAGCGTGATTGTTCCTTGTCGTTCGCGCATCGGAAAGCGATGTGATGCACCGTCCCGGCCGAATTGACCCCAAACTGTCCCTCGGCTCGTTCGACAAGGTCGACCTGAGCGCTTGTCGATTTGGAATTTATCGACAATCGGCGGCGCGATTCTTCTTCGCCGATCAATTCGAACCCGAGCGTTTTAAGTAATTCCTCCGTCGGCCCGGTCTGTTGCACTTCAAGCGTCGGCGCGTGAAACCCGTGGATCGCAAACTTCTGCGGTACTTCGCTTTCATATTTAAGGTCGACATCGTCCAGTTGCGTCGATTCGATTAACTCGAGCAACAGTCCATCGGCATCGGTTAAGCGAAGACCGGGCGCATTAAAGCGCGACGGGATTTCTTCACAGAAAACGCGATGTTCGGCGAAGCGCGCTTTCCAATACGCGATCGAACCCGCTGGGATCGCGAAACTCGCACTGATTACCTGGCCGGTTCCGCGGGTCCCGCGACGCGCACCCGGCCACGCAAAAAAAGTGATGGCCGTTCCCGGCCGGCCGGTCCGATCGCCAAAATAAAAATGATAGGTTGAGGGATCGTCAAAGTTGACAGTGCGCTTGGCCAAGCGCAGGCCGAGGATCTGGGTGTAAAAATCCACGTTGCGCTGAGGATCGCTCGCGATGGCAGTGATATGATGAATTCCGCGAAGTTTCACAATCGAACCGAAGGCTAACAAGTTTCCCACGACTTATTCAACGCATGTATTTGTGGCGACGACAGGCAAGCGAGAAGTGGTGGAGGGATAAAGAAGAGGAATTACGCACCGCTGCGGGCGATCGATTGGCGATAATCGAACAAGCCGGTCGACGACGATTGCAGTTCGAAGTCGCATCAAGTTCCCACACTGGGTTGCTAAACCTGGCGAAACAATTCGGTGGACGAGTCGAGAAACTTCCGCGCAATTGGTTAAAACGCTTTTCGCGTCAGCAAAAAACCAAGCCGATCGAACTCCGGAATCAAAAGTTAATCATTCCTGCTCGCGTCGCTTTCGGAACCGGCGAACACGCGACGACTGCAATGTCGTTGCGATTACTCGAGAAATTAACGCGCAAATGGAGGTCGCGTTGGTCGATTGTCGATCTTGGAACAGGTTCGGGAATTCTGGCGCTAGCTGTGCGTTTGTTAGGTGCGCAACGGGTAATCGGAATCGATAACGATCCGGTCGCGATCGCGACCGCAAAAGCGAATGCACTGGCAAATAAGATTCAAGGCGTCCAATTTCTCGTCAGCGACGTGCGTCGTTGGAAATCTCCGCCAAACAGCCTCCTCCGGCGAAGCGGCTGCGGCGGCCTAGTCGACATCATCATCGCGAATCTGTTTAGCGAGCTATTGATCGAGATCTTGCCGAAACTCAAAGCCGCGCGCTGGATGATTCTTTCGGGAATCTTACGAAACCAGGAACGTGATGTAACTCGCGCACTTAAGCGACATAAGATCGACATCCTCCAAGTTCGCCGGCGCGGAAAGTGGGTTGCGATTCTAGCGTCGGTCAGGTAGGTTCGGCGACCCTGAGCGGCTACGGTTTTCTGCATACACGCGGTTTATCATAAGCCGCGGGCAAAACGTCCATGCAGACCGAGGAACTATCCTACGCCATCATTACGCCGTATTCGATGCGCAAATCGCGCACCGGCGGGATCATCGCCCGACTGATTTCGCGCACCGGTCTCGATCTGGTGGCGGCGCGCATGTTCGCCCCGGGCGAGGAACTGGTTCGCCGCTACGCCGAGACGATTGTGAGCGAAACGGAACCGGCTCATCGTGCGACCCAGGAATTAATTCATGAGTACGTCCTGAAAAATTTTGGCGCGAAAAAAGATCGTCAGCAATCGCGCGTTTTACTTCTCCTTTTTCGCGGACCAGACGCAGCCGCAAGAATGCGCGCGACCGTAGGCCACATTACGCACGAGGAAACCAGCGGGGAAACAATTCGCGACACCTTCGGCGATTACGTGACCGATGATTCGGGCAAAGTCATTTACTTCGAACCAGCAGTCGTTGCTGAGTTCAATCGCAACGCAATCGAACGGGATTTAAAACTTTGGGCGGAATTTTCAGATCGCGATGGCGGCGTGCTCGATCAAGCTGTGCAATTTCCAAAGGACGCGAAAATCGAGAAGACCTTGGTTCTAATTAAGCCGGACAATTTCAAATTTCCAAACATTCGTCCCGGCGGTGTGATCGAAGTTTTTTCGCGGACCGGTCTCTACATTGTCGGTTTCAAAGTTCACCGGATGAGTGTGGCGCAGGCGGAGGACTTTTACGGACCCGTGCTACCGGTGTTGCAGGAAAAATTAGGACACAACAAGGGACGCGATGCGTGGGAAGACATCGTCGAATTTATGGCCGGCACGCGGCCGAGCGACACTCTTCCGGAAAAACGGGACGCGCCCGGCACGGAAAAGTGCATTGCCCTGGTTTATCAGGGCGAAGACGCCGTTCGCAAAATTCGCGAAGTGCTCGGCCCAACCGATCCTGCGAAAGCGCCGCCAGGCTCGATTCGGAAAGAATTTGGCCAGACGATCATGATCAACGCTGCGCACGCGTCCGACTCAATTGAGAACGCGAAACGCGAGATGGCAATCGTGCGGGTGGAGGAGAATAATTTTAAACCTTTGATTGAAAACTTTTATGGCCGCCAATAGTGTGCGCTCCCTGAATTAAAACGAACAAGATCGACATGGAAATTTCCGAACGCGCTGCCCAACTGACTCCCTCACTCACGCTTTCGATCGACAGCAAAGCAAAAGCGATGAAGGCCGAGGGAATTGACGTTTGCGGCTTCGGAGCGGGTGAGCCGGATTTTGATACGCCGGAACACATCAAAGCCGCGGCGATTGAAGCGCTCCAGGCCGGTTTCACCAAATACACGCCGAGCGCCGGCATTCCGGAATTGCGCGCGGCCATCGCGGAAAAATTCGCAACCGATAACGGACTGACGTATCGCCCAGGTCAGGTGGTGGTCAGCAACGGGGCCAAACATTCCTGTTACAATGCAATTCTCGCTACCTGCCAGCCGGGCGACGAAGTGATTATCCCCTCGCCCTACTGGGTCAGTTATCCCGACATGGTGCGGCTGGTTGGCGCCGAACCGGTGATCGTGCCGACGATGGAACGTAACAATTGGAAGATGCGCCCGGAAGATTTCGAAAATGCGATGACGCCGCGGACGAAAATGTTGATCATGAACAGTCCGTGCAATCCAACCGGGTCGGTTTACACCCGCGAAGAACTGGAGGCAATTGTCGAGGTCGCCAGCGGCGAGGACATTTACATTTTGTCGGACGAAATTTACGAGAAACTCGTTTACGACGATGCCAAGCACGTCAGCATCGCATCGCTCTCGAAAGAAGCTTACGACCTGACCATCACCGTCAACGGATTCAGCAAATCCTACGCGATGACCGGATGGCGGCTCGGTTATCTGGCGGCTCCGGAAGCAGTGGCAAAGGCGGTCGATTCAATCCAAAGCCACACCACGGCGAATCCGTCCTCGTTCTCGCAACGGGGGGCGCTCGCCGCGTTGAAGGGCGATCAGCAATGCGTCGCCGACATGCGCGAGGAATTCGACATGCGTCGCAATTACATGATCGATCGCCTCTCCAAAATTCCAAATGTGACCGCGGTGAAGCCGCAGGGCGCGTTCTATGTTTTGTTGAATGTCAGTCAGCTCGGACTGACGTCGCAAAATTTTGCCGATCGATTGCTCAGCAAAGCAAACGTGGCCGTCGTACCGGGCGCGGCCTTTGGTGATGATCGCACCATCCGGCTCAGCTACGCGACCAGCATCGACATCATCAAAAAAGGTCTCGATCGGTTGCAAGATTTCTGCCGGACGCTCTAAGGTGGAACGCGCTCTCCGAGCGGGTTGCTAATATTTGCGGCTGCGCCGCCTTATCTTAACATCGCCCTCGGAGAGGCCGATCCGCCTTCCACTTTCATGTCCGGTCACCTCGCGCTCATTCTTCACGCGCACTTGCCATTCGTTCGGCATCCCGAACACGAGCATTTTCTCGAGGAAGACTGGCTCTTCGAGGCGATCACCGAAACTTACATTCCGCTCCTGCAAATGATGCAGCGGCTCGTGAACGACAGCGTTCCGTTTAAACTCACGATGTCGCTCACCCCGACGCTGTGCGCGATGTTACAGGACGAACTTTTGCGCGAGCGCTACGTCCGGCATCTAGATCTTCTAATCGATCTCGCGCTGCGCGAGCGAAAACGTAACCGCAACCAGCCCGAGCTAGCCGAGTTGTCCGAATTTTACTTTGAATTGTTTTCGACCAGCCGCCGTTTCTTTGTTGATGAATGGAAAGGCGATTTGCTCGCGGCGTTTCGACAACTGCGCGACGCCGGAGCGCTCGAGATCATCGGCTGCGCGGCCACGCACGGATTGCTTCCGCTGATTCAACAGCAATCGCCGGCAGCGGCCCGCGCGCAACTTCTCATTGGGCGTGACGCGCACGTCGATCTCTTCCAAGCCGATCCCACGGGCCTTTGGCTGCCTGAATGTGCGTATGCCCCCGGGCTCGACACGATTTTGCAGGAAGCGAATATTCGATGGTTCGTTCTAGACGCGCACGGATTGTTGTTCGGAAATCCGCAGCCGCAGCGCGCGATTTACGCGCCATGTTATACGCCTGCAGGTCCAGCTGCGTTCGCGCGCGATCGCGACTCGAGCCGCCAGGTTTGGAGCGCGGAGGAAGGTTACCCTGGTGATCCGGCATATCGCGAATTTTATCGCGACGTCGGTTTCGATCTTCCGCTTGAACATTTGGGGCCGATCGCGCGCGGTGTGCGGAAATTTTCCGGTGTGAAATATCACCGGATCACTGGCCGGAAAGGCGAAAAACAGTTCTACGGCCGGGCTGCGGCCGAAAAAGCCGCTGACGCGCACGCCACCCATTTCGTGGAACAACGCCGGGCACAATTGGGACAGCTCGCCGCCGTTGATGTCGATCCAATCCTGATCGTGCCGTTCGATGCGGAATTATTCGGCCACTGGTGGTTTGAGGGACCGCGCTTTCTCGAATTGTTCATCCGGAAGGCTGCGTTCGATCAAAGCGAATTTCGCCTAACGACTCCGAGCGAATATTTGGCGATGCATCCGACCCAACAAACAATCGAGCCGGGAACATCGACTTGGGGCGACAAAGGCCATCTTGAAGTCTGGATCGACAAGAATAATTCATGGATTTATCCGCATTTGCACGCGGCGGCGCAGCGGATGACCAAAGTGGCAAACGCGCACAAAAATGATTCGAGCGAGCTCAATGATCGCGTTCTCAAGCAACTGGCCCGAGAGCTGTTACTCGCGCAAGCGAGCGACTGGGCGTTCTTGATGCGAACAGGCACGGCCCGCGAGTACGCGAGCAAGCGGACAGTCGATCACCTCGCCCGCTTCAATAAACTGCACGACCAATTCGCGGCCGGACAACTGGTTGAAAAATTTCTGGCTGACTGCGAATGGCGCGACAACCTTTTCCCGAACCTGAATTGGCGGTATTACTGTAGCGGCGGTCTATGACGTCGCTGAATTAGTGCGACGCTCGCAGAGTGTCGCTACAGAAGAATGAAGAAAAAATACGCTTCAATTTTAATTGTCTTTGCGATTGGCGGCATTGCTATCGCCCAAGAGTCGCCTTCGCCCATTCCATCGCCGTCGGCCTCACCAGAACAAACTCCGGTGTCATCGCCTTCAGCATCTGCATCGCGAAATGTTCAACTCCGGTTTGTTCCACCTCCGATGGAAGGAACGATCAGTCTCGGGATTTTTGATTCGAACGACAAACTCGTCCGCGTTCTCCACCGTGAATCGAAGGTCGACAACTTCACAATTGATGAAAATTCACTCAAGACGACCTGGGACGGAAAGAACGACGCGGGCGAAGATTTGCCAACGGGGAAATATCGCGCCCGCGGCTATGCGGTTGGGCGCCTAAAGGTGGACGACCTTGGCAAAAGCGAGGCGCCTCCGAACGGGGCAGCCGATCATGTCTCCGTGAAACTGGTGACGAATCCGCTCGCGAGCGATACGCGATCGGTCATGGAACTTGGCGTCGGCTTCGATAGTGAAGGATGTTTTCTCAAAACGATGGACGGACTGCCGCTGGCGACGGTCAATGAAGCACCGAATCTGACTCGCGTTTCGGTCGAAAAAGACGGCGAGAAAGCGGCTAATATTTGGCAGGATGACGGATCCGCGGTCGAACATCTTCGCGTGTCGAACATCGACAAGATGATGGCGTTTGATTGCGGATTTTTTGAGCTGAAGTAACGCCGCTGGTCAGAATAAGAAATCTTTGTTTAGTTAGGCGTCATGGCTTCCGCGCCTGAATTTCAACACTCGCTATCGAAGGCTGCCGGTTTCAGCGGCATGTCGCTGCACACGGGCGAGAAAGTTTCGCTGAAGCTGCATCCGGCGCCGGCCAATCACGGAATTAAATTCAAGCGCAAGGATTTGCCGGACGAGCCGACGATCGACGCCAAAATCGACAATCTCAAAATGGTCGAGCGCGCGACGACGATCGGTGAAGGATCGATCCGCGTGCACACAGTCGAGCATGTGCTGGCAGCGTTATCGGCGATGGGGGTGGACAACGCGATCGTAGAAATGGACGCGAACGAACCGCCAATCGGCGACGGAAGCGCGAAAGCATATGTCGATGTAATCAAACGCGCAGGCGTTTCGGCACAGGAAGCGCCGCGAAAATTCTTTCATGTTCGCGAACCGATGCACATCGAAACGAAAACGGGCGCAATGCTCGTGCTGCTGCCGGACAACAACGGCTTGCGGATTTCGTGCACCCAAGCCGGGCCAAACAATCGTTTCACGCAATTCATGTCGACCGACATCGTACCGGAACTCTTCGAGCGCGAGATCGCGCCAGCCCGGACGTTTGTTTATTACGAAGAGGTCGAGTCGTTGATGGAGAAAAATTTGATCAAGGGCGGTAGTCTGGAAAATGCGGTGGTGGTGCGCGGCGACGCAGTCTTGAGCAAAGAGCCGTTGCGGTTTCAGGACGAATTCGTCAGGCACAAAATCCTCGACATTGTTGGCGACCTCGCGCTGGTCGGCTGTCGGATTCGTGGTCACCTGATCGCGGTCAAACCCGGGCACGCGGCGAATGCAGAATTAGCTCGCGCGATCGCGAAGGAACAATCGCGTCGCGACACCCTGGCGGTGCCGCGAGTTGTGCCGAAAGGCAACGGCGGCCTCGACAGCGAAGAGATCATGCAGATCTTGCCACATCGTTATCCCTTTTTGATGGTCGACCGCATCATCAGCTTCGACGAAAGCGGAACGAAATGCATCGGCGTCAAATCGGTCACGATCAACGAACCGTTTTTCCAGGGACACTTTCCGGGCCATCCGGTGATGCCGGGTGTAATGCAGGTGGAAGCTATGGCGCAGGTCGCGAGTTTGTTGCTGTTCAAGCTTGCGAAAACTACCAGCCGGATCGGTTATTTCATGAGCGCGGACGACGTGAAGTTTCGCAAGCCGGTGATGCCGGGCGACACGATGTTCATTCACGCTGAGTTGACGAAAGCGCGCGGCGAGCGGTTAGCAAAAGCGAAGTGCCATTGCGTGGTGAATGACGCGATTGTTTCCGAAGGCGAATTGATGTTCACGTTTCTCGATCGATGAGCGACGTGCAGATTCATCCGACGGCGATTGTCGATCCTGGCGCGCAAATCGGTGTGGGAACAATGATCGGGCCGTACTGTGTGATCGGCCCGAACGTCGTGCTGGGGCAAAGCTGCTGGCTGCAACATCACGTCACGTTGTGCGGGCCGATGCGCGCCGGCGCTAAAAATAAGTTTTACGCCTCCTGCTCGATCGGTCAGCAAACGCAGGACCTGAAATACGCGGGCGAGCCGACCTATCTGGAAATTGGCGACGAAAATACGTTTCGCGAATTCGTCACCGTAAATCGGAGCACCACCAGCGATGGCAAAACGCGAATCGGCAGCCGGGGAAATTTCTTGGCTTACAGCCACATCGGGCACGATTGCACCGTTGGAAACGAAGTCGTTTTTTCCAACAATGGAACACTGGCCGGACATGTGCAGGTCGGCGACAACGCAGTCATGGGCGGTCTCACCGCGGTCCACCAATTTTGCCGCATCGGCCGCTTCGCCATCACCGGTGGTTGCTCAAAGATTGTTCAGGACGTTCCGCCGTTCATGATCGCCGACGGAAACCCCGCGGAAATTCGCGGAGTGAATCTGGTGGGCTTGGAACGGAAAAATTTTCCAGCGGAAAGGGTGAAGTGGATCAAGGAGGCGTTCCGCCTGATCTACCGCTCTAAATATAATACGGGCCAGGCGGTGGCGGCGGCCCGAAAGGAACTGCCGCAGAGCGAAGAGGTTCGCGAAATAGTCGAATTCATCGAAAAGACCGAGCGCGGAATCATTCGTTAGCGCGCCACAAATAAATTAATGCGCGCGCGGCGTCGGTGTCGGCGTCGGTGATACGCCGCGCAAGTCCTGTTCAACACTTCTGAGCAGCGGCGCCGCCGGCGCGTCGCCGGCAATCCGCAACGTGCTGCGGATTAGATCAACGCCGCGTTTTGGCTTCTTGAGTGTCTTCCACGCATCGGCCTCTTCGAGCACAACTCGCAGAATATCGTCGCGGGTTGAGTAACAGGTGCGCGCCTGGCCAAAGTAGCTCGTGGCTCCAGCCAGATTTCCGTCACCCGCCTCCATCAGCCCGAGGTCTTCGATCATTGGACAATTGCGCGCGCGTGAAGCGGCTTGGCGCGCCAGCAAGCGATATTGAGCCGACCCGTTCGTAAAATTTCGTACGGCAAAGTCGTGATAGTTTTTCCAGCTGTTAGCTTTCCCCGAATCGGCCGTCGACTCCAGCTGCAGCCAGGCTGAATAAGGTCGGTAGAGGGGATCGCCTACCATGACTGACATCCAGGAGATCGCCTCAGTGGCGGCGTAAGCGCTTTCGGCAAAGGTGAAGCCATGAAGCAAACGGTCGTTTAGAATGTTCGGATGCGTCGTCAATTGCAGGTAGGGCTCGTAAACGTTGCCAACGCTCGCGGCCGCGCCATGCGAGACGAGTGGGCCGACCCAGTTTGCATTCCGGTCGCGCAATGTGCTCGCACTAAACGAATGGATATGCATCGCGACCGCCCCTGGCACAAAATGGAAGTCTGGATTGGCGAACGGCCCGGCGACATTCGGATAGTACCAGCCGTAATATAGCGCGCAGTCCGTCATTGGATAACCCTCCGGAAAAATTCCGGGGACCGGACTCTGATACACCACCGGGATTCCAACTTTGTGGAGTTGCTGCGGAATTTCCGCCAGCCATTGGTCGCCTATTTCATAACCGGCCGAGGGACCATGCGAACTATCGACATAGGCACGCCCCCAAAGCCCAGTTTTCTCGGCCGCCACCGAATCGATGATCATTTGTCGCACTGTTGCCACGCTGGGGGCATCCAGCCGGCAAACGAGTAGGAGCGCGACGTCATCCCATTGATCGATCGTGCGAAAACTCTTGAAATAACTGTTCAGCTTCGCGCCAGAAATTTTCGGCGAGAAATAACCGAGGGTCGCAATCTCGGAATCGACCGACGCTTCGTTGCGGCCGTCGATCGGTCCGCCCGCTGATTCGTCGCCGGGGTATGGCACCGCAGTCGGCTTAATTTTCAGTGGCATCCCTTTAATCAGCGCAACAAAACGAATCGATGTTGAAAGGACGGCGTCTTGATGCTCCGCCGTTTCGCGGATGGTCCACCACTTTCGTGATTTGAAAGCTTCGCGAAGCGGTTCGGCAATGTTGCCATCGTACTCTTCGCGAGTGATTTCCTCGTCCACCGAACACGTGACCCCGATGATGTGATCAGATGCGATGCCGCGTTGTTTTGCATAGAATCTCGCCAACTCCGGGGAGTCCGGCGCCGATTTGTTGTAAACAACGATTGTCGATCTCGTGAGCGGTTGTTCAGCGCGAACCTGGATCACGACCGTGAAGACGACGAGCAAAGCGAGGAATGATCTATGATGTCTCATTTAAAGCGATTAGCTTTCGGAGTTGAAAGTTCGGTCGTCCGTGTTTGAAATCTTCAACAGCGCCGCATTCTCAACTCTCAATCCTCAACTCTCAACCTTTCCATGCCGGCTGTTTTGAATCTGCTGCGGATCAAAAACCTCGCGCTGGTCGAGGAGCTCGAGTGGCAGATTGCGCCCGGTTTTACTGCTATCACCGGCGAAACCGGTGCAGGGAAATCGATCATCATCGGCGCGCTTCAACTCTTACTCGGCGAACGCGCGGATAAATCACTTATTCGCACCGGCGCCGATAGTTGCACCGCCGAAGCCGTTTTCAGCGGCAAAGAATTGAAGAAGTTGAACCCACACCTGATCGAAGCGGGCGTCGAGCCGTGCACGGATGACCTGATTATTAAGCGAAGTCTCTCTGCCGCGGGCGGCAATCGCCAGTTCATCAACGGTTCGCCCACCACGTTGTCGATCCTGAAAAATGTGGGCGACGCGCTGGTCGATCTTCACGGTCCGCACGATCACCAGTCTTTACTCTCACCGGACAAGCAGCTCGACCTGCTCGATTCGTTCGCCCGCGCCGAGGAGCAACTTGACGAGTACAAAAAACATTTTCGACAATTGCAGACGCTGACAGCCGAGCACGCGGCGCTCAATGCCGCCGAAACCGCGCGCGAGCAGGAGCTCGATCTGCTGCGCCATCAAACCAGCGAGATTAATTCGGCAAATCTTGTAGCCGGCGAAGAAGAGGACATTGAGAAGCGTTACAAACTTACCAGCAGCAGCAAACGTCTGATCGAACTTGCCAGCGCGGCAGCCAACAAACTTTCGGAAGCGGACGAATCGCTCCTGTCGCAGCTTGCGGAGACGCAACGTTTGCTGCGCGAATTGGAGAAGATCGACATCTCCACCGCGGAGATTGCTTCCGAACACGCCGCGGCCGTGGTGCAGCTGTCGGAAATCGCGCGGTCGCTCTCCGATTACGCCGAGAAGCTTGATCTCGATCCGGAACAACTCACCGCGCTCGAGCAACGTGTTTCGTTCTTTGACACATTGAAGCGCAAATACGGCGGCTCGATTGCCGAAGTGATCGAGTTTGGCCGGCGCGCGGGCGAACGAATGCAAAAAATCGAAGGACGCGACGCCGAACTGGAACGACTAACGAAGGAAATCGCAGAAGTTCGGGCGCAGATGAATCGGGCCGGCGAAGGGTTGCGCAAACTGCGCGCGAAAGCGGCGCCGAAACTTTCCGAGACGATTCGTAAAAACCTGCGCGATCTCGGATTTCGCCAATCGGACTTCGAAGCGAGACTAAGCTCAGTTGAGGAGCAGCGCGCGAATGGCTTCGATTCGGTTGAATTGCTTTTCTCGCCGAATCCTGGCGAACCGCTAAAACCGTTGCGCGCGAATGCTTCCAGCGGCGAAATTTCCCGCCTGATGCTCGCGATAAAGTCCGCGCTCGCCGCGCACGATTCGATTCCGCTTCTCGTCTTCGATGAGATTGACACGAACGTCGGCGGCGAAATCGCGCACGCGGTTGGCGCAAAGATGCGAACGCTCGGGAACGAGCATCAGTTGATTTGCATCACCCATCTCGCGCCGGTTGCGGCTTCCGCTTCATCCCACTTTGTTGTGACCAAAGACGTGGTGCGTGGTCGCACATTCTCGAATCTTCGCGAAGTCACCGGCAAAGCTCGCCGCGAAGAGATCGCGCGCATGCTCGGCGGCAAAAGCGAATCCGCCCTCCAACTCGCTGCCAGCTTGTTGAAGGAATCGTAAACCGCGAATTACGCTAATGAACGCGAATGAAATTCAGAGTAAGCAGTTCTTTTTTCGCGTCTATTCGCGTGTTCGCGGGTAGAATAATTTTTCACTTGGTGACCGGACCGAGCGGCAGAACGACTCTGCCATACAATTCGTTCAGGACTTGGGCAAGACCGGTGTAGATCGCGGAGAAACCGCAGACGATTCCCTCGTAGCCGGTGAAATGTTTGAAGCCGGGACTGGCGTTCGTGAAATCGCCAATCGCGAGCAGGAAAAATAAGATCGCGAGCGTGCCGAAGACGATCTGTAGCGCGCGATTGAGCCGCAGTGTCCCGATAAACATGACCAAAGTGAACAATCCCCACATCGCAAGATACGTCGCCATCGCGGTGTCGTTCGAAGCCGCGCCCCAGCCGAGTTTTGTCAGCACAATCAGCGCGACGAGCGAAAGCCAGAACAGTCCATAGGAAACAAAAGCGGTGGTGGCGAACGTGTTGCCTTTTCGCCACTCCATCATGCCCGCAATGACTTGCGCGATACCACCGTAACAAATGCCCATCGCCAGAATCATAGCGTTGAGTTCGTAAAAGCCGGCGTTGTGAAGATTAAGCAAAACGGTCGTCATGCCGAAACCGAGGAGACCCAGCGGCGCGGGATTGCCAGTAATGTCGCGGGATTCGTTCATCCAATCAGTCTGGCGAAGACAAGATCGACAAGGCAATCACAAATCGGCTGGTCGGGCGCGACGGCGGCGGTTAAAAAACAGGCGTGCTAAATTACATTTGGCTCGCGCTGGTTTTGCTCGCGGTCGCGATTGGCGGCTGGAATGATCGGCTCAAAGATGTGACTAGCGGCGCGTTGGATGGCGCGAAAACGGCAGTGACAATCGCGCTGGGGTTGATCGGGATCATGGCGCTGTGGCTGGGGTTAATGCGTTTGGCCGAACGCGCCGGGCTCGTCCAACGGATCGCTTACGGATTGCGGCCGTTAATGCAGCGATTGTTTCCCGAAGTTCCACCGGATCATCCGGCAATGGGTTCGATGCTGATGAACATGGCGGCGAACATGCTCGGACTCGGCAACGCCGCGACGCCGCTCGGTTTGCGCGCGATGCGCGATTTGGAATCGTTGAACCCGCGACCCGGCGTTGCTTCGAACGCGATGTGCACGTTTTTGGCGATCAACACCAGTTCGGTGCAATTAATTCCGGCAACGGCGATTGCGATTCTGGCCGCGGCCGGGTCCGCCCGCCCGACGGTGATTGTCGGCACGGCATTTTTCGCGACACTCTGCGCGGCAACCGTAGCAGTGGTTTCAGCAAAATTTTTCGAGCGATTACCGATCTTCCGGCCAGTTGCAAACGGCGAGTCCAAGAAAAGACGAGAGCGGACGGTTCGGGCCGGACCGGCAGTACAGCGCGACGCCTCCACCACAGCGCAATCCTCGGACAAATTCGCGTTCGATGATGAGTCGCTCGGACAACCGCCGCTCTCGCGTCCGGCGCCGTGGGGAGTGATCGCGCTGGTGTTGCTTGGCGTTTTTTTTGCGATGCTCTTTTTACGAATGGTGATGCCGGATCTCTTTCGACTGCCAATGGCGACTGACGCCGCGTTGCAAAATCCCTTTGCCCGAATGGTCAATGCCTTGTCGATCCTGGCCATTCCATTTCTGCTCAGCTTTTTCCCGATCTACGCTGCCGCGCGCGGGATCAAGGTTTATGACGAGTTCGTGGAAGGGGCAAAAGAAGCGTTCAACGTCATTTTGCGAATCATTCCGTTTCTGGTGACGATGCTGGTCGCGATTGGAATGTTCAAAGGCGCGGGCGGAATCGATCTGTTGACGAAATTGCTCAGCCCGATCCTGACTCCATTGCATTTTCCAACCGATCTGGTACCGCTCGCTTTGATGCGGCCATTGAGCGGAAGCGCGACACTCGCGCTTCTGACGGACGTCGTGCACCGGTTCGGGCCGGACAACATCATCAGTCTGATGGCGGCGACCATTTATGGAAGCACTGAGACGACATTCTATGTGGTTGCGGTCTACTTTGGATCGGTCGGGATCAAACAGACGCGGCACGCGATTCCAGCGGGATTGCTGGCCGATCTGACCGGCGTTATTGCGTCGGTAATTATCTGCCGAGCGGTGTTGTAAAGACTTACCGCCAGAGACAATGCCAGTCCGACTCTGACAGTCAACTACAACAACGCCAGCTACTTATATCGACTTTTAAACGGTCGAAATCATTTTTCCCTACCATTGAGCGCGCGAATTCTTTATCGTCCAGGCTTTTGCAGATGATCCAGCGCGATTACTTAGTCATTGGCAGCGGTATTGGCGGGGCGAGCGCGTGCGAAGGTGTGCGTAAGCATGACAAGCGCGGCACGATTACCATCGTCGGCGCGGAGATCATGCCACCCTACAATCGCTGGTTGCTTTCGAAAGATTTTCTGCGCGAAAAAACGCCGCCGCTCAAAAAACTCGCCCACTTCGACCAGCGCTGGTTCGATTCCCACAAAATCGAAACACGATTCGCCACGATCGTAAAGCAATTCAACATCGAGCGGCGTTTGGCGGTATTGGGAAATGGCGAAAGCATTGAATTCTCGAAAGCCTGTTTGGCGATGGGCAGCCGGCCGGTGCGACCGCCGGTCGCAGGCGTGAACCTCGGGAACGTGATTTACCTCCGCACCGTGCGCGACGCGCTGGCATTGCGCGAAATGGCCAACGTTGAAAAGACTGTGATGGTGATTGGCGGCGGACTGCTGGCCTGCGAGGCGGCGGCGAGTCTTCGGATGATGAAATTGAAGGTGAGCATGATGCATCGCAACACTTACTTGTTGAATCGCTATCTGGATTCCCAAACCGGACCGTGGTTGACCGATTATTATGCGAAGCACGGCATCACCATGTTGATCGGCGAGAGCTTGAATGGTTTCGAAGGCAAGACGGTGCTGCGAAATATCCAGACGAAAAGTGGGAACCGCGTTCCGGCCGGACTGGCCATCGTCGCTTGCGGCGCCGAACCAAACCTCGATCTCGTCCGCAATACGCCGCTTTCCGGCCCTCACGGCTCGCCGGTCACGGAATATCTCGAAACGGAGGAGAAAGGAATTTTTGCGGTTGGAGATCTCGCATTTTATCCCGATCGCATCATGGGCGGAGTGCGCCGCCAGACGCATTGGGAGAACGCGCGAGGGCAAGGCTTGGTTGCGGGAGCGAACATGACCGGCAAAAAAAGAATTCGCTACGAACAAGTCCCTTATTTCTGGACGGAGATGTTCGATCTGCGGCTGCACTTTGTCGGAGATTTCAGCATGCAGCCGACTCGGGTCGATCTCCGCGGCACCTACGCCAAGAAAAAGTTTCTGGCGCGTTATTATCAAGGTGAGAAACTGCGCGCGATCCTGCTTTGTAACCAAACTGAGCGCGAAGTTGAATCGGCCAAAAAGGAATTGCGGCAAACGTTGGGAAAGTAGCGGGCGGTCGCTCTCAATCGAATTCCGCCGGAATTTCCAAATCCGGATTGCTGACGCGAACAAGTTTCCAGTCCCACGGTTTACGAGAAGTGTGACGCCATTGCAGTTCGAAAGGCGTCGTCAGTGAATTAACGCGTTCCTTCACCACTGCGCCCAAGTCAGGGTTGTCGTCTTCGATCACAATTCTGCTGCGCCAGAGACCGACGCGGCCTCCGTTGTCGATCTTACAATTCGCATCAATCACGTTGAAACGAAGATGATGGCCGTAGCCCAACACTAAACGCATTCGTTCGAGGACAAGTGCGCGATCATTGCCCCATTGATCAGCATAATCGGTCTCGATCAGGTCCGCGACGCGACTCCAATTTCTCTGTTCGATGTCATGCAAAAGATTTTTCGCGTGGCGATCAATCTGACGCGGTGGTTGCCACAACCAGACGCAATACAAACCGATCGTGAGAGTCAGGACGAGTCCAACAAACCATCCGGTCCGAAAATCAACGCGCATAAGTCAATCTGCCGTTCGACGTAATGTCGTGCATTGTCCGCGCGTCAGGTAAAATCACGAGGGCAAGTTGCCGTAAAAGGAAATAATTGCGATTGACGGGCAACGCCCCAATGGGGCATGAACCGTGCTGGTAAACTGTTTTGATTCATGGTGACGTTTGCTGCTTTTGGCGTGGCCGTTTTTGCGGTGTTATTTTGTGTCTGGTGGGCGTGCTTGAACGAAAGTGATAGATAGATGCGAGGCTTATGCTGGACCAAGAAGATTTGAAGTGGATCGCGGCAACTTCCACTGAGCTGAACTCGATTTTGCAACAGGTTTCGCGCTATGCGGACCTCGCCCGCAGACATCACGGCGAGCATAGTTACATCGATCTGCTCGGCGAACGTGTCGAGCTCGCTTCCAAGACGGCGCAATGTCTCTTTGATCGTGTAACGTCAAAGATTCTGGCCGGCGCGGCGCGGAAAACGGCCGCCGCGCGGAGAAGCGAAGCCGGATTTAAGGTTATGCCTCCGCCGGCCGCGATCGATGACGAACCGGACCGTTCCATTCGAACTTCCCGTAAAGGCGAACAAAAACGTGGATCAATTGCCGGTGCCAAGCAAGCAACGGCGCCCGGTGATAACGGCGTTCCACCAGGGGTCAGACTCAAGAATCCGCACGGTCGACGCGAATATCTACTCTTGATTGAGGACGAACCGGACGTTGCTGATCTGGCTTCAGAAATGCTGGCCGAGGAGGGCTATCGGGTCGTGATGGCGCATGATGGCTTTGAGGCTCTCAAAATCTACGAATCCATGGGCAAGCAAATCGGGCTCGTCATTCTCGATTATTTCCTGCCGGTGATAGATGGCGACGCCGTGTTTGAGGAGCTGCGCTCGATTAATCCGAAAGTAAATGTTGTCCTGAGCAGCGGCTTCGCCGAGCAAACCAAGATCGCATCCATGCTGGCAAAGGGGCTCCGCGGTTTCATTCCGAAACCCTATAGCCGCGAGAAGTTGCTTGAACAGGTGCGTTCGACCCTGGACGCAGGCCGTCAGCCGAGCCGCTAGCGAATCTGACAAGCCTCGAGCGGGGCCGGGCCTGAATCCCCTCTTCATGGCATCAATTTAGCTTCTGAGGGAGCGACGCCCATGGCTCGCATTGACGCCTTTTTCAAATTGATGGCGGAACAAAAGGCTTCCGACCTTCATCTCTCGACCAACAATTCGCCGATGTTGCGTATCAACGGCGACTTGGTGCGGGTCGATTTTCCGCCCCTGAAGAACGACGACCTCAAGGCGATGGTTTACGAGATCGCGCCCGAAGGAAAGATCAAGCAGTTCGAAGAAACGCTCGATGTCGACTTTGGCTACGAAGTGCCAGACGTGATGCGTTACCGCGTCAATTTTTTCCAGCAAAAATACGGCATCTCGGCCGCGTTCCGCTCGATTCCGTCGCAAGTGTTGACTGTTGAAGAACTGGGGCTGCCGTCGGTGCTAAAAAAATTTCCGATGCTGAAGAAAGGCCTCGTCCTGGTCACCGGCCCAACCGGTTCCGGTAAATCAACCACGCTCGCCGCGATGGTCGACCATTCGAATCTCCATCGCCACGACCACATCATCACGGTCGAAGATCCGATCGAATTCGTACACCGCAGTCAAAATTGTCTCATTCAGCATCGCGAAGTCGGCATCCATACCCGTTCCTTTGCCAACGCATTGCGCGGCGCACTGCGTGAAGATCCGGACATCATTCTGGTCGGCGAAATGCGCGATTTGGAAACGATCGAGCTCGCGCTGACCGCGGCCGCTACCGGTCACCTCGTTTTCGGCACTTTGCACACCTCCAATGCCTCCAAAGCGGTCGATCGTGTCATCGACGTCTTCCCGACCACCCAGCAAAACCAAATCCGCACTACCCTGGCCGAGTCGCTCAAGGGCGTGATCGCGCAGAATCTTTTCAAACGCATCGACAAGCCTGGACGCGTCGCGGCCCTTGAGATCTTGGTCGTCGACACTGCCATCGCCAATCTCGTGCGCGAGGGAAAAACGCACCAAATCCCGGGCATGATTCAAGTCGGCAAGAAAAAAGGCAATCAACCGCTGGACGACGCCATCATGGAGCACCTCCGGCACGCCCGCATCT